>Ga0222717_10000302_pt1 | contig 43138 bp, 47 predicted proteins | sample C33_18DmetaG_FD_165053 | JGI IMG/M metagenome (GOLD analysis project Ga0222717, IMG submission 165053) | Estuarine water microbial communities from San Francisco Bay, California, United States - C33_18D | ecosystem: Environmental > Aquatic > Marine > Unclassified | place: USA: California... | reverse complement strand
AAATATTCAACCTGTTTTAATGCATGGGTTTCAAGCTTACCCAACTAAAATTAATGATAACAATCTTAAAAGAATATTATTTTTTAAAAAAATTTTTAAAAAAAGGTGTGAAGTTGGGTTTCAAGATCACACCTTCGGAGGAAGCAAAATGGCAACTGTAATTCCAAATTTAGCAGTTTCATTAGGAGCTAAATACATTGAAAAACACGTAATTCTTAAAAGATTAAAAAATAGAATAGATTATTATTCATCATTTGAACCAAATGAATTAGAAAAATTTGTAAGCCTAATAAAAACTAAAAAACAATTAAATATAAAAAAAAAAATAAAAAATAAAATTTTTGGATCACAGGACTTTAAGTTTAGTCAAGCAGAGTTAAATTATAGAAATAACTTTAAAAAAGTGTGGTTTTCTAAAAAAAAAATAAAAAAAAATATGATTGTTAAAAAAAAAGATTTAATCATGAAAAGAATTCACAACGAAAAAATTAATTCTATAGCATTGGATAATTTCATTAAAAAAAAATCTCTAATTAATATAAAAAAAGAAACACCAATTAATAAATCTATGGTTTCAAATGATGTCATTGCATTAATTATAGTTAGATCTGCTTCTAAAAGGCTACCAAAAAAATCACATTTAAGTATTTGCGGATACAAAACAATAGAACACCTTATTTTACGGCTAAAACAATCAAAAAAAATTAATAAAATAATTTTATGCACTACAAGAAAAAAAGAAGATAAAATTTTTAAATTAATTTCAAAAAAACACAAGATTGATATTTTTTTTGGTGATAATTTAGATGTTTTAAACCGAATGATAGGGGCAATTAAAAATAAAAAATGCGATTTAGTACTGAGAGTAACAGGCGATGACATATTAATTGACCCTGAATACTTGGACCAAAGTATACAGTTTCATCTTAAAAACAATCTTGAGTATTCAAATAATAAGAAATTACCAAGTGGCATGGAAATAGAAGTTTTTGATAAAAAATTATTGCTAGATATTCAAAAACTTTCCGTAAATACGAAAAATACCGAATATTTAAGCTTTTATATTAATAACAATATTGAACAAATTCAAAATGGAACTTTAAATTTAAAAAAGGATTATAGAAAAATTAGAATGACATTGGATCACTATAATGACTTTATTGTAATTAAATCTTTTTTAGAAAAAATGAAAATAAATAATAAATTATTTACCTATGGTTTAAATGATGTTGTCAAATTTTATAATAACAACAAAGATTTATTCAAAATTAATAAAACAAAAAAAATTAAGGGTAAAAAACTTAATACTACTTTTGACTGGACAAAATTAGATTAAAATGAAAACTATATTTTTTATTCCTGCTAGAGGAGGATCAACAAGAGTTAAAAATAAGAATTTAAAAAAGATTGATAGAACATCTATTTTGGCAAAAAAAATTAAAAATTGCTTAGCAACAAAACTTGGAAAGGTTTATGTTTCAACTGATTCAAAAAAAATTGCTCAAATTTCAACTAATAATGGCGCAAATATCTTAGATTTAAGACCAAAAAGCTTATCAACCTCAAAATCATCTATGCTTTCCTCAATAATTAATTTCTTAGAAAATTATCAAAAAAAATACTTTTCATTACCTGATTTTATAATACTAGCACCAACTACTAATCCATTTTTAAAAAAGAATTCAATTTGTCAGTCAATTAAAGTTTTAAAAAACAAACCTTTATTCAACTCTATTGTCTCCGTGTATAGCTCTAATGACGATCCATTCCAATTAGTGAATTTTCAAAATAAAAAATTAAAATTTAATATATTTAATTATGGAAAAAAAAATTACTTATCATTTGAAAGATCGCAGGACAAACCAACATTTATGAAACTTTCATCTGCACTACAGATTACAAGGGCTAAATATTTTAAAAAATATTTTAAAAATAAAAAGTTAATTAATAGAGATAAGCCATTTGATTACAAAAAATGCTTAGGATATGTAGTAAACTCTATGGAAGCTGTGGATATCAATATAAAAGAAGATTTTGACATTATCAAAGAGATGAGAGGAAAAACAGCAATATTTAAAAAAATACTAAACAATTATTGTTGATATTATAACTTGACAATTAGCTGTAATAAAAATAACTAGCATTATGAAAAAAATAATAATTACTGGCGGCTGCGGTTTCATAGGTAGCCACATAGTTGAACAGTTTATAGATAAAAACTATGAAATAACGGTAGTTGATCTTTGGCTGTCACCAGAGATAGATGAGCTGTCAAAGAAAAATAAAAATTTAAAGTTTGAAAAAATAGACGTCAATGATTACTCAAAGTTAGAAAAATTGATGGCAAATAATGAATATTTTATTCATTTGGCTGCAATTTTAGGTACTGCAGAAACGATCACAACTTACGACATAGAGGATGTGGTTAGGACAAATATACTAGGGACAACAAAAATTTTAAAAATGGCAAAGAAACACAACTACAAAAAAGTAGTAGTTCCTACTACTCCTGATGTTACTTGGCTAAATCCTTATAAAATTACCAAAGGTGCAGTAGAAAAAATTGCTCAACTTTTTAATAAAGAATATGGACTAAATGTTTCATGTCTTAAACTTGGCAATATTTATGGTTCGAGAGAGAGATGGTTAGAGGCGGATCTAAACGCTCCTTTTAATTATCAAAAAGTTGTACCATCTTTTATAATGGACACACTTAGTAAAAAAGAAATTATAATTTACGGGGATGGCTTACAAAAATCAGAATACATTTATGTAAAAGATGTCTCAGAGTCATTTTTTAGAACCATAGATAGAGAAGTAGATACAGGAACAGATATTATTCACGTCGGAAGCGGTCAAAATCATTCTGTTTTAGATATCGTTTCTGCTCTAGAAGAAGCATGGGGGCAAAAAATAAACAAAAAGTTTGTTAAAATGAGACCGGGTGAGCATAAAATTGAAATAAATCTTGATCCTAAAAATCTAAAAAAATATTTAGATTATGAATTAAAGTGGGATTTAATTACCGGTTTAAAAGAAACAATTCCGTATTACTTAGACCAACATAATAAAAAAAGTTAAAAAAAAGCTATTTATTTAGTTCAGTCTACCAAAACCACTTTTACTTGAACTAGCCTCTAATTGTTTTTTCAAATCATTAATTGTCTTATATTTTTTAATTAGTTTAAAAATTTTATCTAATACCTTAAAGAATTTATTAAATATTTTTTTATTATGGCAAATACTGATATAAACTGAATTATTAATAATGAACCCGCTTTTAAGCATTTCTTGAGTTATAAAAGTTTTATATATATTTTTATTATCATTTTTTATTGAAAATACTGGGATTGCCAAGAGGCCTTTAATCTCAATATCTAAATTATTTTTTTTAGCAATTAATTTAAGTTTTTTTCTAAAATAAAGTCCTAATTTAGATATTTTATCCCAAGACTTAATTTTATCCATTTGTTTTAAAGTTTCTAAAGCAGCAACATAGCCAACCCGCTCGCTCCAAAAAGTACTACTAATAAAACTATTTTCTGAAGAACTCATTATTTTTTTTTTTCCTATTACGGCAGTTATAGCAAAACCATTTCCTAGACTTTTTCCAAATACGGCTAGATCTGGAATGATATTATATATTTTATGAATTCCTCCAAAATTTTGTCTGAAACCTGAAGTACATTCATCAAAAATTAAAATTATATTTCTATTGCTACATTCTTTTCTGATAAATTTTAAAAATTTAACATCAGCCGTTAAATTTCTTGTAACTTCCATCTTAATAATGCCGATATTTTTTTTTTTGATTATATTTAATATTTGCTCATAGTTTCCATATTGAAATGGAAATACTGTATTTTTTAATTCTTTAGGAACTCCAATTGAACTTAGACCCTTAAGAAGATGCTCATCTAGATTATTTTTTTTATTTAAATTAGCAGACAGATACCAGTCATGCCATCCATGATAACCACAAAATGCTATATTTGATTTTTTTGAAAAGGATCTTGCGACTCTTAAAGAAAGTGCATTTGCTTCTCCTCCTGTTCTAGCAAATTTTACACCACCTGCCCATTTATGTATCTTTAATAATTTTTTTGCAAGTTCGACTTCTTCAGGAGCATTAAAAGTTGACATTGTACTTTCTTTAATTGTTTTAATTACTGCTTTGTTAACGTAAGGATTTGAATATCCTAGTATGTTTGTCCCTATACTCATTGTCATATCTATATAAGAATTATTATCTAAATCTCTTACACGACAGCCTTTGGCAGATTTAAAATAGGATGGCCACAAATCAGGTAAATACACTTCTGAATTTTTAGAAAAAAACATATTACCACCAGGTATAATTTTTTTTGCTTGAGCCCAAAGTTTTTGGCCCGATCCTTTTTTTAGTTTTGCCATGATGCCTTTAACCATTCCAACGGATCAATAAGTATTTTCTTTTTTGAACTAAAATTTTGGTATCTGACTTTTTTATTAATTAATTTTGTACCAATAATTTGATTTAACTGTTTTACAGTTCTAACGCCAAATACGATTTTGTTAATAAACTTATGCTGATTGATAAAATTTAATATTTCTGAAATACTTTTCAAATTATTTTTTTTTAAAAATAAAAACCATTTTTGTAATTCCAAAAAACTGAGAAGTTTTTTTGGAACTATTTTTTTATCTACTAAAATCCCTTGAAGAAATATTGACCTTGCATGTATTTCTATCTTTTTATCTTTAAAAGTTTTAATTAATTTCCTATCATTAAATCTTTGATCAAGGATATTGAACGGTAATTGAATCACATCAATTTTAAATTCTTTAATAAAATTTATAGTTTCAATTTTGGTATAAACTGAAACTCCTATTTTTCCTATCTTGTTATTTTGCTTAAACTTTTGTAGCACTTTAAAAATTAACCTTCCCTTTTTTGTATATATATCTTTTGAACTGTGAAAAAGAAAATATTCGATTTTTTTTTTTTTAAATACAAGCAATAAATTATTTAAAAAATTTTCTATATCTAATTTAGATGAAAAAGTATTTATATCCTTTTTGGAAATTTTAAACGAAATTTTCCATTTATTAAAATTATATTTTTCGATTAAAAAATCATAACAATCGTAATTAGATGATATATCTAAAGTTCTTATTTCTTTTTTATAAGCAAAATCTAGCATACCTCTAGATTTTGACTCACTTATAAACTTACTTTTATGTCCATATTTTGAGCATAAATTAGCTGTGCCAAAAATTATATTTGATCTATTAAATTTCATTAAATATTTATCTCATATTGACAATAAATTTAAAGAAAAAAAGGACTTGACCGTTCAAAAATTGAACGTTAAGTTCATCTTCTGAACATGAAAAATAATAAAATAGAAGAAAATTTTGAAATTTTAAGAAAACTTTATACAGAACCCGAGTCCTCTCAAAGAGAATTAGCCAAAAAAGTCGGCTTGAGTTTAGGAAAATTAAATTATTGTTTGCAGGCCTTAAAAGAAAAAGGGTTTGTAAAAATAAAAAAATTTAAAAAAGAACATGATAAAATTGGACATATAAAATACGTTTTAACTCCTCAAGGAATAACCCTAAGAACTAAACTAACAGCTAATTTTATGAAAAGAAAAATGAGAGAATACGACGAATTAAAAATGGAATTAAAAAAATAATATAAATTATGATAAACAACCAAACCATTCTTATAACAGGAGGCACAGGTTCTTTTGGCAGAAACCTTGTTCGTTATTTACAAAAAAACTTTAAACCAAAAAAAATAATCATATACAGTCGAGACGAGCTTAAGCAAAGTCAAATGATGGTAGAATTTAAAAAAATAAAATCAATTTTAAGATTTTTTATTGGTGATGTCAGAGACTATTCAAGACTAAAACTCGCAACAAGAAACGTTGATATAGTTTTTCACGCCGCTGCATTAAAAAATGTACCATTAGCAGAATACAATCCATTTGAAGCTGTGAAAACAAATATAATCGGAGCCCATAACGTTATTCATTCTTCTTATGAAAATAATGTAAAAAAAGTTATAGCATTAAGTACTGACAAAGCTTCTTCTCCAATTAATCTTTACGGAGCAACAAAATTAGCATCAGATAAATTATTTATTTCTGCAAACAATTTTAGAGGTAAACTAAAAACTCAATTTTGTGTTGTAAGATACGGAAATGTAATGGGTAGTAGAGGATCGGTGATTCCAATCTTTTTGCAATTTAAGGATTCAAATCATCTTCCCATCACGGATACGAGAATGACAAGGTTTAATATAACTTTAAATGAAGCTATAACTTTCGTTCTTAATGCCTTAAAAATGATGAAAGGTGGAGAGGTGTTTGTTCCAAAAATACCATCTTTTAAAGTAACCGATTTAGCAAAAGCAATATTTCCTCAAAAAAAAATTAAAATAATTGGATTGAGGCCAGGGGAAAAGCTGCATGAGGAAATGATATCTAGCAGTGAGTCACTTAACGTAATTGAATATAGGAATTCATATATAATTTGTCCACATTCTGAATATACAATCTGGGACAAAGAGCTACATTTAAAAACTAAAAAGGGATCAAAAAAATTTCCAGAAAACGTTTCATATAATAGTCAAAATAATAAAGAATTTTTATCAATTAAAGAGATAAACAAATTACTTATAAATAATAAGTTTATTTAAAAATCAGGAAAAAAAATGTTACCAAAAGTAACCATCTATATTCTAAATTATAATTACGGAAGATTCATATCCAAAGCAATTGAAAGCTGTGTAAGTCAAAGTTTTAAACAAATTGAAATAATAATTATTGATGATGGTTCAACAGATGATTCAAAAAAAATTATAAATCTTTATACTCAAAAATACCCATCATTAATTTGTAGATTTAACAACAATCAAGGGCTTATTAAATCCTGCAATACAGCTCTTAAAATTGCTCGCGGTAAATACATTTTAAGACTAGATGCGGACGATTGGCTGGACAGAAATGCAATTGAAATAATGTACAATAAAATGGAAAAAAATAAAAATGTGGAGCTTTTGTTCCCTGATTACTATGAAGTGGATAAGGATGATAATGTTTTACATACTATTAGAAGGCATGACTTTATCAAAGCAAAATTATTAGATGTGCCAGCTCATGGTGCGTGCACGTTATTTAGAAAAAAAACTTTATTAGTTAATGGTGGATATGACGAAAATTTTAATTGTCAAGATGGAGTTGAAATATGGTTAAGATTTTATAAAAAATTTAAAGTAATGAATTTAAACTTACCACTTTTTTATTATAGAAGGCATGGAGAAAACCTAACAGTAAATAAGAAAAAAATATTAGATAATCGAAACCGAATTTTATCGAAGCATAATAATAAAAAATTTAATGCATTGGCATACATTCCTATAAGAGGAAAAAAATACGACAAATTTTCTCAAGATTTGACTAAACTTGGAAATAAAAATTTGATTGATTGGACTATAGATAGTTTATCAAAAGTAAAAACAATCAGTCACATTTTAATTTCGAGTCCAGATGAAAATATTCTTAAGTACGTAAAAAAATTAAAAAATAAAAAAATAATTCCTATCAAGAGAACATTGGAATTATCGACCCAAGGAGTAATTATTGAAGACTCAATGATTGATACTTTAAAAAGATTAAAAAAAATAAAATTTGATTATGTGGTTATGTCAAAATTAAATAATCCTTTTAGAAATAACAAGCATATAGAAAATGCACTAAACCTCATAAATATTTTTGAATTAGATAGAGTTTTTGGTGTTTATGTTGAAAACAAGATATATTTTAGGCACGACGGTAACACATTAAAACCACTAAGATATTATGATACCTCACGTATTTTATCTTCAGGTTCAAAAAAAATTAATGTAAGAATTGAAAGTGAAGAAATTTATAAAGACTGTGGTAGTTTCATAATTTATGATAAAAAGCATCTATATTCAAAAAAGAAAAATAAGTTGAAAATTGGTCATGAAAATCTTGACTATTTGTCAGCGTATCAAATTGATAATCATTTTGATTGGTTGATTGCAGATAAAATAGCTAAAGATTACAAAGTATTTGAAAATTTATAACAATGTTTATTATTTCCGAAATATTTCCACAACACTCAGGAGACCTTGATAGAGCCAAAAGAATGATACTAAATTCATATATTGGGGGAGCGTCAGCAGTTAAATTTCAACTAGTTGAAAACAATATGTTTAGCACTGATAAGTTAGATAGATCACACCTCGAAATTAACTTTGAAGAACTTAAAACTCTTTCTGAATATAGCAGGCAAATCGGTATAGAACCATTTGCTACAGCTTTTACAGAAAAAACTCTAGAATGGTGTGAAGAGCTTAATTTTAAATACTTAAAAATACCCGCAAGAATGCACAGCGAAAACAAAAAATTAAGAGACTTAATTCTTAAGTCAAAAAAACAAATTTTTATATCAGTTAGGCCAAATGAACTTAATGCAATTAAAATTTCAAAAAAAGAAAATTTTATTTTCTTGGCCTGTGTATCTAGCTATCCAACCTTGTTATCAGACGTAAATATTCCTAATTTTTCCGAGTCAATTTTTGATGGAATATCAGATCATAGTTTGGGTATTGCAGCAGCTTTAAAAACAAGCGCTTTAGGAGCCAAATATTTAGAAAAACATTTTACACTAGATAAAAATTTTCAGAAACATAATGAAAAAGGTCACCTAGGAGCTATGGACCCTGAAGATTTAAAGTTATTAAAAAATTTAACTACTGAAATGGAACTTATTGGAACCAAAATAAGCAAAATTTAGCTTTTTAAAAATGCATTTAATTAATTACGGAAAACAAAGCTTAGATAAAAGTGATTTTAAAAATGTAAAAAAAGTACTTAAATCTGATTTTTTAACACAAGGACCAATGGTTAGTAAGTTTGAGACTGCGTTAAAAAAAAAATTAAATTCAAAACATTGCACAGTAGTTTCTAGCGGAAGCGCCGCTCTCCATCTTTTGGGTATAGCTCTAGGATGGAAAAAAAAAGATATTATTTTAACAACTCCGGTAAGTTTTGTTGCAACAAGTAATTGTATTTTATACGCAGGAGCAAAACCAATTTTTATAGATATTGATGAAAACACAGGAAACATTTGTATACTAAGCCTTCAAAAAAAAATAAAAGAACTAGAAAATAAGAAAAATAAAATAAAAGCAATTATTGCGATTGACTATGGCGGATGTCCAAGCGATTGGCCAAAACTAAAAATGATTGCTAAAAGAAAAAAAATCACACTAATAAATGATGGATGCCATGCTCTTGGCTCAGCAATAAATAACAATATAAATTATGCGATAAAGTATGCTGATTTTGTCACCTATAGTTTTCACCCAGTAAAACCAATTACAACGGGTGAAGGTGGAGCCATTTTAACTAATAACAAGAAAGTAGATGAAAAAATTAAAATTTTAAGAACACATGGCATTAAAAAAAATATAAAAAAAAATATTTGGTTTTACGATATGAAATTTTTGGGATTTAATTATAGAATAACAGATTTTCAATGCGCTCTTGGAATTGGGCAATTGAGAAAAATTGAAAAATTTAATACTAAGAGAAAAAAAATTGCATCTATATATGATAAATCTTTTAAAAACTTAAAGTTTTTAAAAACGCAAAACATTTCAAAAAATTTTAAGAGTTCTTACCATTTATATCCATTGAGAATAAATTTTAAAAAATTAAAATTAAAAAAAAATATTTTCTTTAAAAAAATGATTAAGTTAGGAATAAAATTACAAGTTCATTATATACCAATTTATAGACATACTTATTATAAAAAGATTCTTAAAATAAAATTTTCTGATTTTCCGAACGCAGAAAAATTTTATAATAATGTAGTTTCTTTGCCGGTTTACTACGACCTTACAAAAAAAAAACAAAATTACATTATTAAATCAATAAAACAAATTATCTCTAATCAATCTAAAAATTATTTAAATGAATAAAAATTTAGTCTTGTCAGCAAAAAATCCTAATTTCAAAGACAAAGAAGGCATTTTATTAGCAGGAGAATGGGTGCTTGAATGTGAAGACAATGAAACAGAACTATCACAGTACGAAATATTTTTCTCAAAAGGTCAATATAAACCACAAAGAGTAATAAATTGCGTTAAGAGTGATGAAATTTACCAATCTATAATTAAAGATTTGTCTTCCGAGTTAAACTTATTACATTCTACAAATTTAAGTATCAGATCATGGAAAATAATATTAGGTTACTGGTTAAAAAGATTCATAGAGCTGTGTTATCAAAAAAACTATTTAATAAATGAGATTTTTGAAAATCATAAAATAAATAAAATTTATGGAATAAAAGATAAAAATTACAAAACATACAGCAATGACACTAAAGCTATACACCCACTTTCGCGAGATATTATTTGGAATAATAATCTTTTTTTAAAAATAACAAATTATTTTAATCTTCCAGTAGAAAAAGATTTTTTTGAAATAAATCAAAAAGAAAACTTAAGCAACGAATGGTATAAGAAAGCATGGATTACACATAATAGCTTTAAAGATTTTATTATGTCTAGTGTAAACGCATTTAATTTTCTTAAGAGAAAAAATGATGCATTAATAACTGCCACTGGTTTTTCTTACATATATGAAAAATTTTTTGAACTTTCATTATTTCAAATGCCACAATTTTATAAAACACCAATAATAAATTATAATGAATATGATAAAAATTTGAGATCAAAAATAGATCTTTTACAAAATAAAAAGGAAAAAAATATAGAAAATTTTATAAGAAGCATTCTATCAGAATTTTTACCAGTATGTTTTGTTGAAAATTTTAAAAATATTTTTGAAACATGTGAAAAAAATTTACCTGAAAAACCTAAATTTATTTTGACTGGTATCAATCATGATTTTGATGAAGCATTTAAGTTTTACACAGCAAAAAAAGTTAGTAAGGGAATTCCATATTATATTTTACAACACGGAACCACATATTTTACGGAAGATTTTACTTATAACAGGCCTGAGTATGAAACTACTGATAAATTTATTACTTTTGGTTATTCAAAAGAAGAATTTTGTGAAGTGTTTGGTAACGTAAATACATTTGGAAAATCTTATGGATATAATAAGCAGGGAAAACTGAATATTTTACCACCACCGATGCTGGGGCTCTTCTTTCCTTATGACAGAAATCAGGAGTTTTTAAAATCTTTTGAATTAATAAAAAATTTTGAAAAAAAACTGCCACCTGATTTAAAAAATGAAATTGTTTTAAGATTACATAAAAATTTTACTACGGGTCGAGGTAAATGGTTTAGAGAAAAATATTTTAAAGATTTTAAAGAAAATCAAATTGACTATATGAAAAAACATTACAAAGACTTTATATCTGAGTCTAGAGTTAATATAATATTCTATGATAGTTCAGGTATTCTAGAAAATCTACACCATAATATTCCAACAATAGTAATCTATACTGATAAAGAAGAATTATTATACAACCATATACAAGACGAATTTATAGAAAAATATAAACTTTTAAAAGAAGCAAAAATTTTATTTTCTGATCCAGATGAAATGGTTGAGCATCTTAAAAAGTATTGGAATAACATTGATGAATGGTGGTTTTCATCTAAAACTCAAAAAAATATAAAAAATTTTAATAAAGAATTAAATTTAAAAGCAAATATTTTTTCATTCATAAAGTTAAAAAATAGATTAAATCAAATTTCTAAAACAAAAAAACAAAAATGAACTCATTGAATAAAATACTTTTCATAATCGGGAATAAAAATAAAAAAGGTTTATATGTTCTTTTCTTTTTTAATGTCTTAATTTTTTTTTTAGAATTTTTTTCTCTTATATCCATTCCTTTATTCGTTACAGCACTATTAGAAAATGGAATTTCAAACAACAAATATAGCGTGTACCTAAGTTTTTTCCCTCAAGATAAATTCTTGCTGTATGCAACAATTTTTGTTTTCCTGACTTTTTTTGTAAAAAATTTGTTCATAATAATTAATGTTTATTATCAAGCTAAATATTTAAAAAATATAAGATCATTTTTATCTGTAGAATTTTTTAATTATTATTTTAGTTCTAATATTTTAAATAATTTCGATATAGAGCCAGCTGTGATGGCCAGAAATGTCACAACTGTTGTGCAAGGTTTTTACGCTTATTTTGAAAATCTAAATAGGCTAGTAAGAGAGATTGCAGCTTCAATAACCATAGCTATTATTTTGTTATTTCTTAATATAAAAGTAACAGCAATATTACTTTCTATTTTTTTTATAATCTCATTTTTATACTTAAGATATCTAAGACCAAAAATTAAAAAAAGATCTGAAGAAAATCGATCTTTAGTTTCACTTTTTAACAAAGTTATTTTTGAAACTTTTGAAGCAATTAGAGATATTAAAGTATATCAAAAAGAAAGAATTGTTTCAGACTTATTTAAAAAAAAGGTAAATAATTTTGAAAATAATGTTTTCTTTTTTAGCGTGTTCGATAAATTTCCAAGAATTATCCTTGAATTAGTTTCAATTTTTTCAATTTTAATTGTTTCAGTGTTTATTATTGGATACTCAGAAGATATTTTGCAAACACTTCCAGTACTTGCATTAGTACTAGTCTCTGCTATCAGACTTATTCCAGCTTTTAGCAGTATAAGTACAGCTATTTTTTATCTAAGAATATACAAACCTTATGTTGAAACTACTTTTGAACAAATTAAAAAAATTAATTCCAACAATGCCTTAAAGCTTGTTGATAATGAAAAGATAGTTCAAAATTATGATAAAAATTTAGATATTAACAAAAATTACCTAGTAGTTGATAAAATTTATTTTTCTTATGAAAAAAATAAATCTCTTCTAAATGATGTTTCTTTAAATATATCCAAGGGTTCTTTTGTTTCAATTATGGGCCCTTCTGGTTGTGGTAAAACAACTTTTCAAAATATCATGATGGGTTTAATCAAACCAGATAAGGGGAATATTTTCTTTGAAAATAAAAATATTTTTTCTATTTACAATGAATGGATATCTAAAATTAGCTATGTTTCTCAAAAAGTTTTTCTCTTTGATGACACGGTAGAAAAAAATATTTGTTTAAATTTTGATGAAAGTGAAATAGATGAAATTAGACTTGATAAATCATTAGAAGTATCTGAATTAAAGGAAAAAATTGGATTATTAAATAACAAAATTAAAGAAAATGTTGGCGTTGGTGGCTCAAAATTATCAGGTGGAGAACGACAACGGATCGCACTGGCAAGAGCAATATATAAAAATGCCGAGATATTATTTTTAGATGAATTTACAAGTAATTTAGATATTTTAACTGAGGAAAAAATTATTAATAAGTTAAAGAAAAATTTTCCAAACTTAACAATTATTATGATTACACACAGGCCAGAGATGGCAAACAAGGCAGATGTTTTGTTTAAACTAGATAAAAACTTATTTAATTAGATCATTTTAATGAAAATAAAAAAAAAAATTCTTATCATAGGTGGAACCGGATTTATTGGCTCAAATTTGGCAGAAAAATGTATTAAAAAAAACTTAACAGTTTTTAGTTTGTCTAAATCAAAACCAAAAAAAATAAGAAAAATTAAAAGTGTAAAATATTTGCTATGTAATTTTAATAATTATTCAAATCTAGAAAAAAAATTAATTAAATTTAAGTTTGATTATGTAGTGAATTGTGGTGGTTATGTTGAACAAAACAAAAGTAAAAAAAAACTTTATAATATGCATTATAAAGGATCGGTAAATCTATATAATTTTTTTAAAGATAAAAATTTAAAAGCATTTATTCAAATTGGCAGCTCTTCAGAGTATGGTGACTCTGATATCCCTAATAAAGAAGAAAATTTATGTAAGCCTAATGATAGCTATGGGATATATAAATACAAAAGCACAAAATTTTTAATTGATAAATATAAAAAAAAAAATTTTCCAATTACTGTTTTAAGATTTTATCAACTTTATGGTCCAATGCAGGATTTTAACAGATTCATTCCTCAACTTATTAAAGCAAGTATTTGTAAAGAAAAATTTTCAACCTCTAAAGGAAAGCAATATAGAGATTTTTTACATATAAATGACGCAATAATAGCAATATTTAAGAGCATTAAATCAGCTAAATCAAAAGGAGAAATATTTAATATTGGACTCGGGAAGACAATACAATTAAAAAAAATTTTAGCTCTTGTTAAGAAAAAAAATAAATACCTTGATCCGGTTTATGGAAAAATAAAAATAAGAAGGGGGGAAAAAATGTTATTATTTCCAAGTATAAAAAAAGCAAAAAAATTTATAAATTGGTCTCCAAAAATTAGTATTGAAAAAGGAATAAATTTAACCAATCAATATTACCTCAATCTTTTTTGTGGGGGGAATTTATGATCAATTTTATATAAAGCAAATAAATGCAATTAGAAAAATTTTATAAAAATAAAAGGATATTTATTACCGGTCACACTGGCTTTAAAGGAAGTTGGTTAACATCATGTCTACTTAATTTTGGTGCAAAGGTTATGGGTTTTTCACAAATAGATGAAAGAATTAAACACTATAAGAAAATTTGTTATTATAAAAAAGTTAAAAATGTATATTCAGACATACTTAACTACAAAGATTTAAAACAAAAAATATTAAAATTTAATCCTCAAATTATAATTCACTTAGCTGCCCAGTCTTTAGTATCAATTTCTTATAAAGACCCCTACAAAACTATAGAAACTAATGTTGTAGGTACTTTAAACATTATCAATATTTCAAGAGAAATTAAAAATTTAAAATCACTTTTAGTAATTACTTCAGATAAATGTTATCATAATAAAGAATTAATTAGAGGTTATAATGAAAATGATCCTCTCGGCGGAGACGATCCATATAGCGCATCAAAAGCTTCTGCAGAATTTGTATTTAACGCTTATTCAAAATCTTTTTTTAGACATCAAAAAAAATTTGGTTTTGCATCGGCAAGAGCTGGAAATGTAATTGGAGGCGGAGACTGGTCAAATGATAGACTTATCCCTGATTGTGTAAAAAGCATAGAAAATAAAAAAAAATTTGTTATAAGAAATCCAAAATCTACTAGACCATGGCAACACGTATTAGAACCTGTTTCGGGATATTTGTTTCTTGCAAAAAAATTATATGAAGACAAAAAAAAATATTCAGGTTCATGGAATTTTGGACCTTCACTACGAGAAACCATAGAAGTTAAAGATGTTGCAAAATTATTTTTTGGATTTATTGGTATAAGTAAAAAAGTTTTTATTAAAAAAGGAAAATTTAAAGAAGCAAATTTATTAAAGTTAAATTCAAATAAAGCTATAAATATTCTTAAGTGGAAAAGTAAGTGGAACATGAAAAAATCTATTCAAGAAACAGCAAGATGGTACAAAGATTATTTAGAAAAAAAGAACATTAAATTGACATTAAATAATCAAATAAAGGAATACTTTAGTATTAAAAAAGATAATGATTGAAATTGAAGGAGTAACAATTACTAAATTGAAAAAAATCAGTGATCATAGAGGAAGCGTGCTGCCTATGCTCAGATCAGATTCAGAAGTATTTCAATCTTTTGGTGAAATTTATTTTTCGACAATATTCAATAGCTCAATTAAAGCATGGCATTTGCACAAAAAAGCGGTATTAAATTATGCCTGCATAAAAGGTAAAGTAAAACTTATTTTATTTGATGATCGAAAAAAAAGTAGTTCTTTTGGGAAATTTAATGAATTTATTTTATCTCCTAATGATTATTTTTTAATTACTATACCCCCTTTTATTTGGAATGGATTTAAAGGATTAGATGACCCTGAGTCAATAATTGCAAATTGCATTAATCTTCCTCATGATGAAAATGAGATGATTAGAAAAGATCACGATGATAAATATTTCAAATACGATTGGATAAAAAAATAGTAATGAAAGTAGTCATTTTAGCTGGCGGATTAGGAACTAGGTTATCTGAATACACGCACTTAATACCAAAACCTATGGTAAAAATTGGCCCTTACCCAATTGTAGTACACATCATGTCCCATTACTTAAAATATGGATATAATGATTTTATTTTAGCAACTGGATACAAAAGCCATGTTTTTAAAAAATATTTTAAAAATTTTAAAAAATCAGGAAAAGAATTTAAAACTTCCATACAGGGTAAGACCTGCAAGATAAATATCCTTGATACTGGACTCAATACGCTTACAGGGGGTAGATTAAGAAGGGTAAAAAAATTTATTCCAGATAATACAGATTTCATGTTTACGTATGGAGATGGAATTTCAGACGTAAATATTAAAAAATTAAACTTATTTCATAAAAACAATAAAAGACTTATTACAGTAACTGCTGTAAGACCTCCTGCAAGATTTGGAGAAATAATAATTACAAATAATAAAGTAAAATCATTTAAAGAAAAACCACAAACTTCAAATAGTTGGATTAACGGAGGATTTTTTATTGCTAATTCAAAATTTTTAAATTTAATAAGAGGTGATAAAGAAATTTTAGAAAAATGGCCATTAGAGCAAGCAACAAAAAAAAAACAATTAGCTGCATTTAAACATTATAGTTTCTGGAAATGCATGGATGTAAAAAGAGATAGAGAAGAATTACAAAAAATTTATAAAAAAAATAATTTTTTTTATAAATAATTATTTATGATATTGTCAATTTGCATACCAACTTATAACAGAACATCACATCTTAATAATTGTTTAAACTCTATAGTTATAGCTAAAAAAAAATTTAAAGAGTTTAAATTTGAGGTTTGTATTTCAGACAATAACTCAAAAATAGATCCTTTCGAAATTGTTAAAAATTATAAAAAAGAATTGGATATTATTTATAAGAGAAATAATAAAAATTTAGGATTTGCTTATAACGCAATACAAGTAGTTTCTATGGCCAAGGGTGAGTATAGTTGGTTAATTGGTGATGATGATTTAATAATGCCAAATACATTCATATATTTAAATAAAATTTTATATTCAAATATTGATAAAGATTTTTTCTTTGTTAATTCATGTCATTTAGAGGCAAGCTTTTTGAAAGACTTCCCCCATCCATTTAATACCGATAGGGTAGAAAACAAAAAAATGAAAAAAATATCTGAGCTAAAAGAAGATAGAAGTGTTAAATTTTTAGAATTAATTGATCCAAATGTATCATGGGAATTTCTAACGGGAATTTTTTTGAGTATTTTCAAAACTAAAAAGTGGTTAAATGAAGCCAAATCAATTGATATGGAAAAAATCATTAAGCCAGGAACATGGTCTACGCTTGAAAATACTTTTCTACACTCTATTGCTTCCATGAGAGCTTTTAAAAATTCAAACGCTTATATTTGCTCAAGACCTTTAAGTATAAATTTATGGGGAGTTAGAGAATGGGGTAGTCTATATGAATTTGTTGAAATAATTAGAATACCAGAATTATTAGATTATCATCGTTCTCAAGGTTTGAGTTTTAAAAATTATTTTTATTGTAAAAATTTTTCTCTAAGAAATTTTGGTAGTTATATAATTAAAATTATCATCGGAGGGGAAACCAAAGGTAGGCATTATTTAGACTTCAATAAACATATTTTAAAAAATATGATTTTTCCAAATTTTTATTTTTCGTTTGTTATTGTGCTTTTTAGGAAGATTTTTCAGTTATTTACTTTTAAATTAAAAAAATAATAATATATAAACTGGATTATGGGCGTGTAGTTCAGTGGTAGAACGCTACGTTGACATCGTAGAGGCCATAAGTTCAATTCTTATCACGCCCACCAAATTGAGGTTTTTAGCGACCCAATCAGCTATTTACATAGAGTTTAAAAAATATTATAAATTCCTGCCTGGTAATTATTGCGAAGGGGCCACACCCGATACCATACCGAACTCGGAAGTTAAGTCCTTCAGCGCCGATGGTACTTTATCTTAAGATGCGGAAGAGTAGGACGTTGCCAGGCTTAAAAATTATGAAAATAGCTAGTTCACTGAAGTCATTGAAAAAAAGAGATCTTAACTCAAAGTTAGTTAAACGTAGAGGTAAACTTTACGTTATAAATAAAAAAAATCCAAAATTTAAAGCTCGTCAAGGCTAGTAATGAGCGATCAAGATTTTAAAAAAACTTATAACAGTTTCACAAAATTTGTTACCTGGGGAACAATAGCTGTAATACTTTTGTTGGTAATTTTAGCAATCACATTACTTTAAATAATATAAAAAATTATAATGATAGTTGGTTCAACTAAAGAAGATTTATCACTAGAAAAAAGAGTTTCTCTAACTCCAGAAACAGCAAAAAATATTATAGGATTAGGGTTAAAAGTTTGTTTAGAAAAAAACTATGGAAACCATATTGGCATTAAAGATAATGATTATATTGATGCCGGAGTAGAAATTAAAGATTCATCAATAGATGTTTTGAATTCATGTGATTTATTAATTAAAGTAAATTGCCCATCTGCAAATGAAATCAAGAATTTAAAAGAAAAGACAATTTTAATTGGCATATTAAATCCCTCTAAGAATAAAAATCTTATTAATGAAATGATAAAAAAAAAAATTAATACTTTTTCACTTGAATTATTACCTCGTATAACCAGAGCGCAATCAATGGATGTACTATCATCTCAATCTAACTTAGCTGGCTATAGAGCTGTAATTGACTCAATTTTTGAATTCGAAAAAGCTGTACCAATGATGATGACAGCTGCAGGAACAGTTCCAGCAGCAAAAGTTTTAGTTATAGGTGCAGGTGTTGCAGGACTTCAAGCAATCGCAACTGCTAAAAGATTAGGAGCAATTGTTTCAGCAACTGATGTTAGAGCTGCGTCCAAAGAACAAGTGGAAAGCCTTGGTGGAAAATTTTTAACTATAGAGCAATCAGAAGATATGGAAACAGCGGGCGGTTATGCTAAGGAAGCAAGCGAGGAATATAAAAAAAAACAGTCCGAGATGATGCGTGAAGCTTTAAAAAAAAATGATATAGTAATATGCACTGCATTGATCCCTGGAAAACCTGCTCCAAGAATTTTAACTGAAGATTTAGTAAAATTAATGAAACCAGGATCTATAATATATGACTTAGCTGCAGAACAAGGAGGCAATTCAGCTTTTTCAGAAGCGGGAGCAATAAATTCTGTTGATGGAATAAAGGTTATTGGGGTTAAAAATTTAATGAATAGACTTCCACTTACAGCTTCAAGTTTATATGCTAAAAATTTATTTAGCTTTATACGTAATTTGTACAACAAAGAAAAAAATTTTTTTAATATTAATTTAGAAGATGAAATTATTAACAAATCTTTAATTAAGGAAATAAAGTAATGGAAATAGATCCTTTTATATTTAGACTAAGTATTTTTATATTGTCAATTTTTATTGGCTATTACGTAGTTTGGAGTGTGACGCCATCGCTACACACGCCTTTGATGTCAGTTACAAACGCTATCTCATCAGTCATTATAGTTGGAGCAATCATTGCCGCATTAGCAGGTTCATTAGAAAATACTTTTAATTCATCAAGTATATTTGGTCTTCTTGCTATTGTTTTAGCGGCTGTGAATATTTTTGGTGGCTTTTTAGTAACTCAGAGAATGCTTCAAATGTATAAAAAAAAGAAAGCTAAGAAATAATGATATCAGCAAATCTTTCAGCAGTTTTTTATTTGATTTCAGGCATATTGTTTATTCTGGCGTTAAGAGGATTATCGTCTCCAGACACATCAAGACAAGGTAATTATTTTGGAATTGCAGGGATGATTATTGCGATTGTTGTTTCATTTTTATCTGTGGAAAATTTTTCTACATCTCTAGCGTACGTGATTATTTTTTTGATAATTGGTGGAACTATAGGAGCATTCATCGCTTTTAAAATACCTATGACAGCTATGCCAGAACTGGTTGCAGGTTTTCATAGTTTGGTTGGTTTAGCTGCAGTTTTTGTTGCTATTGCAGCTTTCTTGAACCCTGAGGCATTTAATTTAGGTGATTTAGGTAATATTAAATTAGCTAGTTTAATCGAAATGTCTATAGGCGCAGCAGTTGGAGCTATAACTTTTTCAGGATCTATAATAGCTTTTTTAAAGTTAAGAGGTTTAATGTCGGGCTCACCTATTACTTTTAGCGGCCAACATTTATTAAATTTAATTTTAGGGTTAGGAATTTTTGTCTTAATTTTCTATCTATGTAAAACGCAATCAGAAAATATTTTTTGGACTGTAATAGCAATTTCTTTCTTAGTTGGTATTTTGTTAATAATACCAATTGGTGGCGCAGATATGCCAGTTGTGATATCAATGCTTAATTCTTACTCAGGTTGGGCAGCCGCAGGAATTGGTTTTACTTTAGAAAATACAGCTTTAATTATAACGGGTGCATTAGTAGGTTCTTCAGGAGCTATACTTTCATATATAATGTGTAAAGCAATGAATAGATCTTTTGTAAGTGTAATACTCGGCGGTTTTGGAGCTGACAATTCTTCTGGTAATACAAAAGAAAAGAAAGATCAAAAACCAGTTAAAAATGGTAACGCAGAGGACGCAGCTTTTCTTATGAAAAATGCTTCATCAGTAATAATAGTTCCAGGATATGGAATGGCTGTTGCTCAAGCTCAACATGCTCTAAGAGAAATGGTAGATAAACTTAAAAAAAATGATATTAAAGTTACTTATGCAATACATCCAGTTGCTGGAAGAATGCCCGGACACATGAACGTTCTTTTAGCTGAGGCGAATGTACCATATGATGAAGTGTTTGAGCTCGAAGATATAAATAATGATTTTGCAAATTCTGATGTAGCTTTTGTAATTGGAGCCAACGATGTTACAAATCCTGTTGCCAAAACGGATCCAAAAAGCCCAATATTTGGAATGCCAGTACTTGATGTTGAAAAATGTAAATCTGTTTTATTTGTAAAAAGAAGTTTATCACCTGGATATGCCGGAATAGACAACGAATTATTTTATAAAGACAACACACTAATGTTATTTGCAGATGCAAAAAAAATGACAGAAGATATAGTTAAAAATTTAGATTAATGAAAACAAAAATTTTTTGTGATATTGCCGATTTTAGAACAATAAAAATTTATAATAAAAAAAAAATTGTAGATGGCTTTACAACCAATCCAAGTTTAATGAGGCTAGCAGGAGCGAAAAATTATAAAAATTATTCATTAAAAATTTTAAAGATTTGTAAAAAAAAACCCATTTCATTTGAGGTATTTGCAGATAATCCTAAAGAAATGCTTGAGCAAGCTTATAAAATTAATTCATGGAGTAAAAATGTTTATGTAAAAATTCCAGTAATAAATTCCAAGGGTTTTTTTATGGGACCAGTAATTAAAGAACTAAGCAACAAAGGTATCAAATTAAATATAACAGCAGTATACACTTTTGAACAAACAAGAAAAATTTATAAAAATTTAAATAAAAAAACAAAATCAATTATATCAATTTTTGCAGGAAGAATGGCAGACAAAGGTATAGATCCACTACCAATATTTAAAAAAAGTATTTTCTTAACAAAAAAATATAAAAATATTGAAATTCTTTGGGCAAGTTCTCGGGAACCATATAATTACTTACAAGCCAAACAATTAAAATGTAACATTATTACAATGCCACCTAAAATAATAAATCAAATAACTTCATTTAAAAAAAACTCTAAATTAATGACAATTACAACTGTTAAAGGGTTTTTAGAAGATAGCAAAAAATCAAAATTTAATATTTAAAAAATTTTTCTTTTTAGCTTTAAAGTATACGTCAAAATTAAATTTAACATATTAAAAACAAAACTATTAGAATCTCTAGAAAAGGCATGTTCAAGGTTAATAATTTTTTTGTGGTTCTTGTCGATAAATATTTTAAACTCTTCGTAATCTCTATTATTCCAATAATTAATATGAAGTTGAGTGGTTTGAATTCCAAAAGGTAGTACTAATAGTTTATAAAATAATTGAGGTAAAAATTTTATCTCATGTGAGTAATAAGGCATTAATCCATATCCATCTATAATTCTATTTATGCCAATTTGTTTTAACGCTTTAAAGGTATTTAAGTCATAGGTATGATTCGGAGCAAAAAAAGTATCAACTTTAATATTATTTTCATTAAAAATTTTATAACTTTTTTTTAATTTGGACAATTGATGTTCGTAAGTGTGACCACAAAATTCTGATCCACCCCCGTAGCCAAAGTAGTCTTTTTTGTTTGTTTGTTGGTCGTACAAATGATTATAACCGTGCATAGCTATTGACCATCCATTATTTTTCCATTCATTAACTATATTCCAAAATTTCTCCCTTTTTGGATATGATAAAAGATCAGGATCTTCATTATTAGGAATTACCCCTAGCACAGGTTTAATGTCATAACTATTCAATAAGTTTTGACACTTATCCATCATAGCCCAGTTCATATTTGGGGCAATATCGTCAAAACGAATTAAAATACCTGAATTATCTTTTAAATTTTTTAAAATCATTTTTAATCATTTAAATATTATTTTTATAAATTGCATTATTATTGTATTTATATTTATATAAATAAATTCCTATATCTTAAAACATGAATTTTAAACCAAAATTAGTCAGTATTATACTTAATTGTTATAATGGTGAAAAGTTTTTAAATAGCGCTTTGAAGAGCGTAAAAAATCAATCATATAAAAACTGGGAATTAATTTTTTGGGATAATAGATCAAAAGATAATAGTAAAAAAATACTCAAATCTTTTAAATCTAAAAAATTTAAATATTTTTTAGCAAAAAAACATACTACATTATACGCGGCAAGAAATTTAGCCCTAAAAAAAACTTCAGGTGAGTTTATAAGTTTTATTGATGCCGACGACACTTGGGAAAAGAATAAACTAACAAAACAAATCAAATTATTTAAGGATAAAAATATAGCAGTAGTTTATGGAAACCTATGGATAAAAAATGAAAAAAATAAGAAATTAAAAAAATTTATAAACTATAAAGTTAAAAGTGGTTATATCTATGATGATCTTATAAAAAAATATAATATTGGAATTTTGACATCGATAATAAAAAAAAAAGTTTTACACGAATCCAAAATATTTTTTGATAGTCAATACAATATAATAGGAGATTTTGATTTTTTTATACGACTTTCAAAAAAATATGAATTTGGATATATATCAGAACCTTTAGCCACTTATAGAATACATGAAAAAAATTTATCATTTGTAAAAAAAAATTTACAAATTCAAGAATTTTTAAACTGGTTAAAAAGAAATAAAAAAAATCTTTCAAAGAATGATTTTATGGTTTTACAAAAGAAACTTATAAATTTACAATTTAATGAGATAAGTTTAACTAAGAGTTTATTAAGTAAATTGAGGTTTTTTTCAAAATATTGGAATTCACTTTATAGTTTAAAAAATATATTAGCTTTATTTATGCCAAAATTTTTACTTAAAAAATTTGTTTGGTTTAATTAATATGAAGATAAATAGAATAATTCAAATAATTTTTTCTTACTTTCGGACAGTTTATGTTTTCGAGTCAAAAAGAAATATTAGTTTATTGAAGTATAAAAATTTTAAACTTAAAAAATATAACTCTTTAAAATTAATAAAGAATAAATTTTTAGTAAGTTCATTAAAAAAAAATAAAAAAGATAATAGATTTAAAAAAAATCAAAATTTAATTGCTTTATTATACAAAAAAAAAATTGTTTGTACTGGTTGGATGCATGAAGGAAATGATTGGCTTATAACAGAAATTAATAAAAAAATTAATATAAAAGGTAAAATATTGCTTTATGATTTTTTTACTTTACCAAATTTTAGAAATAGAAGTTTTTATACTAAAATTTTAAATCTAATAAAAAATCATAATACAAAGAGTTCTTTTATAATTTATTGTTTAAAAAATAATAATAGCAGCAAAAAAGGAATCTTAAATTCCAAATTTAAATTAGTAGATAAAATGAAAAAAAATGTATTCATATAAAATTTTTAATTCTGTAAATGAAGAGTGTAAAAATATATGGAAAAAAGTAGAAACAAATTCTTATTCTAATTTTTTTCAAAGTTTTGATTTTATTCAAGAAATTATAAACAAAGATAAATTAAATGTTAAAATAGTTTTTATTTTTGATAAAAATGAAATTATTGCTATTTTGCCATTAGAAATCAAAAAATACTTTGTATTCCATGTTCTTCAATGGATCGGTACAAATTATGCGGACTACTGTAATCCATTACTTGCCAATAATATTGAGGATTTAGATAAAGACACTTTTTTAAAAACTTGGAAAGCTATTTTAAATGATTTAGGGAAAATTGATTTAATTTTCTTAAATAAACAATTGACTTATATCCAGGATGTTGAAAATCCTTTTATTAAATTTTTCAAGACATCATTATTTTCAAAAATTTATTTAATTGAACTTAAAAATAAGTTTGACGATTACAAAGAGGAAATTAAAAAGAAAGACAAGAAACATCATTATGAAGTTCATAGAACTTTATTAAAATTAGAAAAACTAAAAAATTTATATAGCTATAAATTTTCAGTAAAAAATTCTTTTGAAAATAATATTAATTTTAAAGAAATAATTAAAACAAAAATAGATGCTTTGAATAAAAAAAATAAATTAAACAGTTTTTTTATTGATGTATTTGAAAATTTAATAACACTTAATAAAATTAGATTTTTATCTATGGAAATAAAAGTTAATGAGCAAGTAATGTCAAAATGCTTTAGTTTTATTTATAAAAATATTTTTTATTATTATATACCGACTATTTATTCTAAAGATTTTAATAATTATAAGCCAGGTAAAGTTCTTATAATTGAAATTATTAAATGGTGTATCTTAAATAATATTAAAAAATTTGACTTTGGTCTTGGAGAGGAGAGTTATAAAAAACACTTCAGCAATAAAGTCATTTACATGCACAGGTATTTAAAGTTTATTACTTTGAAGGGTATTATTTTATACTCGATTATCAAAATAGTTCTAAGCTTCAAGAAGCTTTAGATTGCCTTTTTCTATCATGAGGATTTAATATAGCTTTTCTTAATCTGCAAGATTTAGGAGTTATTTCTAGCGCCTCATCTGTATTTAGCATACTTAGTTGTTCTGCGATTGCCATTTTTCTTACAGGTGTTAAAACTACGTTTTCATCTGTACCTTGGGTTCGCATATTTGTGAGTTTTTTACCTTTCATAACATTAATTTCAAGGTCTCCACTTTTAGATGAAAGACCAACAATCATTCCTTCATAAACAGGATCATTATGTTTAACAAACATCTCTCCTCTTGCTTGTAAGTTAAAAATTGCAAAGGCAACAGCTTTCCCTTTTTCCATTGATATTAAAGCTCCATTTCTTCTTCCCTCCATATCCCCAGCATAATCACCATAAGAATGGAATAGTCTATTAATTACGCCTGTACCTTTAGTTAATGTTAAAAATCTGCTTGTGTATCCCATTAAGCCTCTAGTAGGAGCATGAAAAATTAAACGCTTTTTATCTTTGCCTGTATCTTTAAGGTCTATTAATTTCCCTTTTCTTCTATTCATCGAGTCAATGACTTTTGATGAATGTTCTTCATCTAAATCCATAGTAATTTCTTCAATAGGCTCTAGTTTATTCCCATTGTCATCTTTTTGAAATAAAACCTTTGGAGGACTCACGGTCATTTCGAATCCTTCACGTCTCATTTGGGTTAATAAAATCTCTAACATTAATTCACCTCTACCGCTTATAACAAATGCATCTTTGTTTTCATTTTCACCAAATGTTATCCCTACGTTATTTTCTGCCTCAAGCATTAGTCTTTCTCTAATTTGAGTACTAGTTAATTTTTTTCCTTCCGTTCCAGCTAAAGGAGAACTATTCACAGTTACTGTGATCGACATTGTTGGGGGGTCAATAGGGGTCGCGCTAATGGGTTCCTTAATTTCTAAATCACAAATAGTGTCAGCTACATTAGCTTTTTCTAAACCAGCTATAATAACAATATCTCCGGCTTCACCTATCTCAATTGGAACTTTTTTAGTTCCCTCATACCTAAAAATTTTAGTCAATCTTCCTTCATCAACTTTTTCACCCTTAAGGTTTATAGCTTTAATTTGTTGATTAGCCTTAGCTGTTCCTTGGTTTATTCTACCTACTAAACTTCTACCTAAAAAACTATCGGCATATAAAAGAGTTGATAACATAGCAAAAGGTTTAGTCTTATCTAATTTTGCAGGCTTAACATGATTAATAATTAAATCTAACAAAGGGTGTAGATTTTCTCTTGGACCATCAATTTCTTTTGAAGCCCAACCTGAACGACCACTTGCATAAAGAACAGGAAAGTCTAATTGATCTTCATTTGCTTCTAAACTTACGAATAAATCAAATGTTTCATCTAAAACTTCATTTGCCCTTTGATCAGCTTTGTCTAATTTGTTTATAACAACTATTGGTTTTAAGCCTTGTTTTAATGCTTTTGCTAATACAAATTTTGTTTGAGGCATAACTCCTTCAGCAGAGTCTATTAACAATAATGCTCCATCTGCCATGTGTAACACTCTTTCAACCTCAGCAGCAAAATCTCTGTGACCAGGAGTATCTATAATATTAACCCTTGAGTCTTTCCAATCTATCGAAGTAGGTTTAGCTAAAATTGTAATTCCTCTTTCTTTTTCTAATTCTCCTGAATCCATTACTCTTTCTTCAACTACTTCATTATCTCTAAATGAGCCACTTTGTTTCATCAACGTATCTATTAAAGTAGTTTTACCGTGGTCAACGTGAGCAATAATAGTTATGTTTCTAATATCGTTTGTCATTCTTTGGTTGCGGGGGTAGGATTTGAACCTACGACCTTCAGGTTATGAGCCTGACGAGCTACCAGACTGCTCCACCCCGCGATAAATTATTTTTTCTTTATGTTAATTGCTTGTAGTTTATCTTTCTCTTCTTTTATATCGTAAACTATTTTCTGCTCTTCTTTTAAAACTCTTAGCTTTGACTCTTCAAGAGCTGATACGTGAAGAAAAATATCTTTTTGAGTTTCGTCATCAGTTATAAATCCATAGCCTTTTTTGGAGTTAAACCATTTTACTTTACCAGATGGCATTGTCAGTCCTCTCATTTGAATAAATTTAATACCTGTTCTTTAGTTTTTGGAGTTTTTTAATTCTTTTAATATTTTCAGTTTGAACTCTTTTTTTTCTCTCAGAGGGTTTTTCATAAGTACTTTTCATTTTCATTACCTTAAAAAAACCTTCTTTTTGAAGCTTTCTTTTTAGAACTCTGATTGCTTGTTCTATATTATTATCTTTAACGTCTATTTTAATAAAAACCTCCAGTTAATTTAACGGTAATTAACATTTGAATCTTTGTTTGTCTACAATGAAGCTGCTTGAGCCTTTTTTTCTTCTCTGATTTTAGCTTTTTTCTCTCTTTCAATTCTTCTTTTCGCCTTATCCAGGCTTTTTTGGAAAGTTTCTTGCGTGCATAGGGCTAAAATTACAGGATCTCTTGGTTTTAAATTAGAAAAATTCCAATAACTTCTTTTTCTGATTAAAGAAACAGTTCCTTTTGTGCTTCCTACAAGTTTTGAAATTTGACCATCAGTTAATTCTGAGGCATTTTTACAAAGCCATAAAATAGCATCTGGTCTGTCTTGTCTTTTTGATAAAGGTGTATATTTAGGTCTTTTTCTTTCTTTGATTTCTACTTCTTCAATTTTTTTTAATAAACTTAATCTTTTAGAAGAATCATTTGAACATACCTCAATTTCTTCTCTAGAGAGTTGTCCTGCTAAAATTGGATTATAAGCTTTAATTCCTTTTGCTACATCACCATCAGCAATACCTTTTACCTCTAATTCATGTAGATTACAAAATTCTGCAATTTGTTTAAAAGTTAAAGTCGTATTTTCAACTAGCCAAACAGCTGTTGCTTTTGGCATAAATGGAGCTTCAGTCATAATCTATTTTTTTGATCTTAGGTTGCTAAATTTCTTGTTATATTTACTTACTCTTCCTTTATCTAAAATCTTTTGTGTTCCGCCAGTCCACGCAAAATGAGACTTTGGATCTATATCTAATTTTAAAGTGTCATTTTCTTTACCCCAAGTAGATCGAGTTTCAAATTCGGTTCCATCGGTCATTACAACTTTAATTTTGTGATAGTCTGGGTGTATGTTCTTTTTCATGAGCGGAGTTTTATATGAATAATGCTTTTTACTCAATATCTTTTTTATTTATTAGCTCCTTCATTTGATCATGTATATTAGCATTAGAGGCTAAAATATTCTTTTTTAAAGGAAGTCTAGGATCGTCCTCAAAAAAATCAACAAATCCTCCGGCTTCTTTAAGAATTACTAAACCTGCAGCAATATCCCAGTAGTTTAATTCTCTTTGCCAATAACCATCAAACCTACCACAGGAAACATATGCCATATCTAAAGCAGCACTACCAAATTTTCTAACATTAGATACATTATTAGAAACACTGATATATTCAGAAAAAATTTTATTTTTTATTTTACTATCTACTTTTGGCCCACCAGTAACTAATAATGCATCTTTAATTTTTTGTTTGTTTGAAACTCTTATTCTTGAATTATTAAGATATGCACCATTTCCTTTTTCTGCACAGAACATTTCATTCATAATAGGATTAAATATAACCCCACATACGATCTCACCATTCTCTTCATATCCAACTGATATTGCAAACTGAGGTACTCCATTTAAGAAATTCATTGTCCCATCTATTGGGTCTATAATCCATCTATTTTTAGTATTTGACTTATTTATAATTCCAGTTTCTTCAGTAATAATTCCATAATCAGGATGCGCTTTTTGAAGTTCTTCTATAATTATTTTTTCAGTCCTTTTGTCAGCTGAAGATACAAAATCTCCTGGCCCCTTAGAAGAAACTTGCAAGTTTTCAATTTCTCCGAAATCTCTGATCAAGAATCTAGATGCTTTCATGCACGCTCTTGTTATTAAATTGATGTGCGGAGAATTTAATCTCATTAAGTTAATCTTTTCACATATTCTAACGTACGTGTGTCAATGATTATTTTTTCTCCACTTTCAATAAATGGAGGAACAGTAATTTTAATACCACAATCCAGTAATGCAGGCTTATAAGAAGAAGAAGCAGTCTGATTTTTTATTGCGACGTCAGTTGATTCAATAACACACTCAACATTGTTAGGCAACTCCACTGAAATTGGTTTTTCTTCCATAAAAGAAATTGTGACTTCTAAATTTTCTTTTAAAAGTTTATACTTTTCATCTAATATTGATTTAGGTATTTCAATCTGTTCAAAAGTTGTATTGTCCATGAAATGACAATTTTGATCGTCTAGATATAAAAAATTAAATTTTTTTTCGTCTATCTCTACTTTTTCAACAGTTTCACTCGATCTAAATCGTTCATTTAATTTAGTGCCTTTTATAACACTTTTTAATTCTACCTGATTAAAAGCCCCACCTTTACCAGGCTTAACATGTTGAGTTTTTAAAACATTCCAATAATCATTTTTATGTTCAATTATCATTCCAGGTTTTATCTCAATAGCTGTAATTTTCATTTAAATTTTTTTATAGCAAATTTAGGTTTTAACTTCGGGTTATCCCAAATAAAACTTGATATTGCAATATATTTAGCACCACTTCTTAATAATCTTTTATAATTTAAATTATTAATCCCTCCAATAGCTACAATCGGCTTTTTTGTATTTTTTTTTGCCCACTTAAGAATATCAAGATCAGCTTTTTTAGCATTTGGTTTAAGTTTTGATTTAAAGAATGATCCAAAAGCTAAATAACTTGCTTTATCTTTAATTGCATTTTTGGCAAGCTGAATTGAGTTGTGGCAAGTAATCCCTAAAATTTTATTTTTAAGTTTTTTTTTAGCAGCCTTAATTGGCCCATCAAATTGACCAATATGACATCCATCAATTTTTAATTTTGATGCCACTAAATAATTATCATTTATTATAAATTTTACTTTATGTTTTGATGTAATAAATCTAATTTTATTGGAAGCTTTTATTAAATTTTTTAATTTAACTTTTTTTAATCTTAATTGAAAAAATTTAACATTTCCGTAAGACAAAACTTCATCTAGATCTTTATAGAAATTTTTACTTATTTTATTGGGTGAAATTAAGTATACGCATTTTTTCAAAGTATTTAGGCTGGTGATTCTTCTTCAAGTTTTTGTGACCATTCTCCTTTTGAGGAAAGTCCATTCATCTTAGCTCTATGATTAAATGCTTTCTGTATATTATCTATATTTTCTTGATTTTTTCCAAATTCTTTTAACGCACTTGCTTGCAAGCCTCTTCCATAAGAGAAAGTAATCAAAAAGTTAGTATCATTTATCTTATTAATTTCATTTAAATTTTTACTAGAGTCAATTTCAGACTGACCGCCAGATAGAAATGCAATACCAGGAACTTCACTTGGAACATTTTTTTTAAGACAGTCTAAAGTTCTTTTGGCAATTTCTTCAAAATTAGATTTTTCTTTGCACTCTGATCCAGGTAAAATCATATTTGGTTTTAAAATGGTCCCTTTCAAATCAACTTTATGAATTTCAAGTTCATTATAACATTCATTTAAAACATCTGTGGTTACTTGATAACATTTTTCAATGTTATGAGCTCCATCCATTAAAACCTCAGGTTCAACTATCGGAACCATATTAGCTTCTTGAACTAAAGCAGCATATCTTGCTAACGCATGTGCGTTAGATTTTATTGATTGTGATGAAGGATATTTTTCCCCGATATTATAAACTGCTCTCCATTTTGTAAATCTAGCACCAAGATTATAATATTCCTTTAACCTTTCTCTTAAGCCGTCGAGTCCTTCTGTAATAGTTTCAGCATTTGATCCTGCAAGGGGTTTTGCCCCTTTATCGACTTTAATTCCGGGCACAGAACCATGTTTTGAAATTAACTCTGGTATAGTTGGACCTATTGTCGACTTTTGTCTAATAGTTTCATCAAAAAGTATCACGCCACCAATGTAATCTTTCATTGCACTAGAGTTAAATAAAGTTTGTCTAAAAATTAATCTATTTTTTTCTAAATTCTCTACATTTATACTTTTAAATCTTTTTGCTATTGTTCCAGTGCTTTCATCAGCAGCTAAAACTCCTTTGCCTTTCGAGCACATTTTTTTTGCTATTTCATTAAGTGTCATAGCATTTATTTATTTTAAAACACTAAGACCAGGCAAGTCTTTTCCTTCAAGATACTCTAAAAATGCCCCACCCGCTGTTGATAAGTGTGTAAAAGAAAGTTTACTTTCATATTTATTAATTGCGGCAAGGGTATCTCCACCCCCTAAAATTGAAATTAAAGATTTTTCAATTGTATTTTTTGAAATAGTTTCGGCTATAGAAATTGTACCGACCATAAAATTTTCATTTTCAAAATATCCTGCTGGGCCATTCCATAAGACTGTGTTTGATTGGTTAATTTTATGCTTAATATTTTCAATTGTTTTAGGCCCAATATCTAAAATAATCTCATCATCTTTTACAGAGCTCAAGTCTCTATTTTTTTTAGAACCAGCAAAACTTGTTCCAACCATACAATCTTCTGGAATCAAAATTTCACATTTATTTTCTCTCGCTTTTTCGTAGATCTTTTTAATTATTTCTTTAGTATTTTCCTCAATTAATGATTTTCCAACTTTTAGATTTTTGTAAACAAAAAAATTATTAGCCATAGCCCCAACTATTATTAGGTTATTAACTTTTTTAATTAAACTTGTAATAACATTTATTTTTGTCGAAATTTTTGATCCTCCTATAATACATGTAACTGGCCCTTTTTTGTTTTGGATTACAAGATTGATAGCGTTAATTTCTTTTTTTAATAAAGGGCCTGCAAATGATTTTTTAACAAATTTTGTAATATTATGAATTGAAGCCTGCTTCCTATGCGAACATGAAAAAGCATCATTTATATAAATATCACCTAATGAGCCTATTTTTTTTGAAAAATCTTCATCATTATTTTCTTCTTCTTTAAAATATCTAATATTCTCAACTAATATTATTTCACCTTCTTTTAAATGAGAAAATTTATCTTGAATTTCTTCATTTAAATTTCCCATGAAAAAATATAAATTTGTTTGTAGTTTTTTTTTTAAGTATTTATAAATAGGTATTAAAGATAGCTCAGGAATTCTAATTCCTTTTGGCCTACCTAAATGACTTATGATTATTATTTTGGCTTTTTTTTCTATCAGTCTTTTTATGAAAGGCAAGCATAAAGCTATCCTTGTGTCATCCTGTATAACCTTATCTCTTATTGGAACATTTAAATCTAATCTAAGTATTACTTTTTGATTTTGAATATCTATGTTGTCAGGAAAAAAATTTATTTTACCCATTAATTTTGACTATTCTCTTAATTTTTTTTGTATCAGATCTGTAATATAGTCTTCATTCAAATTAAAATGATCATAGACATCTTTGTACGGCGCGCTTTCGCCAAACTCATCTATTCCTAAATTAACTCCTTTATCTTTAATGTATTTTTGCCAATGAGTGACACTTCCTGCTTCTAAAGTAACTACAAGAGAGTCGTTCTCAATAAGGTTTTTTTTATGCTCTTCCGTCTGTTTATCAAAAATTTCCATACAAGGCATTGAAATCACCTTTGAATCAATATTATTTTCTTTTAATTTATTCTGAACTTTTAAAGCTAACTCAACCTCTGTGCCGGATGCGATTAATGTTACATTGCTTTCATGAGATGTTATTTTAACTTCGTAAGCTCCATTCTCACATTTATTTTTTTTAGAATTCTGAGGATTAATATAAGGAACCTTTTGTCTAGATAATGCAATTACACTAGGAGTATTATGACTTTTTAAAGCTATCTCCCAACATTCTAAAGTTTCATTAATGTCTGCAGGTCTAAAAACATTTAAGTTTGGAATAGACCTCAATCCAGCAAGCTGCTCAATAGGCTGATGCGTAGGTCCATCTTCCCCTAGGCCAATTGAGTCGTGAGAAAAAATATAAATTACTTTTAAACCCATTAGTGCAGAGAGTCTTATAGATGGTTTACAATAATCTGAAAAAATTAAAAATGTTCCACCATAAGGCGTTAATCCACCATAAAGAGCTAAACCATTCATCACTGCAGCCATTCCATGTTCTCTAACCCCATAATGAATATAATTTCCGTTAAAGTTTTTTGAATTTATAATTTTTGAATTATTAGTTTTAGTATTGTTAGAACCACTAAGATCTGCTGAACCACCAATGAGTTGAGGAAATATCTTCGAGATACTTTCAATTGCTACCATTGAACACTGTCTTGTAGCTAAGCTTGGTTTAGATTCAAAATATTTTAATTTTTCTTTTACGATAAGCTGCTCGAGTTCATTAAGATCAGTATTAAAAGAATATCTTTCAAGTTCAGATTTTATTTTAGGATTTTTTTTATTAATTGAGTCTTGCCAGGTTTTTTCAAGTTGTTCACCTTTTTCTCCAATTTTTTTCCATTCATCCAAAATTTCTTGTTGTATCTCAAATGGCTTATTGTTCCACTTAAGTTTCTTTCTAACTAAATTAATTTCATCATCTCCTAATGGAGAGCCATGCGATGAAGCTTTTCCAGATTTATTTGGTGAGCCAAACCCTATTACGGTTTTACAAGAGATTAAAGTAGGTTTATTTGATTTGGATGCTTTTGAAATTGCTTTTGAAATTTGTTTTTCATTATGACCATTAACTTCTAAAAAACTCCATCCATAAGACTCGAATCTTTTTTTATAATTATCTGAAACACTTAAAGAGGTTGACCCATCAATTGATATTTTATTGTTATCAAAAAAAACTATTAAATTTTTTAATTTTAAATGTCCTGCCAAGCTCATAGCTTCATGGCTAATACCTTCCATAAGATCTCCATCACTAGCTATGACGTAAGTTTTATTATTAATTATGTTTGAGCCAAATTTTTTTTTTAAAACTTCTTCGGCTATCGCCATTCCAACTGCATTACCCAATCCCTGACCTAATGGTCCTGTTGTGGTTTCAATTCCAGTTCCCTTTTTATACTCAGGGTGACCTGCGCAAATTGAATTTATTTTTCTAAAATTTTTTATGTCCTCAATCGAAATACTTTTGTAGCCAGTCAGATGAAGTAGAGAGTAAAGTAGCATTGACCCATGCCCTGCTGATAAAATAAATCTATCTCTATTAATCCAGCTTGGATTTTTTGGATTAAACCTCAGGTGGTATTTAAATAAAGTAGTTGCAACATCTGCCATACCCATAGGCATGCCCGGGTGTCCAGAGTTTGCTTTTTGCACGGCGTCAATTGATAAAAATCTAATTGCGTTGGATAATTGATTAAATTTTACACTCACTTTTAATAACCTATATAGACTTAAACTAATGATATCAATAATATGGTATAAAATTTTATGAGTAATATTGAAAAAAAAGAAAAAAATTTAAATCAACTTATAGACAAATTAAATTCATTATCGCTAAGTTATTCACAGCCTAACTATGAAATTGAAAAAATTAGAACTGAAAAAAAGGAATTATCTAGACAAAAAAATGAAATAGAAAAAAAAAATCAAGAATTACTTAGGGAACACAAATATTTAAAAGAAAAAATAAAAAATTTACAATTAGAGGTTAATAAAAAATCTGAAATAGAAGATAAATTCAATCAAGATATTGAAGAATTAAGTCAGGAGACAGAAAATTTAGTTAGTGAGATAGATAAATGGCAAATGTAAACATCAAATTTAATAACAAAGACTACTTACTTTCCTGTGATGATGGACAAGAAGAGTCTTTAAAAAAATTAACAAAATTTTTAGATAAAAAGTATTCTGAGCTACAGGATAAACTAGGAAATATTGGTGAAAATAAACTTTTATTAATTACCACCATACAATTAATTGATGAGTATTTTGATTTAAAACAAAAGATATCTGATCAGAAGAAAAAATTAGATATAATTTCCAATAAATTTAAGGAAATAAAAACATTAGCTATTAAATATAAGGAAGATAAGGATATTGAGATAAGAAAATTGCATGAAGAATTAGATAACTTCAAAAAAACTATAGAAAAGAGTAATTCTTTATATGAGTCAATGATTGACAAAACAACTGATTCACTAGAGAAAATAATTTCCAATACAGAGTCACTGTCTAAAATACAGTAAATGCGGCAAAAAAAAACAGTAAGGAAAAAATACCATCTTTTAAGAAAAAAGAAATATTACGAAATAAGTAAAAACTTTTTTATACCTTTTTTAGATTTGATAAAATCAAAATTCAAAAAAAAAAAATTCAAATTAGGCATATATTACCCTTCTTCATTTGAAATTAATGTACTCAAGCTATTAGAGTTTAATTATATTTCTAATCAAAATATATTGCTCCCTATTATTAAGGAAAATAACTCAATGAATTTTTTTCCGTGGAAAAAAAATGAAGTTTTACAAGTTAATAAATTTGGAATGTTAGAACCAATTAAATCAAATCTTAATGTACCGAACGTTATGTTGGTTCCACTTTTAGTTTTTGATAGTAACAAATATAGATTAGGTTACGGAAAAGGATTTTATGATCGTTATTTAAATAAATATTTGAAAAAATTTAAAAATATTTTAACCATTGGTGTTGCTTTTTCATTTCAAAAACATCATAAACTGCCGATTAATAATGATGATGTAAAATTAAATTACATTCTTACAGAAAAAGGTATCTTTTAATGAAAATATTAATTTTAGGTGACGTGATGGGAATATCAGGAAGAGATGCGTTAAAATATAAATTACCTAAAATCATTGTGGAAAATAAAATTGATTTTGTAATTGTAAATGGAGAAAACGCAGCTGATGATGGCAGAGGTATAACAAAGATCATTGCTGAAGAATTTTTTTCAAAGGGCGTTGATGTAATAACTTCAGGAAATCATATTTGGGATAAAAAAGAAACTACAGATTATATTGATAAAGAAAATAGACTTTTAAGACCTGCAAATTTAGCAGAAGGTTCACCCGGTAAAGGTTATGGAATTTATATTTCAAAAAATAAAAAATATAAAATAGGTGTAATTAATCTAATGGGAAATGTATTTATGAGAAAAACCGATGATGTTTTTCAAACTGCAAAAAGTATTAGTAAAAAGTTAGTTTTAAAAAAAAATATAGATTTTCTAGTTGTGGATTTTCATGGCGAAATTACTAGTGAAAAAATGGCAATGGGCCATTTTTTTGATGGCTTATCAACTTGTGTTGTTGGGACCCACACCCATGTGCCAACCGCAGATACTCGTATTTTAGAAAAAGGAACTGCGTATCAAACTGATATAGGAATGTGTGGAGATTATAATTCTGTAATTGGAATGAATAAAGAAAATTCAATTAAAAGATTCTTTAAAGACAAAGATGCAACCAAACATTTTCCAGCTGAAGGTGATGGAACATTATCAGGCATGGTTATTGAAACAGATTTAGAAACCGGACTAGCAAAAAAAGTTACTAGATTAATTGACGGAGGCAGTTTAGTTAGATAATTATGGCAGGACATTCACATTGGGCTGGAATAAAACATAAAAAAGGTAGAGCAGATAAAGAAAGATCAAAAATATTTTCAAAACTTTCTAGAGAAATTACTGTTGCTGCCAAGTTAGGGGACAAAGATCCAGATATGAACCCAAGATTAAGAACTGCTATTCAAGCAGCAAAGCAATCAAACATGCCTAAAGACAACATTGGGAGAGCTATCAGCAAATCAGAAATGAGTGGTGATAAAAATTATGAGAACTTAAGATACGAAGGCTTCGGTGCATCTAATATTGCTTTTATAATTGAAACTTTAACAGATAATAAAAATAGATCAGCATCTAGCATAAGAACAGTTCTACAAAAAAATGGAGGAAGGTTAGGTGAGTCTGGTTCTGCTACACACATGTTTAATAATTATGGAATTATTCAATTTGAAAAGAGTAAAATAGGTGAAGAAGAAGTATTTGAAATTGCAATAAATGCAGGAGCAAAAGATTGTATAAATTTAAAGAATAATTTTGAAATAGTTACTGAGAAAGAGGATTTTTATAAAATTAAGACTGAGCTAGAAAAAAAAATAGATATTTTTTCGTATTCTGCCATAGAATGGAGAGCCCTTAATTATATAGATTTAAATAAAGAGCAAGGTGATAAAATTTTAGAAACATTAAGTGCCCTAGAAGAATTAGATGATGTACAGAATATCTTTACCAATGCGAATTTAGAAAAAATAGAAATATGATAATTATAGGAATTGACCCTGGTTTGAGCGGAGGGATAGCTGTATTAGAAAATAATAAAGTTTTAAATATATTTGATATGCCTGTTATGCCTGAAGGAAAAAAAAATAAAAGGCAACTTAATAGCGCTCAACTAGTTTCTTTAATTAAAGAAAATATTAAATCTGATGAAGAAATAGCAGTTATAGTCGAACAAGTGAACGCAATGCCAGGTCAAGGTGTTACTAGTATGTTTAATTTTGGTCAAACTTTTGGAGCAATTAAAGGTGTTTGCGCTGCTTTGGAGTTACCAATTTTTTTTGTCAGACCATCAAAATGGAAAAAACATTTTGAACTCATTAATTCATCAAAAGACTCAAGTAGAACAAAAGTAATAGAAATGTACCCAACACTATCTAATCAATTAGCTAAAAAAAAAGATGTAAATAAATCCGACGCTATTTTGATAGCTAGATTTTACAGCGATACAAGGTTAATAGACAATAATTAATACTTAAATTAATACTTATTTTATAAAAAACGCCAAATTCATGACACAATCTAAAAGTAATTAAGCATAATGGAACAAGACATAGCATCTCAAGTTGTAGGATTAGGTGGAGCCACAGATTTTTCTTTGTGGAAGCTTTTTTTAAGAGCAGATTTTGTCGTTAAATTTGTAATTATTCTATTAATAGCTGCATCAATTTTTTCGTGGGCACTTATATTCGACAAATTTAAATTATTTAAAAAAATCAATACATCTATGGAAGATTTTGAAAAAAAATTTTGGAAAGCAAAATCTGCCGAGAGCTTTAGCAACAACCTTCCTGTAAACTCGAAAGATCCAGCAATATTAATTTTTAAATCTGGTATGTCAGAACTTATTAAAACAAAAAGACAATCTGCAGCTGTTCAATCTGCAAGAGTAGGAAGAATGTTAGAGATTGCTACAGACAATGAAATAAAAAAAGTTGAAAAAAATTTTACTTTTCTTGCAACTGTGGGATCAACAGCCCCTTTCATAGGTTTATTTGGAACAGTTTGGGGAATAATGAATTCATTTCAATCAATAGCGATTTCAAGAAATACGAGTCTTGCTATTGTTGCCCCAGGAATAGCGGAGGCATTATTTGCAACAGCACTAGGGTTGTTAGCTGCAATTCCAGCAGTTGTTGCGTATAATAAATTTAATAGTGACTCACAAAGATATTTTTCAAAAATAGAAAACTTTTCAAAAAGATTTTTATCTATAATTTAAAAAATGGCTTTTAAATTTAATCGCTCAAAAAAAGAACCAATGAGTGAAATTAATGTGACACCTTTTGTGGATGTAATGTTAGTGCTTTTAATTATCTTTATGGTGACTGCACCCTTATTGACCGTGGGTGTTCAAGTAGATTTACCAGAATCTGCAGCGGATTCTTTGCCAGATGATCAAGAACCATTGACAATAAGCATTAATTCTAAAGGGGAAATATACATACAAGAACATCAAGTAACTTATCAAAAAATGATTCCAAAGCTTTTAGCTATTGCAAAAAATAGAACTGATACAAGAATTTATGTGAGAGGTGATAAAAATATTAATTATGGAAGAGTTCTAGAAGTAATGGGCACTCTCTCAGGATCTGGGTTTTCAAAAGTTGCTCTAATCTCTGAACCTTATAAAAATTAGGATGAATTATGATAAGAAGTTTATTTTACTCTTTAACATTTCACTCAGTGATGATTTTGTTAACCATTTTAAGTTTACCATTTATGCTTAGAGAACCTATAGAATTACCTCCGATAGTTTCAGTAGAGCTTATTCAGATTTCTGACAAGACTAGCATCCCTTTCGCACCTAAGGCTAGAAAAATAATAGAAGAAACTAAAAAAAAAGAACAAGAAAGATTAGTTTCAGAGCAAGCACCGCCAGCAGCAAAAGCCAAAGAAAAACCAGATAGAATTCCTTTGCCAAATGAAAAAAAAGAAGAAAAAAAAATTGTTAAAAAAAAACAAAATCCAGAAGAAATTAAACCAGAAATTAGGCAATCTTCAGAATTTGAAAAAAAAGAAATTGTTGATACGAATCAAATAGCTGCTTTAATAGATAAAGCTAAAGAGGAGGAGGCAGTAAAACAAAAAAAAACTAGCAAAATTACTCAAAGCAATCAAAAAAATTCATTTGCGACAAGCTTAACACTTTCAGAGGAAGACGCCTTAAGAGCTCAAATATTTGGTTGTTGGAGCGTACCATTAGGGTTACCATATGACGAAGATTTACTTGTTAGAATTAAATTAAATTTAAAAAAAGACGGTACTATTATGAAATCTGAAATTTTGGATCATCAAAGAATGAATAGACCTGGCCAAAAATTTTATAAAGTTTTAGCCGAAAGTGCTTTAAGGGCAGTTAGGTTATGCCAACCATTAAAAGTGCCCCCAACAGGTTACGATAAATGGAAAGAAATACAATTAAACTTTAATCCCACAGAAATGCTAAAAGGTTAGTATGAAAAAATTTATATTAATAATTTTATTTAATCTTTTTTTGATAAATAAATCTTACTCTTTAATAGAAGTTGATATTACCAGAGGAAATCTTGATCCTTTACCGATCGCAGTTTCTCCTTTGCATGTAGATATTAAATCAGAGGAACATAAAAATATAAAGATTAAAGAGCTTGGTAATAATATTTCAGAGATTATAGAAAAAAACTTTAAATCAACAGGATTATTTAATCCTTTGAAAAAAGAAGCTTTTGTTCAAAAACCAGATATTGCACATTTAAAACCAAGATTTGAAGATTGGAGACTGATTAAAGCCCAAGCATTGGTAACTGGAAAAATTTTTATTAAAGATGAAAAATTAAAAGTTGAATTTAGACTATGGGATCTAGCAGCCGCAAAAGAAATGACTGCTTTAGCTTTTACAACTACTCCATCTAACTGGAGAAGAGTTGCTCATATTATCTCTGATAAAATTTATGAAAGATTAACAGGTGAAGAAGGATATTTTGACACAAGAATTATTTATGTAGCTGAAAGTGGTCCTAAAAGTGAGCGTGTTAAAAAATTAGCAATCATGGATCAAGATGGTGCTAAAACCAAATATCTGACATTAGGTAATGAATTAGTTTTAACACCAAGATTTAATCCAACCAACCAAATGGTTACTTACATGTCTTACTTTAGAAATATGCCCAGAGTATATTTACTTGATATAGAAACAGGAACTCAAGAAGTTGTTGGAAATTTCCCAGGAATGACTTTTGCACCAAGATTTTCACCAGATGGAAAAAAAATTATAATGAGTTTCGCTAAGGATGGAAATTCAGATATTTTTACAATGAATTTAGAAACTAGAGTTGTTGAAAGGATTACTGATCATTCTTCAATCGACACATCTCCCTCATTTTCTCCAGATGGAAAATTTATTGCATTTAACTCTGACAGAAGTGGTTTACAGCAAATTTACGTTATGAGAAGCGATGGAAGTGGAGTTAAAAGAATAACATTTGGTAATGGTATTTACGGAACACCAGTGTGGTCTCCTCGCGGAGATTTAATAGCTTTCACAAAAATGAGAAAAGGTAAATTTTATATAGGCGTAATGAGAACAGACGGGTCTGGTGAAAGATTGCTTACTGAAAACTTTTATCAAGAGGCACCATCATGGTCTCCAAATGGGAGAGTTATAGTGTTTTATAGAGAGACAAAAGCAGGGTTAAAAGGCGAGGGTTTTACTGCCAAATTATGGTCCATAGATATAACAGGCTACAATGAAAGACAGCTTGAAACCAAAACTGACGCTTCAGACCCATCTTGGTCTTCTTTATTATCTAAATGAGGTTGTATTTTATGTAAAATATACTTGAATAATAATGAATAATTTGAAATAAACCACAATAATAAACCCAGGGGATAAAAATGATATTTAATAAGAATTTAAAAAACGTACTACTAGTAATTTTTACAACTTTATTGCTTAGTGCTTGTTCAACGGCTAAAAAAGCTGGAACAGGAGGAGATGACGCTTACACAGGAAAAGAAACTGTAAAATACTTGGCCTCAGGAGTTCCTGACAGAGTATTTTTTGCAACAAATAAGTCTTCATTAACAACAGCTGCAAGAGCGACTTTAAGAAAACAATCTACATTTTTAAGAAAAAACAAAAAACTTAATGTTACAATTGAAGGTCATGCTGACGAAAGAGGTACAAGAGAATATAACTTAGCATTGGGAGAAAGAAGAGCTAACGCTGCTAGAGATTATTTAATGACGTATGGTATTTCTGGAAAGAGAATTTCAGTAATTAGTTATGGTAAAGAAAAACCAATTAATGCCTCGTCAACTCCTTTAGCTTGGTCTCAAAATAGAAGATCCGTAACAGTTAAAGTTAACTAAGAACCAAATTAATTTTAAAAGACCCTTTAATTTTAACTTATTAAAGGGTCTTTTTTTTGCCATTTTATCTCATTAATATCAAAACATGTTCGCTATAATTAAATTTATAAAATTTTTCTTATTATTATTTCCTATTTTTTTATTTAATTCGATAACCTTAGCAGAAAATGAGGAAGTTTATTTAGAAGCTATCTCTGATCAAATTCAAGTTATTACTAAAGATCTCAAAACTTTAGAAAAAGCAGTTTATCAAAAATCTGACATCACTACACCAAATACCTTAAAGTCAATTAAGTCAGACGGTTTAAATGAGGATATTATGACTAAGCATCTTTTGAAATTAAATGAAATAGAAAATCAATTTAGAGAGTTAACAAACAAATTTGAAGAAGTTAATTTTAAACTAGATAAGCTATCAACACGAGTTACAAAAATTCAATCTGATTCTCAATTAAGATTTTCAGATTTAGAAAATGGAACAGGAACAAACCCAAAAGAAAAAAAAGTTTCCCTTCCGGGATCAACTAAGCCACAGGATTTTGGAGCAGCACCCGGGTATGAAACAAATAATTTACCAAACAAACAGTCAATAAATTCTATAGAAACAGCAAAAACAGTTATTACTGAAGAACCAGAAAAAAAAGATTCGTTATTGCCAAACAAGCCAGCCAACGAACAATATGAATTTGCAGTTAGTTTTATGAAAATTGGTGATTATGAAACTGCTGAATTTGCACTAAAAGAATTTATAGAAAAAAATAAAGATCATGATTTAGCAGGCAGTGCACAATATTGGTACGGTGAAACTTTTAGAATAAGACAATTATACTCTGATGCAGCTACCGCATATTTGGACGGGTATCAAAATTATCCAAAGAGTAAAAAGGCCCCAGATAATCTTTTAAAATTAGGCATTACAATGGTTGAACTTGGAGAAAAAGACCAGGGATGCAAAATGATATCAGGATTAAAAAAAGAATATCCAAAAGCAAGTAAGTCTGTGTTACAAAAAGCACAGTATGAGCAAAAAAAATTCAAGTGCAAATCTTAAAAACGGATTTAAAAATTTTAAAGATTTATCAATTGTATTTCTTAATTTTAAAAATAAGTTAGATAATTTAAATAAAAATAGCTACACAGTCGCAGTCTCAGGTGGGCCTGACAGTTTAGCTCTGGTTGCTTTAGCAAAAGCTTATACATATACCAAAAAAACTAAATTTAAGTACGTATTAGTTGATCATAATATTAGAAAAAATTCTGCGCAAGAGGCACGTCAAGTTAAAAATTTATTAAAAAAAAAAAAAATAAATTTAACAATTATTTTAAATAAAAAAAATATTATAAAAAATATTCAAGGTTTAGCTAGAAAAGCAAGATATGAAATTTTGTCTAATTATTGTAGAAAAAATAATGT
>Ga0222717_10000301_pt1 | contig 43144 bp, 56 predicted proteins | sample C33_18DmetaG_FD_165053 | JGI IMG/M metagenome (GOLD analysis project Ga0222717, IMG submission 165053) | Estuarine water microbial communities from San Francisco Bay, California, United States - C33_18D | ecosystem: Environmental > Aquatic > Marine > Unclassified | place: USA: California... | reverse complement strand
TTGAAGAAGAAGTAATGCTCTCTGGCTTCGGCACTGCGCCGGTTAAGTCAGAAGGTGGTGCTATTTCGTTTGATGACGCGCAGGAGACTTTCACTGCTCGTTACACTCACGAAACTATCGCTCTTGCATTCTCAATCACTGAGGAAGCAATTGAAGATAACCTGTACGACCGTCTTGCTTCTCGCTACACCCGTGCTTTGGCACGATCCATGTCTCAGACCAAGCAGATTAAGGCCGCGTCAATTCTGAACAACGCCTTTAGCACTTCGGCACCTGTTGGTGACGGAGCGGCGCTCTGTTCGTCTTCGCACCCTTCTCTGTCTGGTAACCAGCGTAACCAACTGTCCGTCGCCGCAGATCTCAACGAGACTTCTCTTGAGCAGATGCTGATTGACATCGCAGGTTTCACGGACGAGCGTGGTCTGAAGATTGCGGTACGTGGTATGAAGATGATTATCCCGAAAGAACTGCAATTTATTGCAGAGCGGGTAATTAACTCCAACCTGCGTCCGGGGACTGCGGACAATGACCTCAACGCAACCAAGTCTATGGGTATGCTCCCAGATGGCGCGGTAGTTAACCATTTCTTGACCGACACAGATGCGTTCTTCATCAAGACTGACGCACCTAACGGCTTCAAGATGTTTAACCGAAGCCCCATTAAGACTGCAATGGAAGGCGACTTCGATACTGGCAACATGCGCTTCAAGGCGCGTGAGCGTTACAGTTTCGGTGTTTCCGATTGGCGTTGCGTGTTTGGCTCTCCCGGAGCCTAATAGATCTTCGGATCTTACAAGGGCGGCATTTGCCGCCCTTTCTTTTTCCGTATAAAATACACGTATCCTGACATTCGCATGGGGCGAATGACATTTGCCACGACAGGAGACTTCCATGGCTAATACTACTTTCAACGGTCCCGTTCGTTCAGAGAACGGCTTTAAAGACATCACCAAGAACGCTAGCACGGGTGCGGTAACTGAAAACATTTCAATTACTCACGACGGCACTAACAGCGTTGTGATTATCAAGGACCTTCCAACATCCGATCCTTCTGTAGCGGGTCAGATTTACAGCAATGCTGGCGTATTGACTGTTTCGGCAGGCTAATCAACTAGAGGGTCTGCTAAATGGCTAATTCAGACGTAAAATCAAAGCGTCTGACCGCGACAGGCTCCGCTGGTGTGGGGCCTGCGCGTATTCGCCAGATTCAAGTCTTGACCACCACAGGTACTCCACGATTGACCATCACAGATGGCAACGGAGGCAGTACCGTGTTGGATCTTGATTTTGTTGCAAGCGAAACGCACTCGGTCAACATCCCCGACGAGGGGATAAAAGTCTCTGATATTTATATTAGTGTTTTGACAAACATTACTGCGCTAACTGTCTTCTACAGTTAAGGGTTTTTTATGGCTCGGGAAGTTTCTTCAATTAGTCGAATAGGTACTACCGAGCCATTTGAGCTACAGGTAGCGCGTGGCCAGATTGCTTATCATGAGTCTGTTTACAAGTTTGGCAACAACGCGGCAGTTGCGGACTCCCTAGAGACCATTTGGCAACAGGGCGGGCTGTATTCATACCTGTCTGCGGCGACCGTGCTGAAGGTTTCCAGTAGCTCCACCAATGACACTTCGGCGGGCACGGGTGCCAGAACCGTTGAGTTGTTTGGACTTGATGGCGATTACAACGAAATATCAGAGACTGTCACCCTAAATGGGCAGACGGCGGTCAACACCACGCAGTCTTATCTGCGGATAAACCGGATGATTGTCCGGTCTGCGGGGTCTGGAGGGGCAAACGCAGGGGTTATCTATGCGGGCACCGGCACTGTCACCACGGGCGTACCAGCAAACATTTACGCAACCATCAATGGGGACGGCTCAAACCAGACCCTGATGGCGCTATGGACTGTACCGGCGGGCTATACAGCCTATCTGATGCAGTATGATGTTTCTAACGGAACAACATCAAACACGCCCGCAGTATGTAAGCTATCGCTGGTTGCACGACCGTATGGCGAGGTATTTCAAACTAAAGATGTGAAATCGCTCACCACGGGGATGCACATCGAAAACACGCTTGTTATCCCAATTAAATTCACGGAAAAGACGGATATTGAGGTGCGGGCGATTTCTTCTTCGGCAAGCGTGTCTTTTGATATATCCGCCGCTTTTGAGATCATCTACATCAAAAACGGCGATGAGTTAGCGTAATGGCTACCACCAAAGACGTAAAAAGGCTTCCTTCTGGCCGTTTGCAGTACCGTGGTGAAACGTTTTCTGGTTACAACAAGCCTAAAAAAACGCCCGGAAAGTCCAAGAAAAGCGCGGTATTGGCGAAAAAAGGCAGTGAAGTGAAGCTTGTTCGTTTCGGTGATCCCAACATGTCAATTAAAAAGTCTCAACCGGCTCGTAGAAGTAACTTTAGAGCTAGACATTCTTGTGATACAGCGAAAGACAAGTTTTCTGCTAGATATTGGTCTTGCAAGGCGTGGTAGACATGAGGGTAGAAGAAGTTTTATCTCGGCTTGAAAAGCACGAAGCGGAATGCAACTTGCGTTATAAGCGTATTGAAGAGCGGTTAGACGACCAAAAAGACATGGTGTCAAAAAATTCTGAAGCGTTGACGCGTTTAGATATGAAGATTTGGGGCCTTGCCATATTAATTATTGTTTCGCCCTTTGCGGCCAAACTTTGGAGCTAACATGGGCGGTTGCGGATCTAGGGTAAAAACCGGCCCAAAACAGGGAAAAGTCACCGTTACGTACATGCGTAAAGGGGGTGAGGCGTCCAGCAGAAGTCAAGGCAGTAAAATTTGTCCGGCGGGCAAAGCATGGGCAAAACGCACGTTTGACACATATCCTTCTGCTTACGCCAACATGGCGGCCAGCAAATACTGTAAAGACCCCAATTATGCCAAAAAGTCAAAAGGCAAAGCCTGATGGGCGAGCTTAAAAAATGGCGGGATCAAGAGTGGGTTCGTATTGACAGTGGTGGCAATATTGCTGGCGAGTGTGGAACGTCTGAGAACAAAAAAAACCCGGATCGTTGCCTGCCGCGTTCTAAAGCCAACAGCTTGAGCAAATCGGAACGCGCCGCGACGGCCCGCAAAAAGAAAAAAGCGGGTGCTCAAGGACAACAAGTTGTTTCAAATACCAAGGCGGCTAAGGTACAAATGGCCGCTTGTGGCGGGGAAGTACGAAAAAATCACAAAGGTTGTGGTGCGGTGATGTCCAACCGCAGAAAAAAAACTAGGTATGCCTGATCATGGACGTAGAAAAAGGCGTTATGGAGGAAATCAAGGCTTGGTCTAAACAAGCTTTGGAGTCCCCTCACCCGTTTTTTAACAACCTTCCGGCTTGTCCTTATGCTCAAACTGCTTGGGCTAACGACAAAGTCGGATTTTGCTTTAGCTACACCGCCAAACGTCAGGGTTTGTACTCGGCGCTATCTCAGTTTGACGACCGCTGGGATGTGATTTGTTACGTTGAGTTTCAATATGAGCCTGATGCGGAGTCTTTTCACGACTACATTGCCTCCATTAACCATGCTATTTCTATGGGGTTTTTCATTCAAAAAGACCTGTGGGTTATGGGCTTTCACCCGGATGACGCTCAAGAAGAAGCATTTGATGTGCCTTTTGAGCCAGTAGTCGATGATTTGTATGCAATAACCTTTATTCAGAGGCTGTCTAAGCTGGAAAAATCGGCGGAAATGCTGAGAGAAAAAGGGTATTATGAGAATTATTTAAAAGACCCGGAGATGTCACATCTTTGGGACGAGCGGCAAGAAACCTACAGGAGATTATGCGATGCCGGGATCAAATAGAAAGATGGCGAAAAAGAAGCAAGCGCCAATCAAAAGAATGCGCGGCGGCCCTGCGATGTTAAAAAAAGGTGGTGACGCGTCAGGCAAGGCGGCAGTTCGTAGTTCTTGCCCAAGTAAAGGCCTCTAAACATGGCTGTTTCAGGTTCAACCAACTTTGAGCTAGATGTAAGCGATTACATCGAAGAGGCTTTTGAGCGGTGCGGGCTAGAAGTTCGTACTGGTTATGACCTTAAAACGGCCAAGCGGTCGTTGAACCTGATGCTGGGCGATTGGGCCAACCGTGGTTTGAATCAATGGACCATTGAGCAGGCCACGGTAACCTTGACGCAAGGCACGGGAAACTACGCCCTTGGGTCCTCGACAATTGACGTTTTAAACGCGGTAGTACGGCGTAGCAACACGGATTACGCTTTAGAGCGAATTAGCCGTAGTGACTTCATCAACATACCCACTAAAACGCAACAAGGTCGCCCGTCCCAGTTTTTTGTGGACAGACAGATAGACCCTACGCTGAAGCTTTGGCCCGTGCCTGAGAACAGCACCGACACGGTGATTATTGACAAGCTTGTACGAATGGACGATGCCGACACGTTTACTAACACTATGGATATCCCCTTTCGGTTTTATCCTTGTTTGGCGGCGGGACTAGCGTACTATCTTGCTATCAAACGTGCCCCAGACCGCGTACAGCTTCTCAAGGCGGTGTATGAGGAAGAATTTGAGCGGGCCGCATCAGAGGATAGGGATCGCGCTTCGTTCAACATACAGCCGTCTATGGCGTACTCAAGGCTCCTCTAATGGGGAAGTTTGCTACAGGGAAGTTTGCCTACGGCATTTCTGACCGCTCCGGATTTCGTTACAAGCTTAACGAGATGAAGCGCGAGTGGACCGGAATGTTGGTTGGCCGTGACGAATACGAGCCAAAACAGCCTCAGTTGGAGCCGCGTGTCAAGGCGGTAGATCCGCAGGCCCTTCTTAATCCACGCCCAGATCGTGTAGAGCCTTTGGACGTGCCCGTAGCGGTCCCCCTTGTGGAGGGGCCTGCATTTAGGCCAACAGTAGGGTTTGGCATTGCTGGTGCAGTAACGGTGACGACATCATGAGTTTCACATACGGTGAATTAAAGCAGGCAATACAAGATTACGCGGAAAACGACGAAACCACGTTTGTTAACAACTTGCCTGTTTTTATTCGTAATGCGGAAGAGCGCATTTTTAAAATGGTGCAACTTACGGACTTCCGTAAGAATGCGTTGGGTAACACCACGAGTAGCATCAAATATTTAGATTGCCCGTCCGATTTTTTGGCCCCGTTGTCGCTGTCTTTAGAAGTTTCTGGCGAAAAAGTTTTTATTGATTATAAAGACGTTAACTTTTTACAGACATATGCCCCGGATAGCTCTGCCACAGGAGCGCCTAAATATTACGCGTTGTTTGATCGGGATAACTTTATCTTAGCGCCTACGCCGGATGCCGCCTATGTGGCAGAACTGCACTATTACTACCGTCCTGTCAGCTTAACTAGCTTAACGGATAGCGGCACTTCTTGGTTGAGCGAAAACGCCCCCCTAGCCATGCTTTATGGCAGTCTTTTGGAGGCATACACTTTCATGAAAGGCGAGCCAGATATGATCTCGCTGTACACGCAACAGCTTCAGATGGCGTTGGCAGGCATGAAACAATTTGGTGAGAACAAAGAAGTTACGGATCAGTATCGCACTGGGATGCTAATAAGGCCTAAACAATGATGGTAGAAGGGGGTAAAATAAGCCCCGGAATAGTCGAAGTACAGACTACCAACCATCGCGGTTTCACTCCGGAGGAGGTTGCCGAGCGATGCCTTAGCAAGCTTCTGAGCGTTTCTGATACCGCCCCGCCCGCAATTAAAGAGCAGGCGAATGCTTACAAGGATCACATGCGCGCGGTTCTTGTTTTTTATATGAAAGAGGCGGTCAAAAGCGACCGGACCACTGTGTATAACGCCCTGTGTGACGCAGGGCAAAAAGACTTAGCCGAACTTATCAGGAGACTTTGATATGGCTTTTACAGGTAACTTCATGTGTACGTCCTTTAAGCAGGAACTGCTTCAGGCCCAGCACAATTTCACTGCCAGCACAGGTCACACCTTTAAGCTGGCTATGTATGACAACAACGCGAGTTTTGATGCATCCACAACAGACTACACTGCGACCAATGAGGTAAGCGGCACAGGTTATTCTGCTGGTGGCGGCACGTTGACCAACGTCACACCCACCACGTCAGGAACAACGGCCTTAACAGATTTTGACGATCTGACGTTTAGTTCGTCAACGATTACTGCTCGCGGCGCGTTGATTTACAACACCACTACGGGCGGCGGCACAGGCACCACTGATACGGTTGTCGTTCTGGACTTTGGCTCTGACAAGTCATCTAGTGCGGGCGACTTTACCATTGTGTTCCCCACCGCCGATGCTTCTAACGCCATCATTCGGATTGCTTAATCATGGCCTTGGTCGTTGCTGATCGCGTAAAAGAAACCACCACGACCACAGGCACGGGGGCAATTACCCTTGCGGGTGCGGCAAATAACTTTGTCACGTTTTCTTCCGTTCTGTCGAACAGTGATACTACTTACTACGCGATTATTGACGAAACAAACAACGACTTTGAGGTAGGCTTAGGTACGTTTTCTTCTGGCGGTAACGCGCTGGCAAGAACAACAATCCTGTCTAGCTCAAATTCTGGCTCTGTTGTTGATTTGCAGGCTGGGACAAAAGAAGTCTTTGTTAACTATCCGGCGGACAAATCGGTGTTCTTGGATGCTTCTGGCGACGCCAATTTCGCTGGCGCAGTCAATGTCAACAGCACTTCAGCAATTAAAATTCCTGTAGGAACCACGGGAGAGAGGCCCACGCCCGCTCAAGGTCAGATTCGGTACAACACCACCACGTCCGGCTTTGAAGGGTATAACGGGTCTGCGTGGACTTCTGTGGGCGCTCAGTTTGCCTACACGCGGACGACCGCAACCGCAACTTCCGGTCAAACCACTTTTTCTGCTTCGTACACTGTGGGATATGTTGAGATGTATCTTAACGGTGCCAAGCTGATTGTGGGGACTGATTTCACGGCCACAGACGGCTCTTCTGTTGTGCTGACATCCGGGGCAACCGTTGGCGACTCAGTAGAGATCATTGCTTACGAGACATTTGCCGTCGCGAACGGGCTTTTGGCGTCAAACAATTTATCCGATCTTTCCAATGCGGCAACCGCACTAACAAATCTGGGCATAACGTCAACTGCGGCGGAATTGAACATTTTGGATGGTGTGACCGCCACCACGGCGGAAATAAACATCCTAGATGGCGTCACGGCGTCTACGGCGGAAATAAACATCCTAGATGGTGTCACGGCCACTACGGCGGAATTGAACATTCTGGATGGTGTTACGGCGACAGCAACCGAGATCAATTATCTAGACATTACAACTCTAGGAACCTCCGAGGCGTCTAAGGCGGTGACCGCCGATGCCAACGGAGTTGTAACTTTTGACAATGGTATATCGGAAGAATATAACGCCGTAACTTCTAGCTCTAATGCTACGACCGTAAACTTGCGCGACGGAACCAATTTTAGCCACACGCTGACAGAAAACACCACGTTTACTTTTAGCAACCCAGCCTCTAGCGGCAAAGTATCTGCTTTTACGCTAAAGATTGTGCAAGACGCTAGTGCCTCTGGCTACACCGTCACATGGCCCACTTCAGTGGATTGGCCCTCCGCAACTGCTCCGACGCTAACCTCAACGGCAAGCGCCGTCGATTATTTTGTGTTCATCACGCATGACGGCGGCACAACTTACTACGGCTTTACCGCAGGGCAAGACTTGGGATGAGCCGTTTAGCAATAAAGGCCATACAAGCCGCCGCTGGCGGAGCAGGAGCAGAGCCAAGAGAGGCAACCTTTTCGGACGTTGTTCTCTTGATGGACGGCGACGGTCAAAATGGCGGCGACAACGATGACATTACAGACGGAGACGGCTCTTCTTCTCCGGTTTCCCAGAATGGGACCAAATACCAAGGCACTTTTAGCCCTTACGGAGACAACTGGTCCGTCGATTTTAACGGAACAAGCGATTATTTAAGGTCAAGCAGTACAAGCGTTTCCGTTGGGACAGGTGATTTTACGCTGGAGTGCTGGGCATTAAGCAAGGACTCTACTCAAACCGCTGTCTTGTTTGACACAAGGGGAGGGTCTGCAAATAACAAGCCTGCGTTGGTTATTAATAACGGCGCTTTTGCATACTGGAGCACAAGTCACAGAATTACAGCGCCCGTCGCCGCGATAGAGAATGTCTGGTTTCATGTGGCGATTGTTAGATACAACAACACCACAACGCTTTACATTGATGGAGAGCCAAAGGGCACCTACTCAGACTCTGCCAATGTTAGCTCAATAACTCGGTATCAACTGGGCGCAGAGGATGACGGCAATGTTGCGGGTTATTTTGACGGCTATATATCCAACGTAAGGTTTTCAGCTACCTCTCGTTATACATCCAGCTTTACTCCCAGTACGTCACCGTTTACAAACGACGGAAGTACAAACTTCTTAGCTTGTGCGTCTAACGGCTTTAAAGACAAGTCCAGCAGTAGCCTAACATTTACTGCTACGGGAACGCCAAAAATAAGCCCGAGTAGCCCTTTTAGGAACAGTAGCGCAAGAACATTAACTAACAACGGCGGCTCAATAGAGTTCCCCACCACCCCCAACAACACTAATTATTTCTATGTTAGCCAGCAGATTGGCACAGATACCACGTTTACTTGCGAGGGCTGGATTTACATGACAGACAACCCGCGTGACAGCGCAGGGATAACTGGATTTTGGTCTACTGGAGACAGTCTAAGCAATGTAAATTATGGCCCTTCTTTTGGCCCCGATCAAAATAGAAAGCTCCGGATGAGGTGGTGGCTAGGCTACGGCGCAGAATGCGAAGGCTCTACCAATATGAACCTTTTTGAGTGGTATCACATCTGTCTCACCATATCTGGTAGTAGCATATACTTTTTTGTTAATGGCCAGTCGGAGTCATTATCGGGCACTACCAGCTATAGCCAGCCAATCGGCAGTTCTAGCTATGACGTTATTGGTGCAGATAGTTATGGAACCTTTAAGGGGTACATCTCTGACTTTCGGTTAAGTAGTAGCGCACAGCGCACATCAAATTTCACGCCACCAACCTCTCCAGTGTCTGCTTTTAGCAACAGTCGCCTGTTATTTAATTTTAGAGACGCCCAAATTATCGACCTAACCGGACTGAACAATATACGCACCGTCGGAACTCAAGTATCTAATAGCCCCAAAAAATATGGAACTGGTTCGATCAACATTGGAAATAATGATTATTTAGAAATCCCAAGCAATGATGCGCTGGCTATGGGCACTGGCGACTTTACGATAGAAACATGGGCGTGGGTTCTTTCAACTTTACAAACCGAGGGTTCGCAAGATGGCGTAATCATTGAACTAAGGTCAACCGGGGGAACTGCAAATGGGTTTGTTTTTAATTGCAGGCCATATTCCGCTGGCTTCCGTTTAAATTTTTACACTAACGGCAGTGCTAATACCGGCTCAATAACATCGTCATATTCAACGTGGCACCATCTTGCTGTTACTAGAGAATCAGGAACAGTGCGATTATTTGTAAATGGCACTGAAGATGTGTCATTCACAAAAACAAATGATTTTAGCGATACGCCGACTGTCAGACTTGGTACGTCCGCAATATATTCCTCTTCGACGATGCCGGGGTATCTGGACGATTTTAGAATTACCAGAGGCGTGGCTAGATATATCTCTGACTTTACACCTCCTACTGCGGCACTGCCCAAGTATTAAGGGAAGGCGAATATGTTATTTGTGGAAGTGGCTACTGGAACGCCAAAAACAAAAGACCAGTTACAGCAGGAAAACAGGCATATGTCGTTGCCTGCCTTTTGGACCGACGCAACCCTAGAGGCGCTGGGCGTCGCAATAGTAGCAAGAGTTGAAAAGCCTGACGTTGGTGAGTGGGAGATTGCCGTTAAAGACGGCGTCGAGCAGGTCGATGGCGTGTGGCGGGAAAAGTGGATAGCTCAAGACCTTTTTACCGAAACCACCGAAGAAACCACCGATGAAGACGGTGTAACCACCACTGTTGTCCGCACCGTGCAGGAGCAAAAAGACGCCAAGATTGCCTTCGACAATGCCGCGTTGGCGACCACCGAGCGCACCAAGCGAGACGAGCTTTTGAAAGCCACAGATTACTACGGAATGTCGGATGTCCTCATGTCAGAGGCAATGACAACGTATAGGCAGGCTCTTCGCGACGTGCCCCAGCAGGAAGGGTTTCCAACGACAATTACATGGCCAACAAAGCCCACGGAGTAAACAATGACTAACGCGAGAGTTGTAGCGGATTTAGGTACAGTTACCAGTACTCCCGCAGAAATCAATCTTCTGGACGGCTCTTCTTCGGGCACCATAGTAAACGCCAAGGGTGTTATTTACGGCGGTGCAGGAGAAGTGAATGCCACTACGCTTCAGATTGCGGGAACGGCAATTACTTCAACTGCCGCAGAGCTAAACATCCTTGACGGTGTTACGGCCACAACGGCAGAGCTAAATATTTTAGACGGTGTCACTTCTACTACCGCTGAAATTAACATCCTTGATGGCGTCACAGCTAGCACGACGGAAATTAACATCCTTGATGGCGTCACAGCTAGCACGACGGAAATTAATTACCTAGACATCACCACCTTGGGCACGTCTCAAGCAAGCAAGGCGGTGACGGCAGATGCCAATGGTGTGGTGACTTTTGACAATGGTACGATTGAAGAGTCTGTTACATTGTCCGGAACTTCGGTATCAATAAACCTGCGTGATAGTGACAACTTTATTCATACCCTGTCCGGCAACACCACTTACACATTCACCAACCCAGCGGCGAGCGGAAGAGTATCGTCATTTACGTTAAAAGTGACGCAAGACAGTTCACCTCGAACAATTACGTGGCCTGCATCTGTGGATTGGCCCGGTGGAACTGCTCCAACGATTAGCACAGGTTCTGGTAATGTGGATATTTTTGTATTTGTTACCTATGACGGTGGAACAACCTATTACGGATTTACTGCTGGTCAGGATATGTCATGAGCAAATCAGGAAAGCGCCTTATTCAAGCGGCGGCTGGCTCCGGTAGCGTTGAGGTTACTGGCGGCGATTGGGTTGCAGGTAACGGCGGCTACACTTACAGGTATTTTAGATCTACCGGAACGCTAACCATATCGGGCGGAACTCTTGCAGGGGTGGAATACACGATTATTGGTGGAGGCGGGGGTGGCGGTGGTAGCTTTCCTATTTATGCCGCTGGTGGTGGAGGTGGGTCTGGCGCTTTTCGCAACGATAAAGGCACAACGTCCACGGCAGTCGATCTTACTCCCGGAAGCTACACGGTAACAGTAGGTGCCGGAGGGGGTGGCGGTGCGGGAAGTAGTTGTAATAGGGGCGGCACGGGCGGCAATTCCTCATTTAATTCAGATGTTGCAAATGGTGGCGCTGGAGCGGGCACGTGGTGTAGCGGTCCGATGGCAGGAACCAATAACGGCAATGGTTCTGCCTCCGGTGCTGGTGGTGCGGGAGGTTTTGGATCGGGGGCAAGTGGCGGAGCATACGGCGGCGCTAGCGGATATACGACGGGCAACGGCACCAGTAATGGCTTGGTGGGCTGTGGCGGTGGCGGTGGTGGTGAAAAAGGCTACCTTGGCAGTGGTGGCTCTGGTGGCAATGCGGGATCGAGTTCTGGCGGCGCTGGCGGCACTGGCGGAATTAAAACTTGGTATGGCACCAACGTAAACGGCGGAGAGCTAATAAGCGGCACCACCAACTATTATTACGCCGGTGGTGGTGGCGGTGGAGCGTCTAGCTCTCAAGGCTCTGGCGGCTGGGGCAACGGTGGCGATGGCCGAAACGGCGGCGGTCAAAACGCACCAGCTTTATCTGGCGGTGGCGGCGGCGGTTCGGGCAATGTAGGAGGTTACACCAGCGGCTCCGGCGGCTCCGGCGGCTCCGGCATTGTCATGATTAGGCATCCGCAGGTGTAGCGTTATGGCTCATTTTGCACAGATAAATTCTGACAATGTCGTAGTAGAAATACTAGTTGTCCCGGACAATCAAGAGCATCGCGGCCAAGATTATTTGGCTATTGACTGCGGCTTGGGCGGGACGTGGATTCAAACCAGTTACAACAACAACATTCGCATGAGGTATGCCACTAAGGGCGGCAAGTATGACCCAGAGCTAGACATTTTTATTCGCCCACAGCCGTGGCCAAGCTGGGTGCTAGACGTTAATTACGAGTGGGAGCCGCCCGTACCCATGCCTACGGACGGCCAAATGTACATGTGGCAAGAGGAAACTCAAAGCTGGATTAGTGCTGGGGATGAGTAGATGTGTTGGTAAAGACGCTAGGAGACATTGTTGCTGAATACCCGTACAGCATTGAAAAGTTTAAAAGAGACTACGCTAATGTCTCTTTCCCCGGTGATTTTTCAGAGGAGCTTCTTGCGTCATACGGGGTGTTTACTGTTTCGGAAATGGCGTCTCCAAATTACAATGCCGATACACATAAGATTGCTCAATGGGAAGCGCCAAGACTAATTGACGGAGCATGGGTGTTGTCATGGGACGTAACGGCGCTAAATCAAGAAGACATTGACAACTTAATAGAGCAGGCCGCGTTTGCGGCAAGAGAAACAAGAAATCAAATGCTGGCAGACACGGATTATTGGGGGTTGGCAGATCAAGTTATGACGGTAAAGAGGCGGGAATATAGGCAGGCACTGAGAGATGTGCCCCAACAGCCGGGATTTCCCAAAAAAATTTCTTGGCCGACTGAAGAGGGATAAGTTATGGCGCTTGTCATAAAAGACAGGGTTAAAGAAACTACCACGACAACGGGAACCGGCGCGGTGTCTTTAGCAGGGGCCGAAAGTAATTTTGTTACTTTCTCCTCCGTGTTGTCCGACGGTGATACAACCTACTACGGAATTGTTGACTCTAACAACACGGCGTTTGAGGTGGGGCTGGGGACGTATGCTAGCTCGGGAAACACCCTGACCAGAACGACGGTTTTTGCTAGCTCAAATAGCGGTTCGGCAGTGGACCTACAGGCGGGTTCAAAAATTGTATTTTGCGCGTATCCGTCAGAAAAAGCCGTCTTTGAAGACGCCACCGGCAAGGTAACTATTGACGGCAACGTCGGTATTGAAAGCGGCCTGCTCGACCTCAAGAATGACGGCACGGTATCTCGGATCAGGCTTTATTGCGAAAGCGCGAACGCTCATTTTCAGACGCTGGAAGCGGCTCCCCACAGCGAAGCCGCAAGCAATACGCTGGTTTTGCCTTCTGCGGGAAGCAACCTAGTTTCCGACACTGCAACTCAGACGCTTACCAACAAGACCTTAACGTCACCCAAAATTAATGACAGTACGGCCATTACTGCCACAGGTACTGAGATTAATTACTTAGACATTAGCACTTTGGGCACATCTGAGGCGTCGAAAGCTGTCACAGCGGATGCCAACGCAAAAGTTACCTTTATCGGGGCCACGTCCGTAGCCGAGATGATTGAAAAGGTAACCATTGACACGTCAACCACAGGCACAATCAATTTTGACTTTGTGACTCAAGCTGTGCAGTTTTTCAACACCAATCAGACAGCCAACAGAACCATCAATTTTCGCGGAGATGGCTCAACCACGCTTGATAGCGTAATGGCCGTGGGCGAAAGCATGACGGCGGCGGTTTTGATGAAACAGGGCACAACAGCTTATTACCTAAACGCTTATCAAGTTGATGGATCGTCAGTAACCCCAGAATGGTCTGGCGGTTCTGCGCCATCATCAGGCAATGCGTCTTCGATTGACTCTTACACGTTCACAATTATCAAAACGGCAAGCGCCACGTTTACTGTCTTGGCCAGCCAGACGCAGTACGCATAATGCCTTTGCTCTCAACAATCGGCGGCGGATCGGTGCAGGGATTTAAGCCTGCGGCATCTGACGCCCCGTTTATCATGGAGTTAATGGTTATTGCTGGCGGTGGCGGAGGAGACAGTGAAGGACCGCTGGGAGAGGCGAAAGGCGGCGCTGGCGCAGGAGGGCAGAGGGAATTTACCGACCTGACGATTGTAGAAGGGCAAACATATACCGTCACAGTCGGAGCCGGAGGAAATAACGCTAAAGGCACTAACTCTTCGTTTATTGGCGGCGCTATTTCTTACTCTGCGACAGGCGGCGGCGGAACTAGGGGTGTGGGTGGTTCTGGCGGTGGCGGCTCTGGCGCTTTGGGAGGCGGTGACCCCGGCGGAGCCGGAAACCAAGGCGGGTACACCCCGGTAGAAGGATACAACGGAGGAGCGGGCAATGGCGGCTCTGCTTCTGGCGCTGGAGGCGGCGGTGGCGGTGCCGATCAAATAGGTAATACCGCAACCGTTGAAACATCGACAGGTCGCGGCGTTGCGGCGTCGGGAGGAAGAGGCCGGAACAACAGTATAACCGGCGTCAACATAAGAAGGGGCGGCGGTGGCGGTGGCGGCGCGTCGTTCTCAGGCTACCAAGGCGGTGGCGGCTCTGGCGGTGGCGGTGCAGGTGGCATTCCAAACGGAACTGCGGGAAGCGGCCAAACTTCTACCGGCTCTGGCGGCGGTGGCGCAGGGGTAGACGGCAGTTTTGGGGGCGGTGGCGGCAATGGCGGCTCGGGCCTTGTGGTTGTAAGCACTCCGAGGACGGCTACGGCAACATCCGGCAGTCCCACTGTCATTCAAAACGGGGGGCTTAATGTGTATTACTTTACAGGCTCCGGGAGCATCACATTCTAATGGCGCACTTTGCAGAGCTAGATGAAAATAATGTGGTTGTTCGTGTGGTGGTTGTGTCAAACGACGCCGTCGTGGATGAGGATGGCGTTGAACAAGAAAGCATTGGTGTCGCGTTTTGCCAAGAGTTATTTGGAGGCGGCAATTGGGTTCAAACCAGCTACAACAACAATTTTAGAAGAATGTTTGCTGGGGTGGGGTCTGTTTATAGGGGCGATAGGAATGCTTTTCAGCCCGTTCAAAAATTCGCCTCTTGGACGTTTAACGACGATGCTTGGGAGTGGGAGCCACCGGTCCCTTGGCCTGCATCTGGAGGCCCGTATCGCTGGAACGAAGAGCTTCAACAATGGGACGACGTTAGTAATTAAGTTGGAGCAATGAATGGACCCTTTGAGTTTGGTAGCGATGGCCTCGACAACCTTCAAAGGGTTGCAGGTGCTGGTCAGCAAAGGGGCTGAGATAGAACATGTGGCCCAGAAGCTGGGCCACTGGTACACGCTGGTATCCGACATCAATCAGGCCGAGCGCGAGGCGGAAAATCCGCCCCTCTTCAAGAAAATATTTGACGGCTCTTCTGTCGAGGAGCAGGCGTTAAACGCGGTCATTGCTAAAAAAAAGATAGAAGAGCAGGAAAAGCAAGTTCGAGAACTGATTACTTGGGCGTATGGGGTCGAGACTTACAGGGAAATGATCCAGATGCGTAAGGATATTAGGGCCAAGCGGGAAAAAATAATTTACAAACAGCGGCGCAGGCAAAAGCGCATGTTAGATATTTCTGCACTTATTCTAGGTATAATGGCGTCGGGGCTTGTAGTTTGGGCCACCGTTTCGTTTATCCAAAAATTTGGGAGCGCGTAAATATGCGATATGCACTTAGTTTTTTAGCTGTTTTCTTTTCTTTACCGGCTTTGTCTCAAACTATCATTGATTACGAAGATGGGTCTACTTATACGTTAGAACAAAGAGAAGAAGCATACGTCACTCATGAAATAGTTTTTGTTAAGCGAGAGTATGCTTCTGGAGCCGTATATTTCAGAGTGCTATCTCCTAACGTCAAGCGAGATTACGTCGAAACACCGTGGGACGGCTTAAAACCCGGATCTCATGAATGGTGCAAAGAGTACGTTCCTTGGAGCGAGGGTTATACGTTTGGTATGCAAACTTGGCAACGGTCGTGTGACACCAATGGTGATGGCGTATATGACGAAAACGACGACAATTGGTCTGAGTAAAAAATAGCACCCTATGTTTGGTATAAGTAGTTTTTCTGCCGCACCATTCTCCGATCTCGGAGAATCGCCGCTTGTTGTTGAAGGTGTCGTTGGCACCGGAGCGGTAGGATCGGCCTCCGTTACAGGGACAGCACTTGTTTCTGTAACGGGGGTTTCTGCTACAGGAAACATAGGTGGTGTTCAAATTGACGGAGACAGCACGGCCAATGTAGGCGGCATTGCCGCCGCAGGCACCGTCGGATCAGTAGTAGCGAAAATACCGGCCATTGTAAATGTTACAGGGGTATCTGCGACTACTCCCATGACCGCTACCGATGGTGGTGGTTCTCTTTTAGGTGGGTTGGCTCTTGTTGAAGAGCCTATAGCGTCTCTTGCAAGCTCCGATTTAAACATTCTGGTAAGAGAGGGTGTTGGGGTCGCTGTAACGGGCGTTGAAGGAACGACTGCGGTCGGCTCTGTTGTAGTAAACGCAAAAGCAAACGCAAGCGTCACAGGAGTAACGGCCACCGGACAAGTTAATGGCGTTTCTGTAGTCGGAACAGCCAATGTAAGCGTTACAGGCGTGGCCGGAACAGGGGCGGTTGGATCAGTAACCGTTGGAGAAGGCTCCGGTGTTAACGTTTTACCGACAAGTCCTCGCTTACGGGGACAAGTAGGAATTGCAACGGCGATTGGACAAATTAGTGTTCTTGTCACCGGGGTTGAAGCTACGGGCCAAGTCGGCCAAATAGGCCAACTATCTTGGAACTCCATTACTCCGAATCAAAATGCAAATTGGGTCGAAATAGCGGCATAGCGAGGAAACCATGCCTAGTACATATACAACAAACCTTGGTATCGAAAAGATTGCAACGGGTGAGCAGTCCGGTACTTGGGGCGGTACGACCAATACGAACTTTGATTTAATAGACAGCGCCATTGATGGCGTCATTTCTATCAATGTTTCGTCTGCGGGCAGTTCAGGGTCGCCTAATAGTTTGCCCATTACAGACGGCGCAGTGTCGAATGGTCGGAACAAGTTCATTGAGTTTAGCGATGGGGGCGATTTAGGAGCTAACGCGTATTTTCAGTTGACTCCTAACAATGCGGAAAAGGTTGTTCACATTCGCAACTCTTTGAGTGGAAGCCGGTCCTTGATTTTGTTTCAAGGAACGTATAACGCCTCTAACGACTTTGAAGTGCCTGCGGGTAAAGATGTTGTTTTAAAGTTTGATGGGGGCGGTACTAGCGCAACGGTCACACAAGTTTTTGTAAACCTTCTCGCCACAGCTTTTACCGGCCCTGTAACAGGGGAAGTTACCGGCAATGTCACGGGAAATCTTACCGGCAATGTCACGGGAAATCTTACCGGCAATGTCACGGGCAACGTTACCGGCAATGTCACGGGAAATCTTACCGGCAATGTCAGTTCAACCGGCTCTTCTTCCTTTTCTAGTATCGACGTTAATGGCGGCGCTATTGATGGAACGCCAATAGGCGCTAATTCTCCAGCAACAGGTGCTTTTACCTCCTTAAGCACTACAGGGACTGCGGCCATAGCTACGGCAGATATTAACGCCGGAGAAATTGACGGCACAAACATAGGCGCAAATACGCCTGCCACAGGTGCTTTTAGCACACTGTCTGCCACCGGAACGGCTACATTAGCTACGGTAGACATCAACGCGGGCGCAATCGACGGCACAAACATAGGCGCAAGCACCCCCGGAACAGGCGTGTTTTCTGCGCTTACGACCAGTGGCGATAGCGTCACAATTCAAACCACGCAAACCCCTGCCAGCGCCTCTGCAACCGGCACGACAGGAGAGATTGCTTGGGACTCTAATTATCTTTATGTGTGCGTGGCTTCTAACACATGGAAGCGTGTAGCGATTGACACGTGGAGCTAATTCATGCCGCTGACAAAGCTCCAGTTTAGACCGGGCGTTAACCGCGAAACGACCTCTTACACTAACGAGGGCGGGTGGTTTGACGGCGACAAAATACGCTTTCGGTTCGGTGTACCAGAAAAGATTGGTGGCTGGGAGCGCATGTCCGAAAGCACTTTCTTGGGCACTTGCCGCGCTCTCAAGCCGTTTGTCGCGCTCGACAGTTCACGGTACATGGGCCTCGGAACAAATCTGAAGTACTACATTGAAGAGGGCGGTGCGTACTACGACATTACGCCTATCCGTGTCACCACGGCGGCGGGCGACGTGACGTTTAGCGCGGTCAATGGGTCTTCTACCATTACTGTTTCAGACACGGCCCACGGCGCAGTAGCCAACGATTTTGTAACGTTTTCGGGAGCGGTCACGCTTGGCGGAGACATCACGGCGAACGTGCTAAATCAAGAATATCAAATCAACGGCGTGATTGATGACAACAGCTACACCATCGTAGCCAAAGATGCGTCTGGGTCTACCGTAGATGCAAATGCAAGCGATACGGGTAACGGTGGTAGCTCGGTTGTCGGCGCGTACCAGATTAACGTGGGTCTGGACACGTCGGTTAGCGGCACTGGTTGGGGCGTGGGCACGTGGGGCCGTGAGGGCTGGGGCGACTCAGATGCGGCGGCGGGTACTACGTCTGTCTTGCGTATCTGGACGCACGACAACTTTGGTGAAGACCTGATCATTAACGTTCGCGACTCTGGTATTTACTATTGGGACAAGACTTCGGGCCTTCAAGCACGGGCCGTGGCCCTATCTGACCTGCCCGGAGCAGACGCTACGACGCCTACTATTGCAAAGCAGGTGTTGGTGTCAGACCGCGACAGGCACATTATTGCTTTTGGCTGTGACCCTGAGAATAACATTGGGGTTCAGGACCCGTTGTTAATACGGTTCAGCAGTCAGGAAAACCCTACGACGTGGCAATCGTTGCCCAACAACACGGCGGGCGACCTGCGTATTGGCTCGGGTTCCGAGATTGTTGCGGCAGTAGAAACGAGACAGCAGGTGCTTGTTTATACTGACGTTTCCCTACACGCCATGCAGTTCTTAGGACCTCCCTTTACTTTCGGCATTAACATGCTTTCGGAAAACATTTCGATCATGTCGCCGTTGGCCGCGATTGCTCATGACGATGCTGTGTACTGGATGGGCTTTGAAGAGTTTTACGCTTACGCGGGACAGGTACAACGTATTCCCTGTGCTGTCCGGTCTTATGTCTTTGATGACTTTAACCGTGAACAGAAAGAGAAAGTTTTTGCCGCGCTTAATTCGGCATACAACGAAGTTTGGTGGTTCTACCCGTCGTCTGCGTCGAGCGAAGTTGACCGCTATGTCGTGTTTAATTTCCAAGAGCAAGCGTGGTATTACGGCACTCTGACGCGCACAGCTTGGGTAGATCGGGGCATCAATGACTACCCGATTGCCACGTATACCGACGGACGGCAATATTTCCATGAGCTTGGCTTGGATGACGGCACTACGGTGCCCACTACGCCTATTTCAGCGTATGTTGAGTCCAGCCAGATCGACATTGGTGAGGGCGAGCAGTTTGCGTTTATCCGCCGCATCATTCCTGATGTGACGTTTGAGAACTCTACGGCAACCTCGCCTACTGTGACCTTTACGACAAAAGTGCGTAATTTTCCCGGTGGCGACTATCTCAACTCCGACGCCGCTGATACTGTGCGAACTGCGACGACGCCGGTAGAGCAGTTTACAAACCAAGTTCATTTACGTCTGCGGGGCAGAAGCTTTGCCCTGCGGATAAGCTCTGATGAGTCGCAAGTGCAGTGGCGCTTGGGATCACCAAGGCTTGACATACGCCCGGATGGCCGCAGATGAGTGGCCGCCGCCTTGTTTTACCTCAGTTTCCAACCGCTCCGCTGTCATATGACCCACGGTATATGGCAGAAGTGGTGCGGTCGTTTTCCGTGTTTCTGGAGTTGTTTAACAACCCCGGCGATGCACGGCACACGGCCCTAACTTTGACGAACCTGCAAGAAAACGATTACAACCTAGAAACGGGTGCTGTTTTCCAGCAGGATGGGAATTTAAAAATTGTTGTCGCCTATAAGCCTCACCCGGCTGGAGTAGCCGGTACGGGGGGCGTAGGGGCGGTGACTGTATCGACCCCGTAAAGGGGGTTTGATACAATAACGCGTTATTATGGGATAGCTATATGACTGCCGCCGCATTACCACAAAGCCAAGAGCCTTATGAGGTCCCTGACGGGGGCCTTGCGTCGTTTTTGACCGCAACGGTTGGTGATTGGTCCGACGAAGCCCTAAATTCTGACAACTACTACGACATCGTAAAGCCCACAGCCGAGCAACTGGCGGCATTTGGCCGTGAAGAAGATGATCGCATAGCTCACGTTGCGACGGGCGAAACCGTCATACCTATGGCGGTATTTGAAGAAGATCCGGCTTTGAAAGAGGCGCTTTTTGCTCGTATGCGAGACATGGGCATTGAGCCGGAGCGTTATGTTGTCGGTAACGAGTTAAACAGCATCAACCCTGTTACAGGCCAGCCTGAGTTCTTTTTGAAGAAGCTTTTTAAGGGCATCAAGAAAGCAGTTAAGGGCGTTGTAAAAGTCTTCAAGAAGATTGCTCCGATTGTTCTTTCTATCGGCTTGGCGATGACGCCCCTTGGCCCAATTGCTGGCGCGGCGTTAGGTTCTGGCTTGGGTACGCTGATTCAGGGCGGTGACTTAAAAGACGCGTTTAAATCGGCGCTAATTGGCGGCGCAATGGGCGGTCTTTCCTCTGGTATCGGCAGTGTCCTAAAAGGCGGCGAATTTATGGCAGGCGTAAAGAGCGGCCTACCTACGACGTTTGGTGGCGGCGTTAACCCCACTTTGCCTTCTGTGGAAGAGTTGGCTTCTAAAGTGACGGAAGCAACGCCGGTTGTAGATAATACGGTTGCGGAACAAGTTGTCTCAGAAGCTACCGCAGGCGGTCTTCCCCCAGCGGCCCCAACAGGGGCACCGGGCGGTGTTACGCTTAGACAAGCTTCGGCTCCGGCTCCGGCTGGAGGACCAAGAATCCTTTCGGACATTGGCGGAGAAGGCTTTAAAGACATAACACCTGCCGCTCCAATGCCCGCCCCCTCATCAACCGATGTGCTGGAAGAAATTGCGGTAACGGCTCAGAAAAAGCCGCTAACTGCGGCTACTCCCGCACAGATGGCCGCACAAGCAAGTTCGTCCTCTGCGTTAGCTAAAGACATAACACCGGGCTTTTTTAGCTCTTTGAAAACGGCCATAACGCAAAGAGATTTGGGTGCGTTGTTCGATGCATTTTTGCCCGGAGAAATTACTCCGGAAAAAGTTATTGATTGGTTTAAAACTAATCGGGGCTTAGATGTGGGGCTACAAGACGCAATCACAATTGCAGAAAAAGCCAGCCCCGGAATGTTACGTAGCTACGGCCCCTTAGCGGCGGCAGGGCTAGGCATCATGGGGCTTACTGGTGGCTTTGAGCAACCTGAAATGGAGCCAATAGAGGACATGTTTGGGGGCCTAACAGGCATGGATCTTATTCGGCAAAATCCGGATAAGTATTCCGTAGGCGTACCGTTTCAATCTCCCCCGCCGGGGGCCGCAAAAGGCGGGGATATTCAACATTTTCCACGGAAAAACGGCCCAATTTATGGCCCCGGCACGGAAACTTCAGATGACATTCCGGCAATGCTGTCGGACGGAGAGTTTGTGATGACGGCAAAGGCTGTAAGAGGTGCCGGAAACGGTAGCCGAGAGGCCGGAATGCGGCGCATGTACGACATGATGCGTAAGTTTGAAGGGGGTGCCGCGCGTGGCTACTGAGACTCAAATTCAGCGGATTCAGGAAAATCCTGAAATTGAAGCTTATCGCATTTCTTTGTTGGGCGATGTTAATAGATTCATTGCCAACAATATGGATTACATGCGGAACTACGCGCAACCGCCCGTATTACCTCCAGCATATCAAGTAGCTGGACTGACGCCTCTTCAGCAAGAAGCGGCGGTCATGGCAAGACGCGGCATTGGCGCGTATCAGCCCTACATGCAAGCGGGCTTGGACGCCATGCGCCGTGGTGAGCAGTACGCGGAACAGTATGGTTTCGGAGGCCTACAGGAAGCTTTAGGCGCTACCCGAGCGGGACAACAAGTTCTGGGCCAAGCCGCCGACATTGCCGCCGCACAGCGGGCACAGCCTTATGCCTATCAACAGGCCGCCGTAGCCGATATTGGTCGTGCGGCAGGCATGTCTCGCGAAGCGGCACAGGCCGGTTATCAAGCTCTTGGCGGCACAGGCCGTCAATTCGACCCGTATCTGACCAGCTTGTATATGAACCCCTACGAAGATGCGGTGGTTCAGCAGGCCATGAGCGACATTGATCGCGGTAGTCAGCTACAGCGACAACAGCTTGGCGCACAGGCCGCCGCTACGGGAGCCTTTGGCGGTTCTCGACAAGCCGTGGCAGAGCAAGAACTGAACCGTAACTTGGCGGAGCAGAAAGCACGGTCCACGAACCAACTTCGTATGGCGGGTTACGGCCAAGCAAGTCAACAGGCACAGCAGGCCTTTGAAGCGGCACAGCAAAGACGCCAACAGGCGGCACAGCTTTACGGCGGTCTGGGTCAGCAAGCGGCGGGCACAGCCATGCAGGCAGGCGCAGGCCTCGGTCAGTTGGGCTTGCAATATGGCCAGCTAGGTCAGGCTGATGTGGCACAATTGATGGATCTGGCGCAAGCTAGCGGCCAGATGGGTCAGGGCCTTGGCTCTTTGGCACAGGCGGGCGGTCAGTTGGGCGGTCAACTTAGTCAGTTGGGCCTACAACAGGCGGGCATGGGGCAATTGCAACAGCAACTCAACCTCGGCGATGTCAAGACGATTGAGGCCTTGGGTGCGCGAGATCAGGCGCTTCAGCAGGCCGCTCTGGATGCCCAGCGTCAAAGCAACATGCAACTGTATCAAATGCCTTATCAGCAGTATTCGTTCTTGAGCGACATCTACAAAGGCACACCTTCTTCACAGCAGGTAACACAGATCAGCCAAACGCAAGACCCGTCCACCTTCCAGCAGATCGCAGGTTTGGGTATTGCAGGACTTAGCGCCGCAGGCGGTGCCAAAGCAATGGGAATGTTTTAATGAGCGTACTAAGTAGACCGTTATTCCGACAGATGGGTGGCCCCGCGCAACCCATGCCGCAGGATATGGCTCCTCCGCAGATGGACCCTGAGATGGCCCGTCAGGCAGGCGTATTAGAGAAAGCTGAGATGGAGGCGCGGACCGCAGGCGAACAGCTTGGGGCTGAATACGCGCAGAACATGATGGCGGGGATTGACGGCGCTCAGTCTACAGAAGACCTCATCAACGCGTTGCGCGGCAACGACAAGCCCTTGGATGCTCGACGCGAAGAGCTTGCCGGATATGTCGGTCAAGGAGACGCAAACCAGACACCAGAGTCCGTTCTCGCGATGGTTCAGCCGGTCATTATGATGACGGAAGAGGGGATGATGGACAGCGGGATCGGCGCTCTGGTTCAACAGATTGCGGGCGACGTGGAAATGACCACGGCTGACGGCGCTCCTACCGATATGGGCATGGGCGTGGGTAGTTTGATGGCCGCAGGAGCGCAGGAGGCTCCCGCCCCACAAAATTTTAGACAAGGCGGTGAGGTAACTTATCTTCAAGATGGAAGCACTTCTACTTCCACCGCCGGGGGTTTTTCACCTTTAACTTTTGATTTTGGCAGTGAGGTAAAAACTCAATACGAGTCTTTAATGCCTTTGTTCCAAAGCATTGCCAATGCTGAAGACCGTGCCGCACAGGCACAAGAGCGGGAAGAAATGGACAGAGCGCAGGCGATGCTTGCGTTAGCGCGAGGCGGCTTACGTCTGGCGGCAGGTGACCCCAAATCTGGCGGCTCTCTGGCATCTCAAATAGGTTCGGCATTTGAGCCTACTGCGGCAGAGATCGCGGCCCTCGGGGCACAAGCACAAGATCGTAAAGACGCTATCCGAGCGCAGGACCAGCAACTGCGCTTAGGTGCGCTTCAAGCGGGTCTGGGTCAAGCGGGCGCACAACAAAAGTATGCACAAGATTTAGATCTGGCGACACAAGAGGCCGCCCTGAAAATGGGCACTGCAAAGCCTGACCTGCGTGTCGTGACAGATAATGCCACTGGAAAAACCCTATACATTGACGTGTCACGGCCCACGGGCAAAGGACAGTTGGATCAGATTAACGCCGCCAATGCGGCAAGCCCGGAAGGAAATGTTTACAGCGTCAATACGTTGTCTTCAGAAAACACCGGCGGCGCAAAAGTATTTATGGTAAACGGTCAACAACGGTTGAGCTTCCGTGACGGATTCTACAAAGACAGTGACGGAAACCAAAAACCGCTTCCCACGGACGCTATACCGTTAGGCGAAGAAAACGCATGGGACATCATTCAAACAGAGGCCCGTCGTCAGCAAGCTTTAAAGACGATTCAAGAGCGGTTTGGATCTGGTGATCAAGTTATAGCGGCTTCCGTCACCGGCGGTACGCGTGATGAAGACGGTAACCCAATCAAAGCCGCACTGACGGAAGAAGAAGGGCAGGCCTTGCAGTCCGTTTTGGACAATACGGTGATACCTGACGCACGTAATCCAATTGAGGCGGCCAGAGAGGGAACGGGTCCGTGGGCGGCATTCACCGCATTCTTAGATAATACTTATGGAGGTCTTACGGGAACGGATGTTTTCCAAAACACCATGGCAAACAGGCAGTTCATGCGTGGTATTACGGTGCTAGGCCGCTCCGCGTTGGTGGTTAACCCACGGTTCCCTGTTGCAGAAATGGAGAACGTTCAGGCGTTGTTCCCTGATCCAGATCGATTCTGGGTCAACCCACAAAGTCAGGCAAACCAGTTGATCGAAATGAAGCGGCTGGCGTCAGCACAACTCCTTAAAAACCTGCAAATGATTGCTCCCGGCGGCGGTGCTTCTTCGGATATGATTCCCGACATTGAGGCAAACAACCGCGAACTAGAGCGTTTGCTAGACATATTGGCAACCGTTCCAATGACCTACGGAACAACGGAACAGCAAAGTTCTGTGGTGGGCGGCATTCAAGACGCGTTGAAGAGAAATCGATAAATGGCTGAACCTGTCAGCATACAACCGATCACACTAAGTAAAGATGAGTTAGACGGTTTTTTTACTCAGTTGACCGAAGCGGGAGTAGATTCTCCTTCTGCCGCTATGGCGCAGGAAATTTCTTCGCTTTTGTCAGAAGAATATCCTGAACTGATCAATTATCAGGGATTGCGTCAGGGTACGGCACCCTTCTTTGACACGCTTGAAGGTCTGAAAGACGTTCCTCCAGAGCAACGTCGTCTGGATGACGCCGGTATCATGGAGGCTTTTCTCGTAAACCCCGACGGCCAACCCATGCGTCGGGGAGACTTTTGGAAAGGTTTTAAGGGGGAGATTGCCCCTCAAGCCGGTAGCTTTGCGGGAGCATATGCTGGCGCTAAAACTGGTATGGCCCTGCAAGCGGGAATTCCTCCTGCCGGGCCTCCTGCTATTGCCGCAAAGTTTTTGATCCCTACCGCTACAACACTCCTCGGCGCTGTAATCGGTCAAGAAGGCATTCGTGCTATTCAACGAGAGATTACGGGCGAAGAAGAACTAATTACGCCGGGGAGCACTCCGGCAGAAGAAGCAGGTAAGACTGCCGCTACCGTAGCCGGATTCTTAGCCACCCCGTGGGCGCTGTCTAAGAATTTGGATTTCGGGGCGAGCACGTATCTAAACAACGTGCGTAACTTCGTTGGCCCGAGAACCGCAGAAGAACTTGCTTCCAAAGTAGGGCGTGAGCGGTCTGTTCGTTTTATCTCAGGCATTGAGCGGTTGTTGTCAAAGCAGGCGCAGACTGCACAAAAATCAACAACTTCGGGCATCATGTACGGAGCCTCGGAAGTTGGTGCGGGAGCCGGGATGACCGGTGGCGCGTACTTTGCCGAGACTGAATTTCCCGGTGAACTCGGCCCACGGCTCCTTGCAGAAACAGCGGGTGCGGTGCCCGGCGGTGCCGCAGGCACCCTGATTTTAGGTCCTGCCGCGATTTTGGTGAAAAACCTAGATCAAATTGGCCCTGCAATAAAGCAGGGTTTTGAAACGATTAGGGAAAAAGGGCTTAAACAAGTCGTTGAAGGCGCTTTAGCATCAAGACAAGACCGAAGAATGTTAGAAGGTGCGGATAAAATCCGTGAATTAATAGAAGCTTCTCCGGAAGAAAATCTGGATGAAATCATTCGCCGTCTTGCTGAAATCGACCCCAACCTTTTAGATGTTGAATTAACGGCAGGCGCAAAAACAGGCAGTCCCGTTCTTCTTTCTATTGAAGAAGCCATTAATAGCATTGTTCCAAGCGTCGGCGCTCAAAGAGATGCGGCCACCGATCAAGCAGTCGAGGCTTTACGCAACGCGCTTTTATTGCAAATTAGGTCAGGAACAGGGCGCGAAACACTTAAAGAGAGCGCAGAGCTTTTTGAGGATTTGTATAAGTCCGCGTTAGCCAACCGGTTATCGGGCAGAACTGAAGATTTATTAGCGGCTTTTGAGCGAGTAGGCACGGACCGATCTAACCAAGAGCTATCTCAAGCCTTGTTTGACATTGTAGATCAACAGCTTTCTTTGGCGCGGCGAGAAGAGCGGCGTTTGTGGTCTGACATACCTCAATACACTATTGACTTAGCCCCCGGAGAATCGCCACAAGTTATTACATCTTGGCTAGAAAACATGCCCACCACGCCAGAGGCGGCAGACGCTATTGAAAGCGCGTTGAAACCTTTGACGCGTTTCATTCAACGTAAGACAGATGAGTTGGGCCTAGGCGTTGCCGAAGAAGGAGAGGCGCTGTCGCCGTCTTTGCAACAAGCTTTAGACGGTGTTGAGCCGGGAACGCTAACTTCTACAGAATTGGTAGAGATGCGGTCAGCCGCGCTAAATTTAGCCCGTAAATTGAGTGCTGATGGCCTTTATAACGAAGCTCGTATTGCGAGTGACTTTGCTACTGCGGCGCTTCAAGACCTTGAAAACATTGCAGACGCCTCTCTTTCTGCCGCGTATCAGGGCGCACGGGCCTACAGCCGTTCGTTGAACGATGTTTTCACGCGAGGCTTGGCGGGAGACATATTGCAGACAACACGACAGGGCGGACAGAGGCAAGCCCCCGAGTTGTTGGCGCAAACACTGTTACGCGGCAACGCTGACCCGGTGCAGTTGCGATTCCAACAGGTGCAAGAGATTGGCCGGTTTGGTCTGGGACAAGATTTTATCGGACCACCAACCGATGCCGCAGTGGCTACGATGCAAGACTTAGATACGGTCTACGAAGCGATTATTCGTAATGCTCGAAGCGCGGCCCTAACCCCCGGAGCGCCTCTTCAAGAAGGCGGCAAGATTAATCAAGCGGCCCTTAACCGCTGGATGACACAAAACGATGATCTTCTTAGGCAATTCCCCGGACTACGGGCAGATTTAAGTGACCTCAATACCGCGCAAACGCTATTTAATCGCACAGCGGAATATAATAAGCGTAAGGCGGCGCAGATAAAGAATGCCATCAACTTCCAAAACTTGATGGGCAAGAATGCAGACAGCCCTGTATATGCTGTTGCCCAAGCTCTTTCTTCCGGCAACAGACAGCCTATGCAATCGCTTAGAAATCTGGCGCGGGTAGCTAATCAAGCGCCGGAAAACATGCGGGCAAGTGCCAGAGAAGGGTTGCAACAGTCTGTATTACAGTGGGCAATGGAAAGCGCCGGAATGAACTCTGGCCGCTTTAGTCCAGAAGTAATGAACGAAAAATTGTTTGGACCAATACCCAAAAGTTCGGGGTCCTCTGTAATGGATTGGATGGTTTCTTCTAATCTAATTAGTTCAGACGAAGCAAAAAGAACACAGAAAGTACTTGCTCAAATGCTTCGCTATGAGCGCGCGGCAAAAGGCGGGGCGTTAGAGCAACTGGCGGAAGAAAGCGGACCCATGTTTGATCTTTTCCTTCGCATTACGGGAGCAAAATTGGGCACCATGGGATCAGAAATGTTAGGCGGCGGAAGTCAGTCCCTAATTGCGGCAGGCGCAGGATCACAAGCATTACGCAATGTTTTTTCTAATATGCCTAACGTTCTTAATATGGACGTAATGTCACAATTGATTAAAGATCCAAAACTTCTGGCAGATTTCTTGGCGCGCCCCAAGAGTGAGAGAGAAAAACTAAAGATTGCCGGAAGAGTGAAAGATTGGTTTGGTAGTCAAGGTATTACGCTGGCTAGAAGGCCCGCCCCGACAGCTTTGCGAGAGTACACTGACGAGCTTTTTGAAGAGGTTGTTCCTCAACCAGAACCGCCAGAGCAACCCGTTTCTGAGGCAGAACCGAGGACCGAAGTTCAACCCCCTTTGGCGGCTTCTGATGTTCTTTGGAATCGTGTATTGCAACAAGAGTCGGGTAATCGACAAACTGACTCCGAGGGTCGCGTATTACGCTCTAGGGCCGGAGCAATTGGGATTTCTCAGGTCATGCCTTCTACCGCCATGGACCCCGGATACGGTGTTCCAAGTATTTTTGACATGGCCCGTCAAAACGACATTCGTGTAGGAGAAGAAAGCCTTCAAGAAGCAGAACGCCTACTGGGAATTCAAGAGCTTAACGAACAATTTGGCCGAGCATATTTCGATATGTTGGCGCAACGATATGAAGACGATCCTGTTAGACAGTTAATTGCCTATAACGCTGGAATTCGTGTGGCTGACGCGTATAACGATGACCCTTCAACACTGCCCCGTGAAACACAGGGATACATCGCCAACATTTTAAGTGTCGAAGAACAACCCGTGAGGCAGGCGGCGGCTCCTGCACCACAGACCCCGATAGCACAAGCCGCGCCCCCTATGCCCTCGGCCCCGGCTCCTGTCAGCCCTCAGTCATTACAGCGGGCGGCACAGGTTTTGGGGCCGCAGGATGAAATCGGGATGCTGGCGTCAGAAATGTTGATGAGGCAAGGACCGGCTTAAATTAGCCAGTTCTTTGCCGATTCGCCCAAAACGTCGCCCGCGATATTTATTTTGTCGCGCAAAGCGGTTAGAATCTTCTCATCAATTGTTCCCGGACTGACCAGATCAACGTAAGTCACGTTGTCTTTCTGGCCTATCCTGTGTGCGCGGTCTTCTGATTGCAGACGTATCTCTAAATCGTAGCTATTGCTGAAGTAAATCACTGTATTTGCTTCAGTTAATGTAATTCCGTAACCACCCGTCCGGGGCTGTCCAACAAAGAAACGCAACTCGGAGTCAGGGTCTTGAAAGCGGTCGATAATGTTCTGTCTATCATCTTGGTGAGTCTCACCGTAGTAGGATGCTACTACGCCACTGCCCCACTTTTTCTTTAACGCCTTTTCGATGCGGTGAATATCGTAGGTGTAAGTGGCCCAGATAATAGCTTTACCTTGGACCTCTTCGACCACGTCCATTAACTCATCTAACCGGTTGTTTTTGATCTCTTGTATCGGCCCTTCGTCTGGTTGAAGGTGGCCGCAACAGATTTGTTGTAGCCGCATAATCTGAGTCAACACGGATGCCGTCGTGGCCAGCTTGCCCTGTTCCAACTGAGCCAACGCTAAGTCCTTCATTTGCTTATATAAAACCACCTGTTCCTTGGTCAGGTTGACTTCACGGCGTTGATAGACCTTTTCAGGCAAGTCCAGACAATCCTCTTTCAACACCCGCGTACTAAACGTGTCCAGCTTCTCCCCAAGCTCGTCTAGGCGACGATAGCCCGTTATCTCGTTGAAGCTGTGGGGACCCATCGAACGCCGCTGTACGGTCGCGTAGCGCCCCTGAAACGAATAGTAACTGGCAAAGCCCAGCGCCTGCTGATCCAGAAACATGCACTGGCTGAACAAATCCATGGGGCTTTTGGTAATCGGTGAGCCGGTCAAGATGCGGCGATACTTCGACGCCTGTCCCACCTTGATCAGGTTCTTCGTGCGCTGTGCGCCCTTGTTCTTAATGCTGGTGCTTTCGTCCAGAATAGTCATGCAGTCAGGGTTCAACTGAACAAACTTCTGAGCCGCCGACGCGCCCTTCGGCGTTGAGAACGCTTCTGTGTTCATCACCAATATGTGCAGGAACCCCGGCTCACGGTTCTCTGGGTCGGCAATTTCCTGAATCTCTGCGCGGAACTTTTGCGTGAAGTTAGGTTGCCATTTGACCAGCTTAGTTTGAATGCTGTCTGGCAGATGAACCGGGATCTCTTTTTTAACCCAGTTATCAAAGACGCCCTTTGGGGCAATGATCAACGCCGTATCAATGTCACCGGCTTGGTAAAGCGCGCCCATGGTATCAATGGCGACTTTTGATTTGCCCGTCCCCATCTCCATGAACAAACCGAAGTAAGGCCTACGCCACGATTCATCGAAGGCGGTACGTTGATGATCGTAGGGTGTTGTTTTGAATTCGTACATGTTTTCCCTCAACGCTTGACATAGGAGGATATAGGATGCGAGACTGCGCGTCCAGCCCCCAAAAAGGGCCTGACCACGAAAGGAGAAAAAATGAGCGAGTTGCTCTTAAACATGGAAGCAGATCAAGCCACTGCTTCCTCCATCGAGAAGGTGGCAAACACCGGCTTGGCCAGCGTAGCAGAGATTGCTCGCGCTGTTCGTAACCAAGAGGATCTTGTGGGCAAGCTAGAAGATCAACTCAAGGAAGCGAAGCGAGAACTGCTGAAACTCACCGACGAAGACCTTCCTGCAATGTTGCTTGAACTCGGACTCAGTTCGTTTGAACTGGAAGACGGGTCAAAGGTGACTGTGCGTCCGACGTATGGCGCACATATTAAAGCGGAGAACAAAGCCACGGCGTTTGATTGGCTACGGCAAAACGGTTTTGATGACATCATCAAAAACACCGTTAGCTGTAACTTTGGCCGTGGCGAAGATCAAGAGGCGTCTCAATTCATTGAGTACGCGCAAGGTCTTGGTTATGCCGCAGAGCAGAAAACAGACGTGCATCCCAGCACTCTGAAAGCCTTTGTCAAGGAACGTGTACAAAACGGGGAAACATTCCCTATGGAACTTTTTGGGGCCTACGTGGGCCAACGTGCTAACATCGCGAGGAAGAAGTAATGAGTAAAGCAGTCGCAGAAAAGAAGGAGACGATAGGTGAAATCGTCACGTTTGATGCAAGCATCTTTGAACAAGATGCGGGAATGGGAATGGGTGACCTCAGTCAAGATGACATGGCGATCCCTTTCCTTAAAGTTCTCAGCCGCCAAGACCCAGTGCTGGATGACCTTGATAACGCTAAAGCGGGCGATATTCTCAATACCGTATCGAATCAAGTCTACGCTGGTAAGACAGGTATTCGTGTCATACCTTGCGCTTATCAGCGGCGCTATCTTGAGTGGGCTCCTCGGGGCAGTGGTAACGGCGCTCCTTTAAATATCTACACGCCTGAAGACAAGCGGCCTCGCACTGAGCGCGGCGATGACAACAAGGATTATGTTGTCGGCGGCTCGGGCACGTACATTGAGGAGACGCACCAGCACTACGTCCTGATCCTCAACGAGGACGGCACGACCACTACGGCAGTCATCGCAATGAAGTCTACGCAGATGAAGAAAAGCCGGAAGTGGAACTCTACGATTGCCCAGCGTACCCTGATGGGCAAGAACGGGCCATTCACACCACCGCGTTTCAGCCATATTTATCTACTTAAAACTGTCTCGGAAGAGAACAGTAAAGGTAGCTGGCATGGTTGGGACATCAGCCTTGAAGGTGTGGTGGAAGACGGCTCTCATTATCAGCAGGCCAAGGCCTTCGCAGATAGCATCATGAAAGGTGATGTGGAAGCGAAGCACACCGCAGAGGGTGACGACACGTCAGACGACGCGCCGTTTTAAGTTGTACGGGGGCCTCGCGCCCCCTTTCTTGGTCTATAAAAAATGTCTGATGCAAAAAGATTTGCGGCTATCTTCGATGGCTTAAAGCAAGCCTATGGCACCTATGAGATCGATAGCACAAAAGCCAACGGTAAGAACACCGGCAAAGCTCGCGTCGTTCGCGAACCACGGACCACGGAGCATTTTGAACAGCACCTTGCTGGGGAAGGCGCTGGGATTGGAATTATTCCGATTAACGAAGACGACGCCTGTAAATGGGGTTGTATTGACATTGATGAATACCCGCTCGACCACACCCGACTGATCGAAAAGATCAGACACGGGAAGCTCCCTTTGGTAGTATGTCGTTCAAAATCTGGGGGCGCGCACTGCTTTTTATTTTGCAGTGAGTGGGTGACTGCAAAGGCGATGCAGTCAACGTTACAACACTTGGCTAGTGGCTTAGGCTACGGCGGCAGTGAAATCTTCCCCAAACAGATTAAGTTGTTTTTAGATCGGGGGGATATCGGAAACTTCTTAAACATGCCGTACTTTGATGCGGAGGAGGGGTTGCGCTATGCGTTCAATGATGACGGCAGTGCGGCAACTCTGGAAGAATTTTTCGGGCTACATGCGGCGCACGTCCAAACGCCAGAACAACTACAAGCACTTACGCAAGCCACGGTTGAAGGAACAGCAATTGTGGACGGTCCGCCTTGTCTCCAAACCTTATGCGCCCAAAAAATCAGCGAAGGAGGACGAAACAACGGACTCTTCAGCATAGGCGTGTATCTGCGAAAAGCGTACCCAGACACATGGCAGGATGAAGTGTTGCATCACAATATGGCGTACATTGATCCGCCGTTACCGTTGAGTGAAGTCAACATAGTTGTCAAACAGCTTGAGAAAAAAGACTACGCCTACCGCTGTAACGACGCCCCCATTCAGCCGTACTGCAACCGAGAGTTGTGTCAAACCCGGAAGTACGGCATTGGCGCGGCTGTCAGCGACATGGCTGTGGCAAACTTACGGAAGTACAACTCCATACCGCCTGTGTGGTTTCTTGACGTTAATGGCGTACCGCTTGAACTGGACACGGACGCGCTCCAGAACCAGACCATCTTCCAGAAAGCCTGTATTGAACAGCTCAACTTCATGCCTCAGACCATGCCCCGGCGTGGTTGGGAAGGCCGCATCAATCAGTTGATGAAAGAAATGGCAGAAACCGACGGGGCCATCATGGAAGTGTCGGAGGACGCCAGTATCAATGGTCAGTTCTACGAGTACCTTGATGAGTTCTGCACCTCGACACAGAAAGCGGAAGACCGCGAAGAAATATTGCTCCGCAGACCATGGGTTGATGAAGAGAGCAACGCCGTTCACTTCAGACTAAAAGATTTTGAAAGCTTTCTGCGAAAGAACCGCTTCAGTGAGTTTAAAACCCACAAGGTGGCACAACGTTTACGGGACATAAATGGGGAATCTACCGTGTTAAAAATAAAAGGAAAGCCGACACGCGTGTGGCGCGTACCGGTGCAGGACATACCGCACGATCAATTAGAGTCCAAAAGTTTTGAAACACGGGCCACGGACCCGTTCTAATGTTTCGCATCTTTGGGCCTCCGGGTACGGGGAAGACCACTACGTTGCTGAACATGGTGGAAAAATCGCTAGAAGCAGGAATAACCCCGTCACAAGTGGGGTTTTTCGCGTTCACTAAAAAAGCGGCAAATGAGGCCAGAGATCGGGCCGCTCAACGGTTTGACTTGGATCCCGAAAAAGACCTGCCGTATTTCCGCACAATTCATTCTCTGGCCTACAGGCTAATGGGCGTAAAAGAAAACCAGTTGATGAGCGGCCAAAACTATACGGAGTTGTCGAAAGCCATAGGTTTCACGCTTCATAGCTCAAGTAGCGAAGAAGAGGATGTGTCGTTTAAAGCGACAGATCACCCGATCCTTCAGCTAATAAACCTTGCAAAAACCAAGAAAACCGCGCTTCAGCATGAGTACAACCACTCGGACGTGAACTTCACGTGGATTGAAGTTAAGTACGTGGCCGACTCTTATGAAAATTATAAGAAAGCATTTGGCCTAATGGATTTTACCGACATGCTTTTAGCTTTTGTTGAGCGGGCCGATCATTTGATGCCCTCATTCAAAATATCTTTCCTTGATGAGGCGCAAGACCTTTCTCCCTTGCAGTGGGACATTGCCCACAAACTAGACTCCAAGTCGGAGCGAATGTTTGTAGCCGGAGATGACGACCAAGCTATTTACCGTTGGGCAGGAGCCGACGTTGACCACTTCATTAACTTGCCCGGTGGCGCGGAGGTATTGGAGCAAAGCTACCGCGTCCCTGCGGCCATTCACGCGCTAGCAGAAAAGATAGCTTCACGAATACAAAATCGTTTCCCAAAGGTGTACCGCCCTCGGCAGGAGCAGGGGCAGATCTACCGTGTGCCCGACATCCGCTCTATCGATATGTCGGAAGGTGGCTGGCTGATCATGGCGCAAGCACGGTTTATGCTTTACCCCATAGAGCAAGAATTAAAAAACGGCGGCTACTTATTTGAAAAGCAGAATGGGGGCCGATCCATTCCGCAAAAAATGTCCTTAGCCATCAATGGATGGGAAGGTTTGCGGAAAGGCCGTGCCGTGACCACGGGCACCGCGCAAGCCATCTACTCGTACATGTCAGGAAATGGCGTCCGGGTCAAGCGCGGGCACAAAACCATCAACGCCGACGATAACCAAATGTTTGAACTTGGGGAGTTACAAGAACATTTCGGTCTATTGGCCACGGATGAGATGATCTGGCATGAGGCAATGGATAAAATACCTGACGGGGATCGAGCCTACATCACGGCACTTCTACGCCGGGGCGAAAAATTCAACGCCAAGCCCCGCATTCGACTGTCCACGATCCACGGGACAAAGGGCGGCGAGGCACAAAACGTTGTAATCCTTCCGGATCTGACTGCGGCGGCGCTTGAGTCGTCAGGGGACGATCTTCACCGCGTCTTTTACGTGGGGGTGACGCGGGCACTTCAAAACCTCTACATCCTAGAACCAGAAGATTATTTGAGGGCTTACGCTTTATGAAACAAAAAACCGAAATGAGTTACATATCTTGTCCAAAATGCGCGGCAAAGGCAGAAGAGATTATTAATGCAGGAGAAAATAAGCGTATGGGCTGGTGGTGCCGCGCATGTGATTATTTTCATAAAGCAATTTTGCGCGAGCGTAAGGTGGCCTAATGACAACCGGCAAACTGCAAATGGCCATGTTCCCGCCAAAGAGCGATTGGGTGCCTCCGGTGGAGTTGCCCAATATCTTTGACGCCGAAGAAATCGCCATCGACGTGGAAACACGGGACCCGAATCTGAAACAGAAAGGACCCGGCTGGCCCACAAAGGATGGTGAAGTGGTGGGTTACGCCATAGCAGTGCCGGGTTGGAAATGCTACATCCCCGTCGGTCATGCTGGCGGGGGTAACCTTGACAAGCGCATCGTCAGCAAATGGCTCAAGAAAGTATTTGAGTGCCCTGCTGACAAGATCATGCACAACGCCCAGTACGATCTGGGCTGGATACGGGCGGAGGGCTTTGAGGTCAAAGGGCGCGTTATCGATACAATGATTACCGCTAGCTTGATTGACGAAAACCGCTTTAGCTACAGCCTGAACGCCCTCTGCTACGACCACCTCGGCAAAACCAAATCAGAAAAGACACTGGTAGAGGCCGCCAAAGAGTTTGGCGTAGATCCAAAAGGCGAGATGTGGAAGCTACCCGCCATGTACGTCGGCCCCTATGCCGAAACAGACGCGGAGATTACGCTGGAGCTTTGGGGACACTTTAAGACGTTGTTGAATCGTGAGGAGCTTTGGGATGTGTGGCGGCTTGAGATTGCACTCCTGCCGCACCTTGTGGATATGACTATGCGGGGCATCCGGGTAGACATCGACCGCGCCGAACGGGCCAAGCAAATCCTGATGAAGCAGGAAAAAGAGACGATCAAACAGATCAAATCGTTGGCAGGCATGGACGTGGAGATCTGGGCCGCGCAATCCATAGCCAAGGCCTTTGACAAACTAAGCATCCCCTATCCGCGCACGGAAAAGGGATCACCCAGCTTTACCAAATCGTTTCTTTCTGAGCATAGCCATGAGCTTGCAAAGCACATTGTTAAGGCGCGCAACCTGAACAAGACCAGTGGCTCATTCATCGACGGTATCCTGAAATATGTTCACGATGGAAGAATCCACAGTCATATCAATCAGTTACGGTCTGACGATGGCGGCACTGTTTCAGGCCGCATCTCCATGAACTCGCCCAACCTACAACAAATCCCGGCCCGCGACCCAGAGCTAGGCCCCATGATTCGCTCGCTGTTCCTACCCGAAGAAGGACAGCAGTGGGCGGCCATAGACTTCTCCCAGCAGGAACCACGGATCTTGGTTCACTTCGCAAAGAACTACGGAGACTATAAAAATATGCCCATGGAGGGCGTAGAAAGCTTTGTAGACGGCTACCGCAACAACCCGGACATGGACTTCCACAGTATGGTCAGCGAGATGGCAGGCATCCCACGTAAGCAAGCTAAAGTGATCAACCTCGGCATGATGTACGGCATGGGAGTTAACAAGCTGTCGGACCAACTAGACCTGACCGTGGACGAAGCAAAAGCCCTAACACAGCAGTATCACAAGCGCGTACCGTTTGTGAGGGGCCTGATGAAAGGCGTACAAAACAAGCTTGACGACCCACGGTCCTCGGGCAGTCTGCGTTCACTGCGCGGCAGGAAGTGCCGCTTTGATCTGTGGGAACCTAACAGCTTTGAAATGCACAAGGCGCTTCCTCGCGAAGAAGCAATCGCGACCCACGGCCCAACGACCAGTTTGCGGCGGGCGTACACTTATAAAGCGTTGAACAGGCTGATACAGGCTTCTGCCGCAGATATGACCAAGCAGGCGATGGTAGACGTTTGTGAGGCGGGTTTTATTCCCATGTTGCAGGTTCACGACGAACTGGCTTTTTCTGTAGACAGCCCGGAACAAGCAAGGGAGCTTGCTACGATCATGGAGAATGCGGTGCCGCTACAGGTTCCGAACAAGTGTGACGTAGAGGTAGGCCCAAGCTGGGGAGAATGCGAGGATCTTAACAATGACTCAGGTTAGAACCGCCGCAGAAGTAGGATCAATTTATTACGACATGGATACCGGAGAAGGTTTTGTAGTATTGAACGAGCGATGGTACGTCATCTTTAGCGATAACACCGAAGAAGAGATCAATGTGATTCTGGACGTGCGTCGCGACATGGATGACTTCTATAAGCAAGTTCACGATGAGCTTGATTGAAGCTACGACCATCCGTATACTCTCCCATACCAAACTAGGAGAAGTGTAATGGACACTACCAAATGGAAATCGGTGCTGTTGCCGCGCGACGTTTATGAAGAGCTTGTAGTGATTGCTCGCGTTGAAGGGCGTACAATTAGTGGACAGCTTCGTTATATACATGAGGGCTGGAAGATGGCAAATTTATCAGACGGCGATCAAGAATATATTGCGGAGCAGGTAGATTCATTTAAGAAGGAGAATGGCGTAGATCTTACGTCCAAGAGTTTTTCAATATGAGTCAGTTCACAACAATGCAGGCGGAGTTTGACAAGGCGCTAAAGAAGCTTGAAAAAGCTTACGAGAGCGGCGAGCAAATCGACCGGTCAGACTTCGACAAACTGCATATTTGGCATGAGTTTCTCAAAACCAAGCTAGACGCGGAGAGAGAAAAGAATGCCAGAGAACTCAGATAACGTTAACTGCCCTGCCCACTACAACCAAGGTGGGATTGAGTGCATCGACGCTATCAAAGCCAGCTTGACCCAAGAAGGGTTTCGGGCCTATCTCAAGGCGTCTTCAATGAAATACCTTTGGCGGTATGAACACAAAGGAAAACCCGTAGAGGATTTGAGGAAAGCAGAATGGTTTCTGGTACGATTGATAAGGGAACTGGAAAGTGGTATTTCGGAATAGCTTCAGATGAAGTGAAGATTGCCATAGAAGCCGCGCATCAAATGGCCGACCGTTTTCAAAAGCCCATGGCAATTCAATCAGATCTCTCCGTCGTGCCCGCCGATCAAACAACACAAGAAGTGCTTGAAATCGTCAGACCATAGTGCTAATTTGAGGGCGTGACATGTTCTTCATGACGTGTCACTCCTAAAACGTTTGATTAGGGTTGATGTTAGACTCCCAAAGTGAACATGTTACAACCCGGCCCCGCGCAATGCGGGGCTTTTTTTTGCGCTACCGCTTTTCATATGTTACTTTATCCAACTAATCCAGATGGGGCGCATACGTGGAATTAATCGACGCGATTGATGTCAGCACGGCAAAGACTTACAAAAGCGAGCGCCGGTGCTACATAGGCGCAAGCAACGTAGGCAACCCGTGCCACGCCTTTCTTCAATACAGCTTGCGCGGCTACCCGCAAAACCCCCCACCTCCCGCAGTCATGCGGATCTTTTCACTGGGCCACCAGCTAGAAGAAGTGGTAGTGCATGACATGAAGATGGCGGGCATCAACGTGTCCGAGGTAGATCCAAAGACCAACCAACAATGGACATACACGGCGCTTGGCGGCCACCTACGGGGTCACGCCGACGGTATCATCTACAACGGCGATAGAACTCTGGTGCTTGAAATAAAGTCCATGAACGATAAGAAATGGCGCATGTTCAAGAACCAAGGCATCTCTACCAGCCACCCTATTTACTACGACCAGATGCAACTCCTCATGGGACTGTCTGGCCTCAAATTCGCATGGATGGTGGCGTACAACAAAAACACCTCCGTGTACCACGCACAGAACGTCCCGTTTAACGAACCACGGTTCAAGGACCTGATGCGTAAATCCCTCTCCGTGGTCCGTGGCTTATCCACTACCCGCATCTCAGATACCCCTGATTGCTTTGAATGCAGGTACTGTAACTACAAGCCACATTGCTGGCCGAGTGGTGAGCAACCCTTGCCATTGGCCGTCGAATGCCGGACCTGTCGTCACGCCAAACCGACAGCGAAACGCAGGTGGTTTTGTACGTTACACAAGTCACGGGCCACGGACCCCTGTTCACAATGGTCAAAGTTGCAACCAGAGGAGGCTTCCCATGGCTAACAAAAAACGCCGCGCCCGTGGCAAAGACGGACGATTTATCGCGGACAACCCCGAAACAAAAAACGTTAACGAAGCGTGGGAACAGCCGCAAAACGCCAGCGTGTCCATAACCGCGCCCGCCGCCGCAAAAGGCGACTCATCGAAAAAACTGCACAGAATCGTAGAACCTGAGAAAAAATTAATGACTTGGAACGGATATTTAGCGTTATTTGTACTTTTATTAATCATGTCCTTGATAGGATTGACTTAATCAAGTATACCTACCTCCACTCGCATGTGGGGGCAGGCGGTTGCAACGGCTTACTTGCAAGCTTTGTAAGAAAAGAAAGCTAATAAAAAATTTTGGCGCTCGCTATCACACTGGCAAATATCAGCGTGGGCGGCCCGTTTGTGCCGAGTGTGACGCCAAGATTCAAGTCGATTCCGTCTACAAAAGCCCCCGCAACTACCTTTCTTCCCGCTTCCGAGACATGCGGCAACGCGTCAAGAAAAACGGCGGCGAACTTCCCGAAGAAATAGATGTCGATTTCTTAATGGGTATTTACCAAGAGCAAAAAGGAATGTGCGCCGTGTCCGGCCTGCCCATGACATGGATACACGAAGGACTCTACTCAAACCACGGCTCACGGCGCGGGACCAACATTTCTATCGACAGGATTGATTCAGAGCAGGGCTATGTGCCAGACAACATTCGTCTGGTGTGTGACCGGGTTAACAAGATGAAATCCAACATGACGGACGGCGACCTTTATTTTTGGTGCGCCGTCCTAACCAAAGCGTTTAATTCCCCATAAAGTAACAGGCCAGCGTCGCAACTGCCACGCAACATAAGGGCACCATATACTCCGGTAGATCATTCACTTTTTATTTTCCTCGCCGCTTCTTCAATCAACTCAAGGCGGCTAGCATAAAAAGATTCGTCCCGCTTTTCTATCTCCGGCTCGACTTCCTCAAACTCTAGTTCCGCTTCTTCTTCTAAGTCGTCCAGTACATCTTCCCAATCGTCGTCTTCTCTACCCATGACCATTCCACTCCTCCACACTGGTCACCCAATCCATAGGTATTGCAATCTCTGCGTCACCCTCTTCAACCTGACCATCGTCATTTAACAAAACGTGCGGACACAGCAAAAGACGCCGCTCGTCCTGATGAAGGATCACACCACACGACACCACCTCCGCCTCCCGCGTCTCCTTCATCTCCTCAACCGAACGCCAACCACTACGCGTCCCGCCACACGCATCACGCCACCGAACCAAAAAAAGTCTTGGCATCATATCTTTATTCCCCCGATATAAGATAGAGTTCGTTTTTGTATTGAAGTAGACTACTACAGTCCGCCGGGAGAGTCTGATATGGGATTGGCAATTGATTCAGAAAAAAGAGTAGACGCCGCCAAACTACTGGAAAGTAGCGAGAGCTTCCGCGAATTCGTAGCCAACGCGCTACAAAACGAAATCTGGCTTGGCGACGAACAAAGCAAGCACATGATGGAAACCCTGATGGCCGACGACGAACATGAGTTTGTGCTGGCCCTGTGCCAAATCGGCTTCATCGTCTATACCGATTACCTCATCGAAACCCGCGATCTGTACAAGCACAAGAGCTTTCATTAAATGTCGGCAAAAATAAACTCTGGCACAGAGGTCACGATACCTTTGCGTAATCTAATTTCAATAGTGATTGCTGTAATGATTGCAACCTCGGCATATTTCAGCATATTGACGCGGCTTGAAGGCATGGAGCGCGAAATGCTAAAAGACCAGATAAATATAGCCATGAACAACGAGTTCCGCATCAAGTGGCCTCGCGGCGAGCTTGGCGCATTGCCCGCTGACGCAAGGCAAGACATGCTAATTGAGAGCCTTGAGCGCCAAATAGAAGAGCTAAAGCAAAGACCCAGCAGTGCCCAGCCCGATGTAGATCGGCTAACGGTTCGTTTGGATGCGTGGATTGAACGGGTTGTCCGCTTAGAAGAAGGGGCTGAAGAATGAGCAACCGAATAGAAGAACTGCTCGTCGGGGCGGCGAAAGTCATGGCAGGGATACTCATTATCCTTACAGCATCATGCACCATCGTCACCTTACACGACCCGCAATGGGAATGGCCCCGAGACTTAGAGCAGGGGCGGCCCCGAGACTTGGAAAAAGAGAAAAATTAAAAAATGAGGCACTGCTACGTCTGCAACCGATGCGGGGTGCCCATCACCAACGCCCTCTGCGACCAATGCCATCAAGACCGCAAACAACGACCGGTCAAACAGCAGATAATAGAACACGCCGCCGCCCTCATCTTTATGGCAGGCCTCACCGCCTACGTCTACTTCTACCTATGAGCGACATAAAGGAGGCGATGAGTCTCTTCAAAAAAGACAAAGGCTGGGTGAACATAATGAACAGCAACCTCAGAATCCGAGAAGATGGCCGCGTGGATTGTTACGGCCCCTCCGGCTATCGCGTCCTCGACATCGACTACCTCCCCCCGAAAACACAACAGAAGCTCAGGGACGCCGCACAACAGCGAAAAGACCGCGCTAACTAATCCGTGAGCCGTGGCCCATTAGCCCCATGTCGGGAGACAGCAGGCACGGGTCACGTATCACGGACCACGGGTCTTAATTTCGCTATCTATATAGTGTTTTCCCAGAGAAATAAAAAATAAAAAAATAAATTCTAAATGCCCGTAACTGGCGTAACCGCGTAACACGGGCCTAGAGGCCGCATAAACACTGGATTCCTTCGTTACACGAGGGTTACACGGGGATACAGCACTTATGTTCAAGCTTGTTAATCAAGCTATTTGCATTAAGGCGTTTGAGATTCAAAAAAAATATTTTTATTTTTCTGGAAAATATATATATAGGGAGCCAAATTAAGGTATGGTTAGCCGGACTTACTCACATACCGAGGAACTCCTGTGACAAAGAAAGCCAAGCGGTACGCCAAGGTGCTGGACACCAAGGCGGCGGCACTTCCTGAAGCAAAACGACAGCAAACCAACCGTCCGCCACTGGCACAAAAGCGTTTGACCAGAAGGCAGGAGCTTTTTGTCCGCGAACTTGTGTCAAAAGATGGACAGATCACAATGCGGGAAGCGGCGATTAACGCGGGCTATCCGGAACGGTCTGCCCATGTCAGGGCCTCTGAACTCACCAATCCCCGAATCCACCCTCATGTCTGCCGCGCGATCCGTGAATACAGGCAGGAGCTTGACGAAAAGTATGGCGTGGAATACCAGAGGCATCTCAGGGATCTCCAGATCATCCGTGACGCGGCGTTAGAGAATGGTGCGTACAGTGCCGCAGTGCAGGCGGAATATCGCCGTGGTCAGGCGCAGGGAGACATCTACGTCAACAAAACGGAGATACGTCACGGCACCATCGATCAAATGAGCAAAGAAGAGGTCATGAAGGCCTTAAACGAACTGAAGCAGACCTACGCCCCGTTGACACATGATGCGGGAGCCGAGGATGGTGGGAACAGAAAACGGGCGCGTGAGCGCCTTGCGGAAGAGGTGCAAGATGTTCCTGATTAATTTTCTCGGCAGGCTGTGGTTTGGTTCAGAGCGGTGGGATCTGGTCAATGAAGACAAGACCCCGATGATTTACACCAAACGCGCGCACATGACCCCACTGCAACGTTTGGACTTTGAAGAGTTGACCGGCAATGACCGATATTTTGGAAGTAAAAGCGAAGCCGAAGAAACAGCGTGAAGCCAGCTTCTGGCAATCGTTAAAGAAGGCCATTCGGGATAACTGTCCTGATTGGTCTGCTACGCGGTTGGAGTCTAGGGCCACGTTGGGTGTGCCGGATGTCCTGATCATGGACGGCAAGGGCGATTGGCACATGGTGGAGTTAAAGACCACGCAGAATATGTCGGTGGACATCACGCCGCATCAGGTGGCGTTTGCTACCAAACACGCGCGGGGCAGTTGCTGGATTGCGGTGAAGCTCTGCACTGCCACGGGGAGCGAGATCTTCCTGTACCGTGGTGACCGTGCGGTGGATCTAAAGATGGACGGATTGCGCGCCACACCCACTAAACATTTCAGCCACCCTGTTTCGTACCGGAGTGTTCTTCACGCTATTGCCACTATGTGAGTTATCCCATACTATGGTGGTGGGCATATGCCCTGACTAACGGAGAACGAAACATGAGCGAACT
>Ga0222717_10000295_pt1 | contig 43451 bp, 52 predicted proteins | sample C33_18DmetaG_FD_165053 | JGI IMG/M metagenome (GOLD analysis project Ga0222717, IMG submission 165053) | Estuarine water microbial communities from San Francisco Bay, California, United States - C33_18D | ecosystem: Environmental > Aquatic > Marine > Unclassified | place: USA: California... | reverse complement strand
CTTTTAAACCATCAAGATAAATATTGTATTTACTTCCATCAGATTTTAAGTTTCTAGTAGTCCACTCTTTCATAAAATTTTGAAGGTATGCTCTAAAATATGTAGCAAGACCTTCCCTATGAGATTGAGGAGTATAATTAATTAATAGCGGAATTTGCTTTAGAGAATCAACGGTTTTTTGATCTAAATGACCATTTTTTTTCATTTGATTAAAAACAACATTTCTTCGTTCTTTAACAAGTTTTGGACGCCTTAACGGGTTGTAGTAAGAAGAGTTTTTAAGCATTCCAACTAGCGTTGCCGACTCTTCAATATTTAGGCTATCCAACTCTTTGTCAAAATAAATGCTTGATGCCGATTTTATTCCGTCTCCATTATATCCAAAATCATAAATGTTTAAATACATTGATATGATTTCATGTTTTGTATACTGTCTTTCTAACCTAACTGCAATAACATATTCTTTAAATTTTTGAGAAAGAGCTTCAAAAATATTTTTGGATCTAACTCCAACAAAAAGTTGCCTGGCAAGTTGTTGAGAGATAGTGCTTGCTCCGCCTCTTTTGCCCAAAAACACAATAGCTCTTAGGGTTGCTTTAAAATCAATTCCAGAATGACTGTAAAATCTTTCGTCTTCTGTTGAAATCAAAGCATCTACTAAATTTTTAGGTAAGTCATCAAATTGAACAGGAATTCTATTTTCTCCGAAATGAAATTTACCTAAAACTTTATTGTCTGATGATATAATTTGAGTTGCTAAATTGGTATTAGGATTTTCAAGCTGTCTAAAATCAGGCATTTCACCTAAATAGCCCTGAGATGCCGAATAAAACATTCCTGTTAAACCAATTATTCCTGAGAAAAATATGACCCAGAACCCATATAAATAAAGTTTATATTTTTTTGGCATAGAACTTTTTTTCTTACTCATTTAATTAATCAATTAGTATTCCAAAATTAATAACTCCATCAAGTTTTTCAATCTCGTTTGACTGATTATTTGACCTCATTGAAGTTCTAACCTTTAATGAAAAATCATTTTCATCCAGTTCTAGACTTTTTTTAAATAAAAGCTTATGTTCAATTACACTTATTTTTTTATCTCCAAGCCATTTCCCATTTGTTTGAGCTAATTTAAATTCAAAAGTGTCTATTAGAACTTGATTTGCTGGGTCTTGGAGCTCAGTAATTAAAAAAATATTTGAATAGGGATAGTCATTATTGTGTCTCAAAATAAAAAAAATATCTTTTGTTTTAGGTTCAATTGTCTTAGGAAAATTAAAAGTTAAAACGTCATTTTTGTCCCAACCATTTTTAAAGTCATGAAATTTTAAAAATTCAGTATTATTACACGAGCTGAAATTTAAAAGAAGTATTATAATCCATATTCTGTTTAACATAAAGTTATATTCTTTTGGAAAATTTTCTTTTATTCTTTTTTTTATCGAATCTAGTCAAACTGTCTTGACCAACAACGTTTTCAAAATTAATATCAGGAATTATTTCAGAAATTGTATAGTCCTCAAGGTTGTCAATTTTTTTCCCAGATTGATTTATTTTTAAAATTTTTTTGACATTTTCTTCGCTGATCTTATGCCAGTTTATACTGTCATTTTTATAAACAAACCACAAGGTTTTTTTAAAAATATCTATTTTTTGACAGTATGCTAATCCTTTCTCTGTTAAAAGTTTTGTATTTGATTTAGGAAAATCTTTTAATGCTTCTTGGTAAAAATCTAACTCATAGTTTAGACAACACTTTAGTTTTCCACATTGTCCTGCTAATTTTTGAGGGTTTAAGGATAGTTGCTGATATCTTGCAGCAGAAGTAGTAACAGATCTAAAATCTGTTAACCAGGTAGAGCAGCACAATTCTCTTCCGCAAGAACCTATTCCTCCTAATCTGGAGGCTTCCTCTCTAAGCCCAATCTGTTTCATTTCAATTCTTGTGTTAAATTCTCGAGCCATGTCTCTTATCAATTGTCGAAAATCAACCCTCCCTGCAGCAGTATAATAAAATGTAGCTTTTGAACCATCTCCTTGATACTCTACATCTGAAATTTTCATTTTTAGATTCAATGAAATAGCTAGCTCCCTGGATTTCTTTTTTATATTTTCTTCTTTGTTTCTAGAGTTTTCCCATTTCTCAATATCTTTTTCAGATGCATTTCTTAGAATGCTCAAAAATTCAGTTGTAGTTGGATTTATTTTCTTTCTTTTTAGCTGTATTGGGATAAGCCCCCCTTTAAGAGTAATAAAACCTACGTCATAACCTCTTTCCGCTTCTACAGCCACTAAGTCACCAACAGTTATGCCTAAATCTTTTGAGTTTTTATAGTATTGTTTTCTTCCATTTTTAAATCTAACTTCAAATATATTTGAGGTTAACTCTTCACCAATTGGCTCCATATTTTCAAGCCAATCAAAAACAGTAAGCTTATTGCATCCATCGGTTCCGCAAGTACCGTTATTTTTACAGCCTGCTGGTGCACCATTTGAAGAAGAACAGCTATTGCAGCTCATAATTTTTTATTGTTAGAATTTAAAGTTAATTAATTATGAATTCTATTCATATTATCAAGAGGATGTTTTTTTAAATTTCAAAACATCAGATCGTCCTTTTTTAAAAATTTTATTACTATTTTTTTTACCCTTTCTTAGTTTTTTTTGCTCTTCATAAGGGAGGGAATTTATTTTTGCACATTTATCAGAGCAGCAGTTTTCAAATTTTATCGCACAATTTTGACACTGAATAAAAAGCAAATGACACGCTTCGTTTTCGCAATTCACGTGTTTATCACATTTTTCTCCACATTGGTGACAGCTTGCAATTATTTGATTTGAAATTTTTTCACTTCTTCGATGATCAAAAACAAAATTTTTACCTAAAAACTTGTTCTGTATTTTTTCCTCATCTACTTGTCTGGTATATTCAATTATACCCCCTTCTAGTTGATATACATTATCGTATCCTTTGTGCTTAAGAAATGCACTAGCTTTTTCGCATCGAATTCCTCCCGTACAATACATTAAAATATTTTTTGTTTTTTTTTCTTTTTCAAATTTTTTTTCAATTATCGGTAAGGATTCTCTGAAGCTATCTACATCAGGGAGAATAGCACCTTCAAAATGACCAATTTCACTTTCATAGTGATTTCTCATATCAATCAGTAAAGTGTTTGGATTTTCCGCAAGAGAGTTAAATTCTTTTGCATCAACATGTTTGCCCGTATTAGAAAGATCAAAACTATTTTCTTTCAACCCGTCAGCAACTATATTTCTTCTAATCTTGACTTTTAGCTTTAAAAATGAAAAATCATCTTGTTCAATGGCAACATTAAGCCTAATTCCTTTTAAGAAGTTTATATTATCTAAATTATTTTTAAACTTCTCAAAATTTTGTGAAGGCATAGATAGTTGAGCATTGATACCTTCTGAAGCGATATAAATTCTTCCTAAAACATCCAAGCATTCCCACATTTGAAAAAGATAATCTCTAAACAAAGAGGTGTTTGAAATTAAATGGTATTTGTAGAATGATAATGTAATTCTTTTATCACCTGCATTCTCAATTAATTCAGCCCTTTCTTTTGCGCTAAGTTTATTATAAAGTTGCATTACATTTAATACAAAAGGCGAAAGTAATATTTTAAAAATTAGGATAAAAATGCTTCTAATTATTCTATGACATAATTTAAATATATTGTACTTTAGATAAGTTAATTAATTCCAATTTTTTATGAGCAAAGAGAAAGATTCTAAAATAAAAGCATTACAGTTAACTCTAGATAAATTAGACAAAACTTACGGCAAAGGAACTGTAATGAAAATGGGAGATTCCGAAGTAGAAAAAGTTGAGGCTATTTCAAGCGGATCGCTAACATTAGACGGCGCACTTGGTGTCGGGGGGTATCCAAAAGGAAGGGTCATTGAAATCTATGGGCCAGAATCTTCAGGAAAAACTACTTTAACATTGCATGCAATAGCAGAGTGCCAAAAGGCTGGTGGAATAGCAGCATTTATTGATGCAGAACATGCATTTGATAGATTTTATGCAGAAAATTTAGGAGTTAATATTGATGAGCTAATAATCTCACAACCTGACAATGGAGAACAAGCGCTAGAAATCACAGATAATTTAATAAGATCTGGGGCTATTGATATAATAGTTATTGATTCAGTAGCAGCATTAACCCCAAGAAGTGAAATTGAAGGTGAGATGGGTGATTCTAAAATGGGATTACATGCAAGATTGATGTCTCAAGCCCTAAGAAAGTTGACTTCCAATATTAGTAAAACTAATTGTACAGTAATGTTTATTAACCAGTTGCGTGAAAAAATTGGAGTTATGTTTGGGAACCCCGAAACAACAACTGGTGGAAATGCACTAAAGTTTTATGCTTCAGTTAGATTAGATATTAGAAGATCAACTCAAATTAAAGATACTAACGGAAATGTCCTTGGGAATAAAACAAGGGTTAAAGTGGTTAAAAATAAAGTAGCGCCACCTTTTAAAGTCAGTGAATTTGATATAATGTACGGAAAAGGAATTTCTAAAATGGGAGAAATTATTGACTTGGGAGTTGCTCACGAAATAATCGATAAAAGCGGGTCTTGGTTTAGTTATGGAGAAACAAAACTGGGACAAGGAAGAGACTCAGTTAAGTCAATTTTAAAGGATAACCCTGAATTATGTGATGAAATTGAAGCTAAAATTGTAGAAGCAATTAAAGCATAGGCTCTAGATCTTTCAACATAAAATCGTAAACTTTTTGTTTTAGGCTTTCCATATTTTCATTATTAAGACCTTTTGTCTCTATATGATTGTGAACCTTAGCTCTCAAAACTCCAGGCCCTCCAACAAAGTAATTGTAGGAAAAATGATATGGATATCTTCTTTCACAGTCATAAAATGACATTGGAACAATAGGGATTTGATAGTGTATAGAAAATCTAAAAACGCCATTTTTAAATGGGGCTAATTTAATATCTGGTGAAGTTACAAGACCCTCAGCAAAAATACATAAGCTTAATCCTTGTTTTAATCTTCGTTCGGCATGACCATAAACTGCAGCTCTACTTTTGGAATTTTCTCTATCTACCATTATACAAACTCTTCGATAGAAGTATCCGAAAACAGGAAGTCTTTCTAATTCTTTTTTTCCAACAAAAACTATAGGGTTTTTACTAATTTGAAGCATAAGCATTACGTCAATCATACTTTTATGATTTGCTGTTAGCATATAGTTTTTCCCTTTAATAAGTGGTTCAGAAAATTCTATTTTTGGGATTAATCCCATTCCTATTAAAATAAGTTTTGCCCAAATATTTCGAGCAACCCAGTAAAAGGCAGGATACCATTTTTCCTTTAAACTAAAAATAAAAAAAAGAGGAAGACAAATTATAATGCCTGTTGCTGCTAAAGCGTAGAACCAAACATTATACAATCCACACAAACACATTTTTATGACCCTAATCATGACTGTAAATGTAAGTAAATGAGTGATATAATTTTTAAAACTATTACTTTTGTTGATAATCTAAACAAATGTCAAGAATTTTAACAGGAATACAAAGCACGGGAACACCTCACTTGGGTAATATTTTAGGGGCAATCATCCCAGCTATAGAAATGTCAAATAAACCTGAAAATGAATCTTTTTTATTTATAGCAGACATGCATTCTTTAACTCAAATTAAAGAAAAAGAAATTCTTAAAAACAATACTTATGCCACTGCTGCAGCTTGGTTAGCGTTTGGTTTAGATACTGAAAAAACAATATTTTATAAACAAAGTGATGTTCCTCAGGCAACCGAACTAGCATGGGTTCTATCATGTCATTTTCCTTACCAAAGATTAACCTTGGCACATTCTTTTAAGGATAAATCTGATAGATTAAGTGATGTAAATGCTGGAATTTTTACCTATCCTATGTTAATGGCAGCAGATATTCTTTTATATGACGCCGAACAAGTCCCTGTTGGAAAGGATCAACAACAGCATTTAGAAATGACCAGAGACGTTGCATCAAGGTTTAATAATGTTTATGGTCAAACCTTTGTGCTTCCTAAAGGGAAAGTAAATGAAGACACTATGTTGGTTCAAGGTACAAATGGAGAAAAAATGAGTAAATCAAAAGGAAATACTATTGATATTTTTCTTCCTGAAAAGGAATTGAAAAAACAAGTGATGTCCATACAGACTGATAGTACTCCAATTGAGGACCCTAAGGATTATAAAAACTGTAATGTTTTTAAAATATATAAATTAATTGCAGATCAAAATTCTGTTGACAAGTTAAAAAGCAATTACTTAAAAGGCGGCTTTGGCTATGGGCACGCTAAAAAAGAATTACTAAATTTTATTTTAACGAATTTTTCTAAAGAAAGACAGAAGTTTGAGTATTACATGTCAAATAAAAATGAATTAGAAAAAGTATTAACTCTTGGTGCTGAAAAAGCCAATTTAGTTGCTCAAGAAGTTTTGAATCGTGTTAGGGAAAAGTTAGGTTACAATAAGAATTAATTTTATTTAAGAATTTAATCAAAAAAATGTATTTTTGATTAGATGCAACTATCAAAATATCTTAGCGAACTATTATTAGATCATGAGTGTGTAACAGTGCCTGGATTGGGTAGTTTCATAGGAACCTTCAAATCTGCACATTACGATTTAATTAACGAAAAATTTTATCCGCCCTCAAAACAGATTTCATTTAACTCTCAAATTTCAAAAAATGATGGGCTTCTAGCTAAACACATAAGTGAATCTTTAGAAATTCAATATGAATTAGCTTTAAAAAAAATTCATCAAGAAGTTGTAAATATTCGTGAAATACTTAGAAAAGAACCTTTTATTATAAGAGATATTGGAAAGCTAAGTCTAAATAGTGAAGAAAAATTTGTCTTTGAACCCGACTATTCTAAAAACTATTTGAAAGATTCGTTTGGATTGTCATCATTAAACGTGAAGCAATTAAATCTACAAGACAAATCAATTAATCCAACTATCAAACTTAAAAGCACCTCTAAATTTTTTAGGCAAGCTGCTATTTGGGCATGTTTGATCTTTGGAGCAGGTTCAATTTATTACAATGTTAATAATAATATAATTGAGCAAAAATTAGCATACGAACAAAGCTTGAGAGATCAATCTAAATCTACTGTTGAAAAAGCTATTTTTGATTTAGGCTCTTTACCGTCCTTAACAGTTAAAGTTAATAGGCAGCCCCCTAAATTCTTTGTTGTAGCAGGAGCATTTAGGATTATAAGTAATGCAGAAAACCTTGTGTCTGCTTTAAAGGAGAAAGGATATGATTCAAGAATTTTACCATTGAACGAAAAAGGACTAACACCTGTAGCTTTTGATGGATTTTCTGATAGAAATGATGCAGTTACAAGTTTGAGAGAGATACAAGCAAAAGAAAATAAAAACGCTTGGATTTTTGACATCAATACTCAAAAATAATAATGCAACCAAAAACACCTGAAAATTCTAAAACAGTTCAAACAGATCTGGTGCTTCCAGGCGATACTAACAGTCTAAACAGTTTGTTTGGAGGAGAGTTGTTGGCGAGAATGGATAGGGTTGCAAGTATTGCTGCAATTAAACATTCGGAGCAAGTTGTTGTAACAGCATCTGTTAATAATGTTGCTTTTGGAGAGCCAGTTCCTGTAGGCAGTATTTTGACTATAGAAGCAAAAGTTTCCAGAGCATTTAAATCATCAATGGAAGTATTTATTGATGTTTGGAAACAGACTAAAACTAATCCAAAAATGACAAAAGTAAATGAGGCCATCTATACTTTTGTAGCCCTTAATAAGCAAGGAAAAACAGTTGAAGTCCCTCAGATTATTCCAGAAACTGATCTTGAAAAAAGTAGATATAACGCTGCTTTAAGAAGAAGGCAGCTTAGTTTAGTTTTAGCTGGAAAATTAGCTGCAAAAGAAGCTACTGAACTGAAGGCTTTATTTGAGTAACGACAAATGGCTTTAAACATTAAAATCAAGTATTTTTTCATCATCTTATTGAGTATGTATTCACTAGGATGTACTGATTTTTCAAAAGAAAAAGAAAACAAATCAAGTGAAATTCTTCTAAAAGTCTTGGGTGCTATCCAAGATGGAGGAATTCCTCATATGGGATGTAGTAAAGAATGCTGTTCTAATTATTTTTTATCTAAAAAATCAAGAATTGGAGTTTCTAGCTTGGGAGTTTCTAATTTAAAACATGACACAAATTACATCATTGATGCAACACCAAATATTAACTTTCAGTTAATAGATTTGATTGGTAATGCTGATCCTTCAAAAAAATTAAATGGCATTTTTTTAACTCATGCGCACATGGGACATTATGCCGGACTCTTAAATTTTGGAAGAGAGTCTTTGAATAGTAAGAATATTCCACTGTATTTAATGCCTAAATTTTATAATTTCATATTAAATAATGGGCCTTGGAACCAGCTAGTTAAACTCAACAATATTAAATTAAATAAAATTTACAACAGAGAAAAAGTAATCTTACACAATAATTTAAGCTTTACTCCAATTCAAGTTCCTCACAGAGACGAGTATTCTGAAACCGTCGGATATATTATAGAGAGTATTCATAAAAAAGCACTATATATTCCTGATATTGATAAATGGGCAAAATGGGAAGTTTCAATTGTTGAGATGATAAAAAGTGTTGATTATGCTTTTTTAGATGGAACTTTTTTTGATAAAAAAGAAATAAATAACAGAGATATTTCCGAAATACCTCATCCATTTATTATTGAAAGTCTAAAACTTTTTGAAGGACTTGATGGATCTGAAAAAAGTAAAGTATATTTTATACATCTTAATCATACCAACCCTGTTTTAAATTCAGAATCAAGTGAATATAAAAAAGTAATTTCAGCCGGATTTAATATTGCAAAAACTGGAATGGAGTTTTTCTTATAAAGCACAGCTCATATCCTCTCCACAACATAAAGGAGATTTTATTTTACCCTCACATGAAGGGCATTTTGAGACTTGGACTTGGGTTCCGTCATCTAGTGTAATGTGTCCATTTTTTAAAGGAATTCCACATTTACCACAAGTTGCATTTACTGACATTCCACATTTTTTACATGCATATGTTTCCATAATTTTATTTGTTTTTAGGTATATCTTTATTGATCATTTTAATATCAACCTCGTTATTTTCAAATCCTAATAAATGTTTAGAAAAGTGATCTGCTCTTAACCAAAAATTGTATTCAGACATATTGCCAAACCCATGTCTTTGTGTTGGCAAAATCATTAAATCAAACCTTTTGTTTGCCTTAATAAGCGCATTGGCAACTCTAATTGTAGCTCCAGGATGTACATTGTTATCCATATCACCTGTTACTAAAAAAAGCTTTCCTTTTAGATTTTTAGCTAACGATTGATTTTTTTCAATTTCATAAACATAATTTAAGCTTCCATCATCTGCAATTTCTTCTTTTACTCCGTGATGTGTTTCACTCCACCAGCTGTTGTACATCGAATTATCATGATTTCCAGCTTGCGAATATGCTGCTTTAAAAAAATCAGGATAAACTAAAATAGCAGCTGTTGACATAAATCCACCACCTGAATGACCGTATATACCGACCTTATTGATATCTATAAAAGAGTTTTTGTTTGCCAACTGTTCTGCTACATATTTTTTATCAGCTAATCCATAATCTCTTAAATTGCCATAACCATAATTATGATACCATTTTGATCTGTGAGGATGCCCGCCTCTGTTACCCAATGTTATAACCACAAAACCAAGTTGTGCCATTCTATCAAGCCTATCCATTCTAACGGAGAAAGATTTATTTACAGATTCAGTTTGGGGCCCAGGGTAAACGTATTCAAGAAGAGGATATCTTTTCTTTTCATCAAAATTGAAAGGTTTGTACATGACCCCATACAAATCAGTTATTCCATCTTCAGCTTTTGCCTTGAAAGTTTCAGGAAACTGATATCCAATATTAAATAGTTCACTTAAATCAGCTTCTTCTAAACTCATAACTAATGAGCCATCAGAATTCCTAAGTTCAGATTTAGGGACAGTATTAACTCTAGAAAAATTATTCACAAAATATTTGTGATTATCAGACGGTTGAGTTGAAGTGTTATAATTTCCACTATTTAATACTTTGGGCTTTCCACCACTTAGAGAAACTTTGTAAGTGTGTTCGTAATAAGGATCTATAGTTTTGTTTACACCGTGAGCAGAAAAATATAAAGTATTAGATTTTAAGTCAACATGCTTAATATTGAAGCTATGAAAACTTCCAGATGTAATTCTATTAATTAGGTTCCCATTAGAATCATATCTGTAAAAATGTCCCCACCCGTCTCTTTCTGACCAGTGAATCATTTCAGATTCGTTATTTATAAGATAAACAGGTTTAGTTTCATAAAAATAAGTGTTTGTTCTTTCTTCAATAAGAACATCAACTTTGCCTGAGTTTAAATCAGCAACGCAGATATCGAGCCTCTTTCGGTCCCTGCTTATGGTATTAAAATAAATTTTATTTTTTTCGGAAAGTAGTAGTGTAGGCTTAAAATCATTATCATAGTCTGTAGGTTTTCTAGGCTTACTAAAAATGGAGATATACTGTTGCTTAGAACTATCCAGTTCAACTTTTTTAATTTCTTTCGAGGGAATGTCAAAAATTAAGATATCTCTTTTATAATATTCTTTTTCACCAGGCATGTGATACTTGTAGGTTTCTAATGTTGGTCTTTTTTTAGCGACAGAATTTATAACCCATAAATCTTTAATCTCTCTACTATCTGTTCTTTGATAAACAAATTTTTTAGAGTCAGACGACCAATATCCTCTAATTGGGAATCTATCATTTTTCTTTTTCTCAATTTCCTCATTATCAAGCCCCCTTCCATAACCACCATATCCGAAGTGTTCAACACCATCTTTTGTCCATTGATTTTCAACAATAGTTGAGTCTTTTTCGTTTTTTACAGCTTTTAAAAAATTGGCTTTATCCATCCAATACAAATTGAACTTTCTTGAGAAAAATACTATAGTACTATCTGGGGCAATATTTGCCCATTTTTTCCAATTTTCTTTTGGTTTTCTGTCATTGCTTATTAGAGTTAATTTATTACTTCCTAAAACATATTTGAAATGAAAAACTTTCTTATTTTTCTTATCTTTCTCAAGACTGTCTTTTTCTTCTTCTTCCTCATATTTAGAGTTTACCCTAAATTCAATCGCAGTTTCATTTTCTATGAATTTAAAATTAAACTTTGGAAGGTGTTTAGCATCGTAAGGATCTTTTGTTATTTCTGTTAACCATGCTGCCATTTTCTCATTACTAAAAAGCTCTTTCTTAGTTCTTTTGTTGGGATCTACCACGTAGTATTTAGATCCATTTGTAGTTTTGTACTGATACCAGAACTTATCTCCTCTTTTTAACCAATGTGGATTTACTGAAGTTGAATGAACTAACTTTGAAAGTTTAGAAGGAGAAAATTTTGCAGCCAATTCATAATTAGACATTAATTCCTCTTGAGAGAAACCACTAGTAGTTATTAAGAAACAAAAAGTAAAGATTAGTTTTTTCATTTTAATTTTTTTTAATGATTATTTATTCTTCTTCAATACAATGTTCGTCACCAATAAATTTTAAAAGGTAAACAGTTTGTTCTACGGAGACATCACCATAAATTCTTCCAGCGTCATTTTGGTCTCCACCTCCAGTATTACTCAGAATTAAAGAAAAATAATATTTTCCATCTTTCTCGTACTTGCTATCGATTGTCCCACAGTTGAATGTTGAACTTCCACATGCAAAGAGAGATGTAAAAGATAATAAGAAAAATAAATTTTTCATAAAAATTATAATCCTAAAATATCATTTATGTGATTTTGATCAGCATTTCCTGATGCAAAATCGTCAAAAGCTTTTTTTGAAACCTCAATTATATGGTCGTAAATGAATTTTGATCCTTCTCTTGCACCTTGATCAGGGGATTTTATACAGCATTCCCATTCCAAAACAGCCCAGCCATCAAAATTGTATTGACTTAATTTAGAGAAAATACTTTTAAAATCAACCTGGCCATCGCCTAGGGATCTGAATCTTCCAGGCCTGTCTATCCAGTCTTGATAACCACCATAAACTCCTGATTTTCCGCTTGCATTAAATTCCGCGTCCTTAACATGAAACATTTTTATGTATTCATGATAGTAATCAATATATTTTAAATAGTCCATTTGTTGTAAAATAAAATGACTAGGATCATATAAAATTTTTACTCTAGAATGATTGTTAGTAGCTTTTAAAAATCTTTCAAAAGTCACACCGTCATGTAGATCTTCGCCAGGATGAATCTCATAGCATACATCAACGCCGTTTTTGTCGAAGTGATTTAGTATCGGCTCCCATCTTTTTGCTAATTCATTAAACCCTGTTTCAACAAGACCGTTTGGTCTTTGTGGCCATGGATACATTGTATGAAAAAGTAGTGATCCTGAAAAAGTTGCCATTTCTGTAAGCCCTAAATGTTTACTTGCATTGGAGGCGTATTTTAATTGATCAATTGCCCATTCAGTTCTACCTTTTACATTACCATGAAGTGTTTTAGGTGCAAAGGCATCAAACATTTTATCGTAAGCATAGTGAGAAGCAACAAGTTGCCCTTGTAAATGAGTGGAAAGTTCAGAAATTTCCATACCAGCTTCATTAACTATTCCCTTTAATTCATCGCAATATGTTTTACTTTCACTGGCTTTCTTTAAATCAATCAATCCTTCTTCCCAGGTTGGAATCTGAACAGCCTTATAACCTAAATTACTTGCCCATTCACAAATGTTTTTCAAGTTGTTAAAAGGTTTTTCCGCTCCAACAAATTGAGCTAAAAAAATACCTGGTCCTTTAATTGTTTTCATTTAATTATTTATTTAGTTCAACCCAAACATTTCCTTTTGAATTTGATTCTACGGTTTTCTCAATAAAATCCATTCCTCGTACGCCATCTTCAATAGAGGGAAATTCTTCAGAGGCGAAAGATTCTTGACGAATGGCTCTAGCAACCCCTTTGTAAATATTACCCATAGAATCAAAAATCCCCTCTGGGTGTCCGGGTGGAAGCTTTGTACCGTCTAATGATATTTCATTATTATATCCATGTCCAGATTTTAACACTTGGAGAGGAGTATCATCTTTTAAGTGGTATAAATAATTTGGATTTTCTTGTTCCCATTTTAGCCCTCCTTTTTCTCCGTATACACTAATTCTTAAATTATTTTCTTCACCTGTTGCTATTTGGCTAGAACGGATAGTTCCTTTCATATTAGTAGAGAATTGAATTAAGATATTAGCATCAACATCCATTGGATTGTCCTTGTACAAAGTATTTAAATCGGCCAACACACTTTTTACTTTCATTCCAGTGACCAGTTCTACCATATTAAAAGCATGAGTACCAATGTCTCCAACGCAACAGCTGATTCCAGATTTTTCCGGATTTAATCTCCAGGTAGAATTTCTTTTTTCTTTTTCATGAATTACTGGGTTTAACCAGCCTTGTAAATATTGAGCATCCACTTTGTGAAGCTTCCCTATTGCTCCATCAGCAATCATCTTGGTCATTTGTCTAACCATTGGATAGCCAGTGTAGGTGTAAGTCACAGCAAAAACTAACTTTTTTTCACGTTGAATTTTTTTTAAATCTAAAGCTTCTTTATAGGTTGTGGTTAGAGGTTTTTCACAAATTACATGAAAATTATTTTCAAGTAATTTTTTTGCCATTGGGTAATGAAGAAAATTTGGAGTTAAAACTGAAACCACTTCAATTCTTTCATCAGAGTTCAATTTAGATTCCTGGTCAACCATCGTTTCAAAATCTTTGTAAACTCTCGATTCTTTTAATCCTAATTTTTTAGCAAACGAAAGATTTTCCTCAAAATTAGGGTTAAATACACCTCCAATTATTTCATATCTATCAAACATGCTTGAAGCGACTCTGTGTAGAACACCAATTAAAGAGTCTCCTCCTCCACCTAAAATTCCTAGTCTAATTTTTTTATTCATATTTTAACTTTATTAAACTGCTTGAGAGATTCGACTTTCTTCTAATTTGTTTCTAAAAGCAAATAAAAGTCCAAAGAGAATAACCAAAGCCAGGGGGAAATAAACCATATTTCCTAATGCTGCTTGGCCAGCTATAACTTCAGCAGCGTCTTCTGCAATACCAGAATTTAATGCAATTTCCTTTTCTTCATCAAGCCATGATCCAATTACAGGATTCCACATTCCAGTGGCTAACATACCAGCACCTCCAACAAGAGACATTCCAAGTGCTCCAGTCTTTGGTAAATATTCAGAGACGAATCCTATCATTGTAGGCCAGAAGTAACAAACTCCAACTGCAAATAATACTGAAGCGACATAAAGCATTTGACCATCAACCTGAGACATCATAAAAATTGCTATAGTTGTCACTATTGCTGATAAAAATAAAACACCAATTGGGTTAAGTTTATGAATAATTGGTCCAGCAAAATATCGTCCAACTGCCATAATTCCTGTAATAAGAGCCAAAATTAACATTGGACTTGCTCCTGATTTTTCAAGAAGAGGAGTAAGCCATTGTTGTGTGCCGAGTTCTGCTGTTGCAGTTAAGGTCATACAAATTGCTATGAAAATAAATAACGGTGTAAATAAAGATTTTAAATTAAGAACAGTGTCAGATTCAATGTGCTGAGTTTTTGGAAATTCTTCTTTAATAAACAGGTATCCATAAATTATAGTAGGTAAAAGCATAATTGCTATCTGAGACTCCCATCCTAATCCAAAATCTGTCATAAACTTAGAAGTAAGAGATCCTATAACTATTCCACCAGGAAACCATACATGAAATTTATTTAACATAGTAGTTCGGTTGTTAGAATACATGTCGGCAATTAACGGATTACAAGCGGCTTCCACAGAACCGTTAGCAAATCCTATAAAAAATGAGGAAATTAAAAGAGTCGCAAATCCTCCAGCGTAAATAGTCATCACTAGGCCTAACACATGCGAGAAAAAAGCAATTATCATCAATTTTTTTGCTCCTAACAAGTTGTATAAAAATCCTCCGAATATGGTAGCTACAGGAAACCCCCAAAAGGCCATTGCATTTACAAACCCTAGTTGAGTGTTATTAAGCTCAAAGTCTTCTCCTAGCTGCCCAAGAATACCTGCTCTAATAGCAAATGTCATCGCCGTTACTATAAGCGAAATACAAGCAGCAATAAATAATTTATTTTTTGATATTGATTTATCCATAATAATTTGTTGTTGATTTCTTTACTCAAGATACTAATTTCTTTTAGAAATTTTTAGATCAGAATGATCAATCTAGACAAATAAAACAATAGAAGCTTTGTAGTTCAAAAAATAGTAGATTAAATTTTATGAGAACCGTCACAAAAAGGCAAATTACCAGATTTGGTACAACCACATAGAGTGAATCTTTTACCATGCTTTATTTTTTCTCCATTTTCACTTAATAGGGTAACGCTTCCTTCAACAACAATCTGCCCTTTGGATTTTCTAAAAATAATTGGATTATCTTTTTTCATTGAGTTTTATTTAAAAAATAAAACAGGAGTATTTTTAACGTATTCTTTGTAAGAATCCAGGTCTCCCCATTTTTTTTTCGCACTCTCCTCAAGAAGCCTAACGCCACTTACGTAATAAATTAAAACATAACTAAAAACAGGTGAAATTAAAGTCAGATACTGATAGCCTGATAGGGATGAAATTGACATTACTGCAATTCCAAACCACAATAGAATTTCTCCTAGGTAATTAGGATGTCTTGATTTGGACCATAACCCAGTGGTTATAAACTTATCTTTGTTTTCTTCAACTGACCTAAATTTAGTCTTTTGTTTGTCAGCGATAATTTCAAGGGTGTAGCCAAAAAGAAAAATAATTAACCCTATAAAAAGAAAGACATTTTCTACTACTCCAGTTTGGCTTGAAAGAGCAGTTAAGGCACAAAGACTACAAATTGAAACCCACATGCCTTGAAGAGACCACGCCATAAAAAATCTTGTAGGAGAGAGCTTAATTTCTTTAAACCTTTTGTCCTCACCAGCTTTTTTAATTCTAAAGAAAAGAAAAATACCCAGTCTTACAGCCCAGAAAATAATTGCCCCACCGAGTATTAAGTTAGCTATGTTTTGAGTTGAATTATAAAGAACAAATATTACAGCAAAAACATAAGTACAACTCCCAGTTAAGTCATAAAATTTTTCAGATTTTAATAAATACGCAGGGATAAATACAATCCATTGTATTGAAAATATATAAACAATAACCTCTTTTAAGGAAAAAGTCCCTGAATTTAATTCAGAGTCAGCTAATGAGGCTAATAAAAAACAAATTCCAAAAGCCGAAAAGGAAATAATCAAATGAATTAATTTTTTTATCATCTACTAAAGATAGTAAACTTTGAAAATAATTGTAGTTTTAGACAGTGAAGTATATATACTTTCTGCTAATAGTTTTAATATCTTTTAACCTAAAAGCTCAATCAAAAAAGGTTAAAATAATTGATTCAATTTCTTTTGAGCCGGTTCCGTTTGCCACAATATTTTTTTCTAATAATAATGGAATAATTTCAGATGAAAATGGATTTTTTGAATTAGTTCCTGAACAGTTTTCTAAAAAAGATTCGTTATTTATTTCTTCTATGGGGTTTAAGCCTAAAAAGTTCTCTCTTGATATATTTAATGACTCGATTATTAGATTATCTCCCAAAACTATTTCTTTAAAAAATGTCATTGTAACTAACAATCAATTGTCCTCAGTTGAAATAATTGACAGTGTTAAATTATATATAGATCGTAATTATAATTTTGGGATTACTGAAAACAAACTGTTTTTTAGACAAGAGTTCAATCAAGATTTAGAAAAGTTTAAACTAAACAAATTCAAATCTACTATTAAAGATTTAAGTGCTGAAGCAATGGATAGTATGACCGATAACTTGCCCCAAAAAAGTAAAAATGAAATTGAAAGTTTGTCATATTATTATGTTAACTCGGACATAGACGTTCCAAAAATTAAACTTATCAAATCTAGAAGAACTAACGACGATAATGAAAGTGATTTATCCAAATCATTAGGTGATAAATTAGAGAAATCATTAAGAGAAAATTTAAAATCAAACTCTTATTTTAAAATAAGATCTGGATGGCTTCCTTTTTCTCTGGACTTATCATTTAACGGTCTTTGGGAAATAGATAGTACTGATCAAGAACAGTTAAAAAAACTTAAAGAAAAAGAAATTAAAAGAAAAGAAAATTTTTCAGATGTTCAAAAAGGAAGAATTCAGAGTGTTTATTTAAAATCATTTTTCAATCCAAGTTCTGAACTAAACTTTGTTCTTAAATCTAAGAACTATACTTTTTCTAATCCAGAACTGAATTATTTAGGAAATGAATTGGTTTATGTAATTGAATGTTATCCTAAAAGAGGAGATAAATTTAAAGGAACAATTTATGTTAATTCTTATGATTATGCTGTTGTTAGAATAGAATATGAAAATATAAAACCTTTATCTAAGTTTAAATTATTGGGAATTTCATTATTCTCTAATTTAGAAAAGGGAAGGATGGTATTTTCAAAATTTGAAAATGAAAAATATAGTTTAAGTTATTTTCAAAGCTCCAGAGGAAATAAAGTATCCATTAAAAGACCTTTTAAAATTATTGAAAAAAATAAGTTTGTAGAGGGAAGAAAAAAACAAAATCAAATCTTAGCGAAATTAGATTTTATCTCTAGTTCAGTTTACAATACGGAATTGCAAGTTTTCAAAGTTAATGGTATTGATAAAAAAGAGTTTGAAGATATCAATGAAGAAAATCAAGTTTTACCTATTTATTTAAGGGAGTTCAAAAAAAATTTTTGGGAGGAATTTGATGAGTAAAAATAAAAAGAGCCTCATGTAAACATGAAGCTCTCCTTGGAATTAATAATTAAACAATTATTAATTAGGTAAAATCACTTTGTCAATTAAGTGTACAACTCCATTGTTGGCTTGCACATCGACTGCAATAATTTTGCTTTTTCTATTGTTTCCATCTGTAAGAGTGGCTCCGCCAGTAACATTTGCAGTTATTGGACCACCTAAAGTATTTAATTCTAAATTATCAGATAAATCACCTGATAATGCATTAGTCTCAGCTACAACATGGTATGTTAATGTCGCCTTTAAAGTAGGCTCATCAATTGACGAAAGCCTTGAAACTCCCAATTCTACAAGTAAATCATTAAAAGCATCATTGTTAGGTGCAAAAACTGTGAATGGAGCTGGAGAAATTCCTGGGGCTGTACTTAAAATTGATGGAAAATCTGCTGTTAAATCTCCTCTTGTAAGAGCAGATAATAAACTAGATAAATTTTCATCAGCTACAGCAAAAGTCACTATTGATGGGATTGGAATAACTCTATCTACAACATGAATTATCCCATTAGTTGCTCTTACATTACCCTGTGTTATTCTAGACTCACCATTTAAAGTGACTCTCATATTGACTTGTTCAATGTGAATAGACATGGGTGTTTGAGAGGCGTCACTCTTTGCAGCTGTTTTAAAATATCCAGTTTTAAAATCTCTGTATTCGATACCTCCAACCATGACGTGATTTAATAAAACCTGAGTTAGTAGACCAGTTGGTACATTATCAATGCTGTTAAATCCATTTTCCATAAGAAAACGACCAAAAGCCATATTATTAGGAGCATAAAGAGTATATTCTTCTACCCCGTTTAATACTGTATTTAAATCAGTTTTTTGAAGCGCATAGGCAAGGTATGAATAGTTCATACTTGTAGCCACGTGCTCATAAATTGTTTTTGGGTATACCACATATTCGTCATTATCGTTTTTTGAACACGATTGGAAGAATATCGCTAGAGATAATACCATTAAAAGTTTGAAATTTTTAATCATTAAGTTTTTTTATTTATTCATTTCAATAAATACAAACAATGTGCCAAGTAATTTTTTATTAATTTAAAAGACACATATAAATATTAAAATGAAGCGTATAAAAAAACGATATGTAGGAATTATTATGTTATTTATTTTGGGGATATTTCTTTATTCACCAGATATACCACTTAATGAGTTAAAAAAGACATATGCTAATAAATTCTCAAAATTTATTGAAATTGAAGGGATGAACGTTCACTACAGAGATGAAGGGAAAGGTGAAGTTATTCTTCTTATTCATGGAACTGGTGCTTCTCTACACACATGGAATAAATGGACAGATGACCTCAAAAAAAAATATAGAGTAGTGCGTTTGGATTTACCAGCATATGGGCTAACTGGCCCTCATCCACAAAATAAATATTCTGTTCCTGACTACTCAAATTTTCTAGATTCTTTTACTAAATCTTTAGGAATTGAAAATTTTATTTTGGTTGGGAATTCTTTGGGAGGTGCAATAGCATGGTATTATGCCTCTGAGCATAAAAACAAGGTTAAATTATTAAGCCTCCTCAATCCAGGTGGATTTTCTAATAAAAATGATGATAGCCCACTCGTTTTTAAATTAGCCAGAGCCCCAATCATAAAAGATATTTTGAGGTACGTTACTCCTAGATTTTTTGTTAAAAACACTTTGAAGGAAGTTTATTATGATAAAAGTAAACTCACTAATAACAAAATAGACACTTATCGCGATATGATTTTGAGAGAAAATAATAGAGAATCTTTTATCTCTCGTTCTGCACTTAAACCTAAAGATTATACTAGTCGATTGCAATTAATTACTGCACCAACACAAATTTTATGGGGCAATGAAGACGCTTGGATTCCAGTTGAAAATGCTGTTCTATTTGAAAAATTTATTCCTATCTCAAGAGTTGATATAATGAAAAAAACAGGTCATATCCCAATGGAAGAGAGGCCTTTTGAAAGCTTAGAGTTATTATATAATTTTATTGATAGTAATTAACTAGTTTATGGTATTATCAAGTTCCGTAAGTTTTTTTAAAAAATTAAAAAAAAATAATAATCGTGATTGGTTTTCAGAAAACAAATCTAAATTCAAAGAATTAGAATTTGAAATCAAAGCCTTTGGAGAAGAATTAAAAGATCGGTTAAATGAATTTGATAATATAGATCGTTTTAAACTATTTAGAATTTATAGGGACATAAGATTTTCTAAAGATAAGACCCCTTTTAAAACTCATTTTGGACTGTATTGGAATCGTGTAAAACCTCAGTTAAGAGGAGGATATTATTTACATGTTTCACCAAGTAATAATTTTTTAGCATGTGGATTTTGGGATCCAAACTCAAAAGATTTATATAGAATACGCAAAGAATTTTTACATGATACCAAGGAATTTAGAGATATAATTAGCTCCAAAGAAATTTATTCTGTTTGGGGTGCCCTTGAGGGAAGCGAACTCAAAACTGCACCAAGAAATTTTGACAAAAACCATCCAGACATAGACTTAATTCGTAAAAAGCAGTTTGTTTTTAAAATTTCTTATGCAGACGTTGAAGTATTTGACAAAAAATTTATCAATAAAATTGAAAAAGCAATAAAGACTATTAGACCTTTTTTAAATTATATGACAGAGATTTTAACAACTGATGAAAATGGAGAATCTTTAATTTAAAATATTTTTTTAGAAAATTTATTTATTCCATATAAAAGCCATCCGAAAACTATCAAACCTCACTCCACAGTAACTGAATAATACTGAGGAACCATTAATCTTACCCCTGGTTACTTTCCCACATCAATTTTTAATTGATTGTAGTATGATGAGAGTTTAGATTTATCCCATTTTTTGTTAGTAGGAGTTAGTAGTTTCTTTTGATTTAATTCGTTACAAATTTGATTCAAAGATAGTGACTTTCCAACTTTAAGTTCAATAATCATTTTGTTTAGTTTCCCTCTTTCACTATCTGACATTTTTGTTTTTCTATCTTTTGTGTTTGGGATGATGAGGTTTATTGTTGTTTTCCCATCTTTAATTTCATAATCCTTTCTTCCATCATCTTTTGTTCCAGTAAAATTCATACTATCATCAATTAAAGGAAGTTTGAATTCAATCTCAATTTGATGTGATTGTTTTTTAGAAATATAATCAACATCAATTCTTTCTATGTATTCGTTTAGAAACTTTCTTTTTTTATCTATTGTATAATTTTCCACCTTATCTAATTCCTTATACATTCTATCCAACCAATCAATCCATCTTGAAGAGTTGGTGTAAATTTCCATTTCTTTTTCTAACCTACTGATTTCAATTTCAATTTCATCAATCATTTTAGTAAACTTATCTACCAACTTTTTACCTTTTGATTCTGATAATTCTTTAGTTCGGATTTCAAATTCAACTTGTATCAATTGATCTTCTAATCCATCTAAATAAGTTTTTCTTTGTCGTAGATATCGTTCTTTTGTTTGTTTGACTTTTTTTACATTTTTATTCTCATCAAACTTTGGGTTGAGGGTTTTTGATTTGAACTTTTCTCTAACACTTTTACTATTTTTTAGAGTTAACAAAATGTGGTTCATAATCATATTATCAGATTCATCAACTCGGGGACTTTTGGTAAGAGAACACTTATCTTTAACTCCTTTCCATCTTTTAGGACTTTTCCATTTGTACTCGGATGAACGACACGAATAATATCTATTTGTGGTTGTAGTTCTTCTCCTTGTTAGAAGTTTCATATTACACGATTTACAATAAATGAATCCATCTAATAATGAATCATTTATCTTCTCGTTAATTCTGTTTTTGGTGTTACTATCAATAATAAGTTGAACCTTATTCCATAGTTTTTTATCAACCAATGGTGGAACTTTAATTCTGATTGAATCAACAATATGATAATCCCCTCCAACTTTCTCTTTCCATTCCCAATCTTGATAACCAATATAAAGTGTGTTTCTTAACATCTTTTGGATAGTTCCAAGATTCCACCCCATCTTTGTTCTCCTTGGTTGTAAATCTGTTTTGATATCCAAGTAGGTTTTGATATCGTTTGTTGATTTACCCTCACTATACATCTTGTATATATTCTCAAGTTCTTTAGATTCAACATCATTTGGTATCAACATTTTATCTTTTACATTGTATCCGAAAGGAATGGTTGATCCAACATAGGTTTGACCATTTCTAAGAGAGTTCCTTTTACCTAATACAGATCTCATTCTTCTTAATTCATTATCGTATTGAGAAATAAGTGATAAAACCCCAATTGTAAGTTTATCAACTGAGTTGTTTAGATCATATGTTTTGTTTGATTCTCCAATGTATAATTGAACCCTGTATTCTAAGAATACCCTCAAAATTGAATACCATGAGTTAGAATATCTTCCTAATCTATCGGTATTTAAAACCCAAACCTTATTGATGTTTTTCTTTGTTATTTCATCCAATAGTTCAACCAAAATTGGTCTCTGATTGATTTCAACATTGAACGAACTTTGAACTCCCTCATCAAAAACAATTGGTTGTAATCCTAATGATTTCCCAACTCGTATTCCAATCTCTTTTTGAACACTTAAAGATGTTCCATCCGTTTCTTGTGGTTTTGATGATACTCTCAGTAATAATCCAATTTTTTCCTTCATAATGAGGTAAGATTAACGGTTCCTTAATATTACAAATGTACAAATTAGACAATAAAAAAGAGTATCGTTATGATACTCTTTTGTAAAAAATGATGAAGAGAGGGAAATGAAAAAAATCAATTGGAAAAATTTACAATATCATAATCCCTCCCTAAATCAATACACTCTCCCAAGTTATTTTTGGAACTCTTTTAATTCCAATTCTCTTTTTAATTCTTGTTGTTTGATTTGAGATACTTCAATCACTTTCTTTTTTAGTAGATATCCAAATACTGAAGGAACATTTATTAACCTTCTATTCTTCCATTTAACACCTTCAATCTTTTTATCCTTTAACCATTGAAAAACGGTTCTTTCAGATACTCCAAATTGTTCTGATAAATCAGTTACTCCAACCCATTTGTGAGATTCTAATTCTTCTATATGTCTGTCGAATTCATCTTCCATTATACTATCTTTTGTTCTTTAAGTTTTCTAACTGATGTTGTTATGTATGATGAATGTTCTTGTTGTAATAACGGATGGCTACTCCAAACAATACTCCAACTTTTCTTATCTACTGAACCTAATTTCATCAGATTCTTTCCTATTCCATCATAAATATTGATATCCTTTCCTTCATCAACAAAACCAATCAATCTTTTATTGGGTGAGTTTCCAATGTATTTGAATGGAATAACTGAATTCATTCTCTTATTAATTCCATCAAGGTTCTGATTTAACCTTAACGAGTAAGATGGTAAAACAGATTTCCATTCACCATATCTATTGATAAGGTTCATTATTTCGTTGTATTCCATTTCGGAATTATCCTTTAGAGTTTTTATAAGTTCATCTCTTTTATTAATATCTGGAACCCAACCTCGTTCCATCATATGGTTTAACACCAATACATCTTGGTATTGCATTAAACCTTTGATACCCATTTCCTTCATCGTTTGAATTAACCCATCTATTTCGTGTTCGTTTATCTTTTCCAATACTATTCTTTTTAATTCATAGAGGTTCATTCCTCTTACTATAAGTATTACAGAGTTGTTTTTTTAGAAAAAAAGTTCTTAGGGGAAAAAATTGGGTTCGATATAAAAACCCCTCCGATACCCCTTTTAGAAAAAAAGTATTTTCTCAGTTACAAGTAACCTCAACTTTGAATATAACTTCTGTTAAATCTAACAGAAGTTATATAAATTTGAGAACGATAACTTTACTCGACCAGTACTACTAAAAACCCAAAAAATCTCAATAATAATTTTTAACAGGTACTCCCCTCCTCAAATAATATCGGTTTTCTTTTGACTGAAGGTGTTTGTATAAGTATGTGTAATAATAAGGTTCTGAGTGTCTTAGAAGTAGATATGCCTATGGTTTAATGCCATTTATCATTACTTAAATCAAACTCCATATCTTTAATTTTTACTACTAAATAAATATTGTAATTTAAAAAACAATTGTGCTGAATTACTTACCCAGTTTTCGTTAGAATTGATGTTGTTCTTCATGTCATTATTTCCTCCTAAATAAAAAATTGTCGAAGGATTTGGGTTCCATTTTAAAAGTGATTGAATAAATAAAGATTCACTAAAATCATTGTATTCAGTTACTAGTTTTAAAGAAAAATCTCTATTAAATTGATAATTTGAATCTGTTCTAAAAATATGTCCCTTGTAAATTTCTTCATTTGTAACTTTATACTTCATTGATTCAGTACTTAACATTAATCCTATATTGAATTTATTAATGGGTTGATAATTAAACTCTAAAGTCATTGTACTTCTCTTTCCAATAACAGGGTCATCAATATTATAAGCGATGTCAGTTCCGATTAAAAGTCTTGAAAATATATTGATTTTTTCAGATGGGCTATATTTTAAGTTTATAAAGTTTAACCCATAATTATTAAATTCTTTTCCTTTATATTCCTCAAAGGGAATAATAGCATATCCATAGGTAAATTGAAACCCATTTTTAAATTGCATTGAATATAAAGGCATTATATTAGTTTGTTTTAATTTTCCGTTATAAGAATACTTGAATTTATATCTTACTCGAGCTACATATTTGGTTACTTTTTTATCTCTTTCACTTACATATGTTTGATTAAAAGAAATTTGCTTAAAATTATTATTAGTAACAAAACCCATGTCCGTTCTAAAGAGTGGGGAATATTGATCCAATAAAAGTTCGCTTCTCCAATTTTTAGTACTTCTATTTAATTCTATCCCTATTTTATTTCCACTAAATTTTTCTCCATTTAAAGAAATTGATTTACCATTTACCATATCATCAGTAGATATCCAATCATTATTAGGTTCTTCTGTCATACTATGGGCAAAATCGAAATTAACTTGATAAGTTTTATTTAATCTAATATTTGCATCCCCAGCAATGAGGTTACCCATACCACCTCCTTTATAAAATCTGTTAGTTGTTAGTAGTCCAATATTTGATCCATTTGGATAAATTCTTTGATAACGTAATATATTACCAAAACTCTCTTCTGCTTTCCCCATGTAAGATCGATCTTCACCAGGAACTAAATACGGTGTGTCCATGTCGTATGAAGTAAGAAAATAAATTCTACTTTTCTCACCTTGATTTACAATTTTAGATGCAAAAATTGGATTATTTATTGAACGAGAGTATACTAGATTACCTAGAGATGATAAGATATCTTTTCCTTCATTAAAAAAAGGTCTTTTCTCTTGATAGTTTATTGCAAATTGAGAGTTTACATCTATTTTAGTAACATCTGATTCAACTTGTGAGAAATCAGGATTAATGGTAACATCTAGCGATGTAGATGAAGATAGGTCATATCTAGTATTTAAGCCAACTTTAATACTAGGTTTATTAAATTTTAATTTATCTCCTTCTAAATCACCAGCATAATTTCCACTTATAAAAGGTAAAAAATCTAATCTTTTTTTAGGGTTAATTCCTTTCAACTCAATATAAGTGTCAAACTGACAAGAAAGACAATTATCTCCTTTTACAAATTTACTACTTGAAATTCCAATTTTACTTTTAAGCCATGCCTCTCTATAAAACCCTATTTTCCAATTTAAAATATCTTTCTTTTTGTATTGAAATTCTGAAAAAGGAATGGCCATTTCAACAATATAACCCTCATTATTTATGGACCCACTTGAATCATAATTTAAATCAAATCCAGGATCTCCATTATCTTCTCCTGAATCTAACTTAAAATCAATCTGACTCCCATATGCATTAGATCCTACAATAATAAGATTTCTATTGTCATCATAGGTATCTATAGCTATAGAAACCCAATCATCATCCCAAGCAGTATCTCTTTCTTTTATTGTAGCTCTTAGAAGTGTGATATCACTTATTTTTGCATCGAATGCTATATATAATTTTGTTTCTGAGTATAATACAAAAGCAGTAGTTTTAAATGGAGCATTAGTATTGTCCCCTGGCTCAACTTCATATTTTAAATCAAATATTTTAGCACCCTTCCATTCATTAGGGGTCATTATCCCATCAATTTTTATTTCATCCTTAATTTTTTGTTGAGAAAATCCGTGATAAAAAAGCATTAGCAATAAAATGATTATAAACCGTTTCTTATTATGTGTATTCATATATTAATAAAAGATGTTGTTTTAAATAAAAAGAAATTAATCCTTTTTCTTTTTACTCAGTTTTTCCTTTTTCATTTATGTTAAAACAGCGAACTAATCCCTTTGTAATGAAATAAATATTATTTTCTTTAGTACCTTGTTTTAATAATAGCTCCCCTTTTTTATAATCAAAACTTTTACAATCTTTCAATAATACTAAAGCATCTTTTAGTTGAACATCTTTTCCTAACTTGTAGAATTCTTTTATTTTATTAAACTCTTTTATTAAAATATTCATTTTTTAGCTTGTTGCCAACTCCTTATATGTGGAATAAATTTCCTGTTTATAGGTCTATGTTTCCGGATAACAGGAGCTTTTGTTCTCGTTTATCATTTTAATTCAAATATAATGAAACTGAAGATAAAGAAACTTTAACCTTTTTCAAACTATTTTAAAATGTTCTAATAATCACTGGGATATCTCCACTTAATAACTGAGGGTGTTTGACCGGGGTCTTTTAATTAAAAAACGGCTACACTATAAAAGTATAACCGTTTTATCATTATATGTTGCTCCCCCTATCGGACTCGAACCGTGTCATTTTTATAAGGAGAAAAAAATTAACCCCGATATAAAAACCACTCCGATACCCATTTTGGAAAAAAAGTATTTTCTCAGTTACGAAAAACCTCCCCCCATTTGGTGGGGTTTAGGAAATTAGGTGGGGTTTAGGGTGATTTCACTTCCCTTTAAATTATACAATAAAAGGTATCATATAATTTGTTTATCTCGTATATAAATGGTATATTTAAGTGTTGAATATAAAGGGAATCAGTTATGATAATAAAATACAATAGAACATCTACCATTAACCAAAAGGGTGAGAGGTTTAAGTTAGATAAAGAAAAATACTCACTCACCATCAACGATTTCGGAGTTAGTGGGAAAATACCCTTCAATAGAAGAGAAGGTGGTTCTAAACTGATTGAGTTAGTTAAGGAAGGTAAAGTAACTAAAATAGTATTTGAGGATTTGTCACGTTGTGGTAGAACTCTGAAGGATTCTATCAACACATTAGATTTCTTTTTTGAGAAAGGTGTTGTAATCAAGGTTAGAAACATTGGTATTGAATCTCACACTCCTAATGGTGAGAAGAATCCTATGTGGAATATCGTTACATCAATCCTTTCATCAGTTTATGAAATGGAAAGGGAACGTATTCTTGAGATTACAGAAATGGGTAGGAAACAATATGTTCTTAATGGTGGTAAGTTGGGAAGAAAGGTAGGTTCTGAAGAATCTGAAATGGTATTCCTTAGAAAACCACAAACTAAATCCATCATTAAGTTTCTAAAGATGGGTAAAACAAATAGAGATATCATTGGGAGGTTGAATTGTTCTCCTAAAACTATAACTAAGGTTAGAAAACTTGTAGAATGTTAAGTAAAGAAAGAAAAAAGGAACTCCGAAGAATCTATGAAGAGAAAATCGGTAAGGAGTATGTTAAGGAGTTGGAGAACCAACCAACTTACACTCCATTTGAATGGGTTGAATTGAAAAGTTAACCTATCAAAATCATGTAAGAATATTTGGTTTTTACAAAGGAATTGATAAACCACTTCAACACTTATTTACAGGGTGTTTGTGAGTGGTTTTTTAGTTAAGGGTGTTAATCCTTCTTTTTAACTCTTTTTAATTCGTTGAGGTTCTTTACTTATAAAGGGATATGGATTCTTAATCCTTCATGGTATCTTCAAATAGGGTTGGAACTATTTTTTCATGTAGAACATCACAGAATCGAGTCCATTGTTCATCACTCATTTTTACTCCAAATAATTCTTCTAAATCCTCTCTTTGTATTTCAGTTACTTTTTTATTCATAGATCCTTTGTTATTATTTATGTTGTTTTGTTCCCTTTAAGTCCCTTCACATAAGGAACATATTTATTGTTCTTCCATTTGAGGAATTTCCTGTAATCTTTAGAACAAGGTTTACATTTCCCAGAGATCCCATCAAAACTCTTTGTAACCATTGTAAATTCACCCCTCTCCTTCTTTTTATCACATTGATTACATTTTTTATGTGTTACCTCAAAGGTTCTATTATCATACCACCTAATTTGTTCACCCGTGGAGTTAAACTCACCCATCCTGGTTAAGTGGTTGTTTGGAAGTTTTACATAACAATCTTTACAGGTATATGAACTTTGAAACTTATATCTAAAATCGTTTGATGGTTTGAATGATTTACATGAAGAACATCTTCTTTCAACCTCATTACCATTCTTATTATACTTCTTTAACTTGATTCCTTTGTAAACACTTCCTCTTCTTCCACCATCGGGATCTAATCCCATTCTTTTTCTTGAACACGGAATACAATAGGTACTTACTTTTTTACCTTGTTTATGGAAATGTTCTCTTCCTTTATATTCATCACATCCTGAACAATAAGAGAATACAACTCTATTATCTACATCATAGAACTGAGTTCCGTATCTATTGGTTCTACTTACTTGTTTCTTAATGTGTGATGGTATTGTTTGGTTTACAACCTTCTTTTTCACCAACTCTACCAACTTTTTTGAATCGATCTTTTGTTTTACAAGATTCTTTCTTCTCTCCATTCTATCCATGAAATCCTGGAGGAGTTTATCTTCTCTTTCTTTGATTCTTTCCTTTCTAAGTTTATCAGTAAGATCCCTTCTTTTCTTACGATCATCCAATTTCTTATCAAAAAGTTCTTTTCGTTGATCTTCTCTTTTCTTGATTCCTTTTACTTTCTCTTTTTGGAGTTTATCTTGTGATTTAACTCTTTCATCACCAACAATCTTATTTTTTGTAATTCTATCCTGGAGATCTTTTATTTTCTTATTAGTTCTCTTGATGATTTTCTCAAGTTCCCAATCAATTTTCTCATCAAGGGTGTCGGGTGGAAGAGAGGATTGAAGTTTGAGTTTTAACTCACGAACCTTTTGTTTTCTTTTATCTCGTTTGATTTCGTTTCGATCAAACCTACCTTGTTTGAGTTTGAGTAGTTTTTCTCGGTAGTGGATCTCGTAATCTAATCTTTCATCTGGATCAGTACTTTTCGGATCATATAGAACTTTGTACTTATCCCAAAAATCAGGTGAACTATATTTCTTGTACATAGGATCAGATCCACTTAACCTGGTTGAATAAACCATTGGATCAAAACCTGTTAACTTTTGAGAATCTTTGGGTGTAATTCCTTCTTGTATCTTTTGTTCAAATTCATCTTTGAGGTAATCCCACATCTCATCCTCTATGGTTTTATTTCTCATATTTTCAATTTTATCACACTCTATACCGAAGATTTTATCAGTATGGTATTGAAGGTTGAATTCTTTGTGAGAGATCCCTAATTTTTTTAATGTAGAGTTCTTATCACCTCCACTCTTTGTGTATTCTTCGAGGAACTTATCCCAATTTATTCTTACTCCCAAATTATTGAATTTTAATTATTTACAATTTACTAATATTAAACTAATTCCTTTCTCGATTTATTCAAACAGATTCTACAAGTACCCCCTTTACCATCAATTTTAGATCCATTCCATTTATTAAATTCATCAAGTACTTTCATATCATTACAAGTATTACATCTCTTGTGAGTAACATTAAAATGAGAATTATATATTCTCAATCGATCACCTTTTGAGTTGAATTCTCCTTTCCTGGTTAAGTGGTTATTTGGAAGTTCTACATAACAATCATTACACACACTTGATCCTCTCCATTTATGGTTGAATTTATTTTTCAATTTGAACTCATCACATGAAGTACATCTGTTGTGAGTTAAAACACCCCTTGAATCATATTTCTTGATAATTTTTCCATTTCTTTTTTCTCCAGGACGAGATCTACCACTTTCTCCTTTCATACAACTAAAACATTTGAAAGAGTTTTTATCTGAATGTGTTGAGGATATTGGAAAGTTTTCTTTTGGTTTTTTTTCCCCACAAAAATTACAATCCATAACAACAATCTCGTTTTTTATATCATAAAAGATCTTTCCACCTTTAGATGATCTAACAATCAAATCAGAGTGTTTGTTATCTAATGATTTTAGTTGTTTTACAAGGTTTTCACTTCTTAATTTATCGATGAGTAAATCATATGTTTTCCTTAAATCCTCATTATAAATAACCCCATTTCTCCACATCCAAGAAGAACAACCTACTTGTTCGTGGAGTTCTTTATTTTCTGTTCCTAAATTGTAAATCCTTAATCTTCTCAGGATCTTTTCCAATGAAACAAAGAAATCAGGATCATTAACTATATCCTCTCTTGATGGGTATTTGTATGGTGAAAGTTTTTTATCTGATTCTTTCTGACGAGAACGAATTTCATTTTGTTTTTTCTTCCTTAGTTCAATTACTTCTGAAGTTCCTCTGAATCCTCGTTTCTCATTCTTATCAATCTTTTCTTTTATTCTTTCGAGTTCTGTGGTTTCTCGGTTGATAGTAACTTCAATTCTTTCATTGAAAATCCTTCGATAATCTGGTTTCTGAAAGTGAAGTTCATCAATATTCCATTGTTTACGATTTGTTCCAGTATCCCACCCCTTTTGAAATTTATAGGTAGAACCAATTTTTTCAATAAGTTCAATGTATTCTTTTTGTTTATTGAAATGTTCCCAATTTCTTGGTGAAAAATCTATTGTGGAATCAAGTTTATATTCTTTTAATACTTTTTTATGAAACTCTTTTTCTTCATTCAAAAAATAAACACTCTCCCTATCTTTAACCCGTATCCTACCTACACCAGAGAGGTATAATGAATCAGTTACCTCTAACCCCAAATTCCTAAAATCAGAATATCTTTTCTTACACTCTTTCTTGAACTCATACCAATTTTCATTTCGATGTTTCCTTCTTAGTTCTTTGAGAGAATCACTAAGTTTTTGGTTGTTTAAAATAAACCTTCCCAAACTACGATCTACCTTCTTAATATCTCCACTATGTTCTTTCATTTGAGATTCAAATAATTTCCATTTTTCGTTATCTATTTGTTCACGAATTTTTTTTCTTCCTTCAATTATTTTTATTACCGTTTTCTTAAATCTTATGAAGAATTTATTTTTTGAATCTTGTAGATCTTTTGATAAAATTGATTGGAGGTTAGAAACCTCTACACCCTTATAACCATGTTTTTCACACGATTCTTTGAACCCATAAACATAAATCGAATCTGGTTTGAGAGAGTTTGTTGTTGATTTTCTTTCAACTTCAATACTGAGTTTTTCAAAATCTTTGAAAATCTTATCCCAATCTTGGGGGTTTTGTAAAAACCAAGATCCACCTCTCTTACCAGGTTTTCTACCTAAACTCCGAAGTTCTTTTCTCTTCAGTTTAAGTTGGAGTTCAAGTTCCTTGATCTCTTTTTCTATTTGATCTCTCTTTATCACCTATTTCACATGGTTTATACTAACCCAGTAAAGGTAATAAATTCAAACTTTACATAAAAAAAGGGTTAAGTAGAACTCAGTTCTACGAAACCCCTTCAATTTTACCATATTATGAGAATGGTTGGTTATAAAAATTTAATAATTTATCTCGTGAGTTCTTTCCCATTCCAACAAATCATTTTTCCTTACATATCTTTTATACTCTGATATTTTGATCATGGGTAACCCTTGATTCTTTACCCAATCTTCGATTGTATATCTCGATACTTTATACATTTTCTGTAATTGTTGTTTGGTTATTCTTTCTTCCATAATTGTTTCAAGGTTTTATTTGTATTCTAATTTTATCCACTCATCAAATGTTATTTCTTTAACTCCATTTGTGAAGATAATATCATCACAGGTAGTTCCTGATTTTTGTTTCCACTTGTGAGGTTGTTGATTTGGATTCTCCTCGTAGTTTCGTTTTTTAAACATCTATATATAGATATATATTTTTAATAATTCTTAGTTAAATTCTCAATGATTTCGTTGAGGTCATCTTCCTCTTCCATCGTATCCAATACAATGTTCTGAATCATCGTTTTTAACTCTTCTCTACTCATGTTTGATATGGTTTCATCTTCTTCTACCTCATCGGTAAAATCCTCTCTTAAATCATCTGATTCCTCATCATCATAGTATCCCATTTCTTTAAGGATTTCTTCTAAATCAATTTCATCCTCCTGAACCTCATCTTCAATATCTGAGATATCATTTCCATTCCATATGGAATTACCTACTCTATCTCTTTCATGTTTGAGTGGAGGTAGAATCATTGAAACTGATTCACTCAATAATCTTTTCTTTTGGATTTCTGTAAGTGGTATTCCACTAAGTTCCATCAACCTCAACCTTCTTCGGTTAGGTGAGATGTGTTTATCTGTTGGGTTTATTCTTTTCATAATTTGTTTTCCTTGTGTATAAATACGAGGTTTATACTCTTTCTTTTAATTCTTTATGGTATTCTTCAAATCTTCTTTCCCATTCTTTCTCATTAGAGTAGAGGTAACCTTCACTTAATAAATTTGGATTGAATTCTCTTCTCTTGGAGTGGAGGTAGTTTCCATCTGAATCGAACACCCATCTTGAACTTCTATCGTAGTAATTATCACTCATAACCTTTATTTTACGTATTCTTTAATCTCTTCCAAAAGATCATCACAAACCTTAGAGGTGTTTTTATAATCTTCTCTCATTTTATCAATTCTTTCAGTATCTGAATTATCTTCAATTAACATATCCTTCTTCTGATAGATTTCACCTAAGTAGTGAACATGATTAGTTAATACTTTTAGTTTCTTTTCAAATTCTTCTTTTCTTGTTTTCATAACCTTTATTTTATATAATATTTAATTGTTTTACTTCCTAAGTGGATACACCTCACCCTAAGGTGAGGATGGTAAAGTTTTCTTCCTTTAGTTGGAGAAACACCATTGAACAAACTCCCACTTGTAGTTTGTACCACCCCACTCGTTTTATGTATCTCAACATAAGGTGAATATGAAACCCTGGATTTTCGTTCTATAAGAGGTTAAGAGATTACACGGTGAGGTACAACAACTCCTCTCAAACTTTATAAAACCTCGAAGAAGATGTTAAGAACCAGTATATCTGAGAACTTAATGTTTACCTAACCTACGATTAGTAAATCCAACCTCCACATATATAAATAGAAGGTTTTTGTTGAAACGTAAAAAAAAGTGTTGTTTTTTGGTAAATATTTTTATTGATCAGATGTTCAATTAGATCAAATTTCCTCAATCAAAGGTTGGGAAACCTCAACGATATCTTCACGATTGATTCGTTCTTCTCTAATCTTTCCTTTCTTATAAATGGAATGAACGTGATTGTTCTTAAAGATACTTCCACGGGGTGTTTTTAACCCCTCCTCGTTGAAGATTTGAGATATTTTTCTGTACCCAATAGGGGTAAGATTATCTTCCTTATATCCTTTAATTCTATCAAACAAATATTGTTGATATTCGGAATAATTGGATTCCCAAAGTTTGGTAGTAATAACTGATATTGTGAATGTTACGAGTAGATTTGTGGGGTAAGATGAACGGTTCCTTAATACTACTCTACTGTTACTGATTTTGCAAGATTTCTTGGCTGGTCAACATTGCAACCTTTTTTATTAGCAATGTGATATGAAAGAAGTTGTAAAGGAATATTTGCTAAAATAGGAGCTATAAGTTCGTCACAATTAGGAATTTCAATTATGTGATCTGCTAGCTTTTCAATCTCTGTGTCGCCCTCTGAAACTACAGCAATTATCTGTCCGCCACGAGCTTTTATTTCCATAATATTACTCACCACCTTATGGTAATTCCCTTTTTTTGTTGCTATTACTACAACAGGCATGTTTTCATCAATAAGCGCTATTGGCCCGTGTTTCATTTCTGCAGCGGGATACCCTTCAGCATGTATGTATGAAATTTCTTTTAATTTTAAAGCCCCTTCAAGAGCTATTGGAAAATGATATCCCCTTCCTAAATAAAGGAAGTTTTTAGCATCTAAATATTTTTCAGAAATGGATTCGACAATAGGATTAGATTTTAAAACAGTCTTTATGATTTCAGGTAATTTTTCTAATTCTTGTATTATTCTGGAATAACGTTTTTGGTCTAGGGTACCTAGCTTTTGTCCTAAATTTAATGCCATTAATAAAAGAAGGCTAATTTGACAGCTAAAAGCTTTAGTTGAAGCAACTCCAATCTCAGATCCTGCGTGAGTATAAATACCTGAGTGAGTTTCTCTTGCAATTGAAGAACCAACCACATTACATATACCGTAAAGAAAAGCTCCTTTTTCTTTTGCCATTTTTATAGCAGCCAGTGTGTCTGCGGTTTCACCCGACTGGGAAATAGGAATTACTATGTCACCTTTATTGATAACAGGATTTCTGTACCTAAATTCAGAAGCATATTCAACTTCAACAGGGATTCTTAAGAGCTCTTCAAAATAATATTCTGCTAGTAAGCTGGAATGCCATGATGTCCCGCATGAAATAAAAATAATTCTTTTAGCATTTTTAAAGTTTTCAAAATGCTTTTTTAAGGAAGATATTGAAATTGGCTGTTTAGAAGAAATTAATCGACCTCTAAATGTATCAATTATAGATTGAGGCTGTTCAAAAATTTCTTTAAGCATAAAATGGTCGTATCCACCTTTTTCAACTTGTTCAATATTTTGTTTTAATTCTTGAACGTATGGATCAATTATAGAGTCCTTTTTAATTTCTCTTAAAGTCAATCCTTTTTTCATATTTACTATGAACATTTCATTATCATTAAGGTAAATACAACGTTTAGTAAATTCTAAAAAAGGAGTTGCGTCTGAACCGAAATAGTATTCAGAATCTCCCACTCCAATAGCCAAAGGGCTCCCGAGTCTTGCTCCAACAATTTCTTTTGGATTCTTTGAATCAAAAACAACAATAGCATAAGCTCCAACTACTTGTTTCAAAGCGTGATAAACAGCTTTTCCAAGTTTAACCTTTTTAGTTTTTTTAATATCCTCAATTAGATTTACTAAAACTTCTGAGTCGGTGTCCGAATGAAAAATATATCCCTTTTTGGAAAGTATTTTTTTAATAGAATCGTAATTTTCAATAATTCCATTATGAACAAGAATAATTTCTCCAGAATTAGATGAATGCGGATGAGAATTAATTTGGTTTGGAGGGCCATGAGTAGCCCATCTTGTATGACCGATTCCCAAGTGACCTTGTTTATCTGCTGAATTAACAAAAAGCTTTTCAAGATCTGAAACCTTACCTTTAGCTTTTCTAACTAAAGCCTTTTGATTATATATCATTATTCCAGAAGAGTCATACCCCCTATATTCTAATTTTTTTAACCCATTTATTAAAATATCGTAAACAGGTTTTTTCCCAATATAACCTACTATTCCACACATTAGTTTCTAATTACCATTGAAAGTTCTTTTTTATGGAACCCCATTTTTTCGTAAAATTCTGAGTTTTTTTCAGATGAACTTAGAACAATTTTGTCACATTTTTTTTCTTTACCAGTTTGAATTAATTTTTCAACTAATTTTTTCCCAATTCCTAGTCCTCTGTTATTTTTGCTAACCGCTACATCTTCAATAAGACCTAATTTTCTTGTAAGTTTTTCAATAATATGTAGAGATGCCACTCCTAATATTGCCTTGTTGTCAGACATAACAAAGGTGATCGAGTTGGGATCATTTAAATAATTATTGTTAACCTGATTGTCAAAAGTTCTACTAAACGAAGAAGTCCAAAGGTCAATTACTTGTTTTATATCGCTAGATTGCAGTTGTCTTATTTTCATAAAAAGGCGAAAATAATAAATTCAGCTAAATAAATAGAAGTTTCGTCGATATAAAAAAAGTTATATCTTATTGGAAATAAAGGTTTGCAGTTAATTCGATTTCATCAAGAATAAGATTATCACCTAAATTTTCAAAAAAACTTCCAGAATTATATCTAACATTGTATTTACTTCGGTCAAAAACTAAATCAGCGACAAACCCCCCTAAACTTCTTGTAAGTTTAAATTCAATTGGGTGAGTTATGTCTTTTATGGTAAGTGAGCCTTGGGCGATAAATCCTGAATCTGTAGCTTTAGAGCTATTGATCGAAAGATAAGCTGTTTTGTGTTTATTAACAGAGAAAAAATCATCTGACTTTAAGTGGCCTTCAAGCCTTTGCTTGCTAGAACCAGTTAAGTCTTCAACTAATAATGAAGTCATGTCCACTGAAAATTTACCTCCACAAACTAAAGATTCTGAACCATTATTATTTGCACATATTGTTAGTTCACCAGAGAGGAACTTTAAAGATCCATTATGTTGACTTGTGGTAATTTTTTTGCCAACCCAATTTAGAGTGCTACTTTCAGTATCAATTACATTAATAGCTTCTTGTGCGGTTAGTGAAAAAAGTGAAAAATTAAGTAATAAAATAAATAGTTTTAGTATTCTCATATCATTTTAAATTAATTATAAATAAAGTATGGTAGTAGATTAATTTCCTCTTCCTGTTTTTCTAACACCACCAGATTTAGCATTGTTAGATTTGTTTTTAAAATTTTGTTTAACTCCTTTTTTGTTTGGAGCTTGCTTGTCCATTCGATTTCCAAAAAATTTACTTCCCATTTTTTTAGTTTTAATTAAGTTTTCAAATATTATGCCATTAACTGTTCAAAGAATCCACCAATTTTTTTCTTCTTGTCAACAAAGTGAATTTCAAGAATCCAATTCTTTCTTTCTCCTTTGGCATTTAAATCGTTCATATTAGAATGATTCTGTGGATGAATATAATTGGATTTATTTTCTTTTTCAAGTTTTTCGTGAGGATATTGACCTATTATATGACCTGCAATTTCACCCCCAAAAGACCAACCATAATCATTTGCTAAATTTTGACAGTAATAGTAGAGTTGTGCCCCTGTAATTTCTTTATGAGAATTGTAATAGGCTTTTCCTTTGTGCCAAGCATCTTCAATATCTTTACTAAGTTTAATTTTTAAGGGATCTTTTCCAACTACATAAGTTCTTCCAAAATCCGCTTCCCATTCTTCAAAAATCGGCCCAAAATCTAAAAATAAAATATCATCTTTTTTAAGAGTTAGGTTTTTTGGGTTTTCATTGTAAGGGTAAAGCGTGTTTTCTCCACAACGTACAATTCTTTTATGCCAATATTTTTTTATACCAAACATGTCAAAGGCTAAATCAAAAATTAAAGAGTTTATCTTTTCTTCAGAATTTCCTGGAACAAGGATTTCTTGTTTTTCAATTTCTTTGAATAATAATTCAGCTTGTTTTTCAGCTTCAATAAGGCTCTTAACTGTAGAATTCATAACTTAAATATAACTAAATTGTATAATCAAATTGATAAAAAGTCATGATTAGAATCCTTTTTTTTATGTTTTGTTCACTGTTATTGAACTCACAAGAATCAATTTTAAATATTGGTCATCGTGGTGCTAAAGGACATATTGCTGAAAACACAATTGCATCAATTCATAAGGCCATTGAACTTGGTGCCGATGGAATTGAAATTGATGTTTTCCAGTGTAAAAGTGGTGAAATTGTTCTCTTTCATGACAAAACACTTGAAAAGCTAACCAACGGAGATGGAAATATTGAGGACAAGAACCTAGAGGAATTAAGAAAATTAAAAGTTTTAAACTCATCATATTCAATTCCAACCTTGGAAGAAGTTTTAAAATCTATAGGCAAGGATGTTTTTTTGAATATTGAGTTAAAGGGTAGAAATACAGCAGAGGGTTCTCTTAATCTGATTAAAAAATATATTGAGAGAAATAAAATAGAGTTTAATAATATTTTATTTTCCAGTTTTAACTGGGAAGAGCTGAAAGATTTAAGATCTTTAAGTGATAAAGTTCAATTGGCATTAATCACAGAACAAGATCCGCTATTAGCAATTGATTATGCATTAAAATTAAAAGCAGTAGCAATTAATCCAAATTACAAGGATTTAAATGAGCAAATTATATCCAAAATTAATGAGAAAGGATTAAAAATATATACTTGGACTGTTAATAGTAAAATACAAATAGATAGGTTAAAGGTTTTGAATGTAAACGGAATAATTACCGATTTCCCTGATAGGTTTTGACATCCAACTTATAAAGACTTGATAGCAACATAATAGGCTCCCATCTTTTTGACTTATTACAATAAATCAAATGGCTTGTACTTTTGGGTTCCATTAATTCTCCACTACATGCTTTTTCAATTATTTCTTGTTTGGTAAAGACTTCTGTAATACCGGTTTTGATTTGAGAAGACTCATAATCAATTTTTGTTACAGGAATTTTTTTAAACCCCAACTTTTTTAAAGTAAAATAGCGGTGATGTCCATCAATAATCACCATACTTTTAGAACAACATAAAATCGAAGATATGATAATATAATCGTTAAAGGATTTTAAAAAACTAGAGAGAGTAGACGATTTTTTACTAATTATTTTCTCGTGCGGAACTACCTTGGTTATATCTATAAGTTCGATTCCTTTAATTATAGATTCGTTAAAATCTATAGAATACATTAGAAATAAGTTACGTATCCTACGGCTACAGCAATTATAACTAATACAACAATACTAACTGTAATAAGTCCATAAACATTATTGCCAATTAAAAAATCAAATTTGTCTTTCATTTTTTTAATATTTTTTCAAAAATACTAATTTCTTAGAGACAAAATTAATTAATGAAAATTTTTATTGAGATAATCAAATCTAATTTCATTAAAATTAGAGACAACTAAATCAGCTTTATCGTAATTTTGATTTTTAGAATTCGGACTATTAAATCCAATACAATAAATCCCGGCTGATTTTGAAGCTATAACACCATTTGTTGAATCTTCAATTACAATACATTCACTTTTGTTAAAACCTGAAAGTTTAGCTGCTTTAATAAATATTTCAGGGTTTGGTTTAGATTCTTTTAGATCAGCTCCACTAATTTTTGCCTTAAAGAACTTATCTAAATCAAATTTTTTAAAAATTCTGTTTATGTTAGTCATAGAAGCTGAAGAAGCAAGTATTAACGTTAAGTTATTATAAAAATAATCTTTAATTAAGCTCAAGGCTCCATCGATCATTTGAAATTCTGGATCATTATCAAAAATAGTTTTAAAGTGTTTTCTTTTAGAAAACATTAATTTTTCATGTGATATTGATAAATGAAATATTTCGCATAATTCTTTACATATTGTAGATGTAGATTTTCCTGTAAAAGATTCGTATAACCCATTAGATACATCAAGGTTAAACTCTTCAAACATGTCAAAATAAGCCTTACGGTGCAAAGGCTCACTATTAACTATAACCCCATCCATATCAAAAATAATAGCTTTAAGCATATTTAAAAGTAATTAATAAAAAAAAGGAACTACTAATTTTAGTAATTCCTTTTCTTGTAAAATAATATAATTTTAGAATGAAGCGTAGTCAGAATTAGGGAATAATGGAGTTAGTCCTTTTTCACCTCCAACGCAAAGAGCTACAACTTGTTGAGCTAATTTGCTCTCATCTTCATTAAATCTCCAATCAAGATACTTTTGATAGTGATCATACGATGCCCAATTTCCATAAACATAATATGTATTGGTGTCATCGTTAAAGAAAGCCTCTAAAGACATACAACCATCATAATCTCTAGTTGCTTGTAATCCATCTGGAGTATTAAGTAAATCAATCATAGCTTGTTTTTTACCAGGCTTAACTTTAAGTTGAACCAATACAGGAGTTTTTGGCCCAACTGCTTGCATCATTCCTCCAATATCGAAGAAATCACCCTGAGTAATTACCTTTCCTTCATCATCGAAATTAAAATACCAGTATCCTTTTAGATTAACTTCCTTTCCAGTAATGGAGTTTTTCCCAGTCCAAGTTCCATAGGTTCTAACACTACCGTCTAATTTTCCTTCTGGGTTTGACCCAGGAAGCCATACATTGGCAGTATATAAAATATCCTCATAACCATCATGATATCCCTTCATCATAGCAGCGTAAGTATCGTAATTTCCTGGTTCAGAACCATACATTGGAGTGATAAGTTCCATGTCTTTACTAAGCAAAGCTAATTGACCTTCTAAATCTTCTTCACCATGTAGTTCAAATAATTTTTGAGCAGTAGCTAGATTAGCTTCATAATTTGGGTTTGTGTTACAGCCAATAAACATGGCTGAAACAAAAAATAGTAATAATAATTTTTTCATTTTATTTTTTTTTGATTAGAATTTTAAAAGTAGTAAAAAATTCTTTATTGAATGTTTTTTTAATCATTTTTAAAATAGAAATCAAGTTCTTTAACGGTCATTGAAATTATTCCTGATTTAGGTAACCTGTAAATTAATTTCTTCCAATTAGGATTTTGTTTAAAGACTACATCAAATATTTTTTTTGCTTCTTCTTTTTTACCGTTATTTAAAAGTGCTATTGCCTTCCAAAAACTCATTTCATTATTTTCTGGAAATAGACTTTGAGCTTTACCATATTCTATTAATGCCTTATCCATATCATTTTCTTCAATTGCTAAATCACCTTCATTCATATGTTCGTATGCTCTATGGACTTTTAAAAGTCTTTTAATTTCTTTAATTGGATCTTTACTATCATCAACTCTGAGATCTATTTTTTTATCCTGCCAAATATTATCAGTTTTTTCTTTACCCACAACAATAAGCGCAGCAGATTGTTTGCCTCTAATATCACCTCCAACACTTTCAGCTGCTTCAAAGACTTTAACAATTCTTTCAGCTAGAGGAAGATTAGAGTTTTCTAAAAATGCTTTTTTCATTGATGGAATGACCTTATCATTTAACATCATATTGGCCTGAACAGAAAAATTTTCACCTATGTAATGACCAGCACTTTCTATACAGCTTTCTCCAGTAAAAGCTCCAACTGAACCGTTTATATCAACCATGGCTGCCTGTCTATAATTTCTCCCCTCATCTTTTTCTGTAAGTTGTTTTAATACATTTTTTGCTGAAACTCCACTCTCCATTAATTTTAACCCCTCTGGCCCATAGCTAGGATTTACAAACGATTGTGTCGCAACTACACCAACCCCAGATTTACCCCAACTAACTAAAGTACCAACTGAAAACCAATGACTCTGAACCCCTACAGCCATTTCTCCAGTTTTATCATCTTTGGCTACAATTGAATAAGTATGAGCGAATTTATCAGAGTAAGGGTTAGTTTGCCCACTTGAAACAAAAGGGCAAATCAATATTAGTAAAATGACTAGTTTTTTAATAAGCCCAAAAACAATTAGAAATTTTAAATTTTTTCTAATAGGTAAATTTTTAAATATTTTTTTCATAATTCTTAAATTTAAATTGGTTAAAAACCACCATGAAATCCCCCTCCACCATCATAACTATTATTTAATTCTCTAACAAGAATTTCATTTCTACATTTTTTACACCTTTTTCTTTTTACAGTACCTGAATATTTTTCAGAATGAAAAATTTTTTGCCACTTTGTTTTATTTTCTGTTCCTTGAATTAAGGTCTTGTCATAAAAGGTTTCAATCACTTTATAAGGAAACCAAGCTTTACATAACTCATTTGAACATCTAAAAAAAGCTTTCCAACGCCCACTATCAAAAGTTTCTATTTTTTTCATCCCTTAGTAAATATAATATCTAAATGAGTTATTTTTATGTTTTTGAAATAAATATTTAATGAAAAAAGAATTTGAGAAGCTACTAGAATTTTGGAAAAACAATGAGGGTACAGGTAAATTATTTAATTTTAAATTTATTGAATACAAAAAGGGCTACCTAAAATTAGAGGCAGAATTTGGCCTATCAACATTAAACCCTAATAAAAATGTTCAAGGAGGTCAGATGACATCAATGCTCGATGATGCTACAAGTATTCTTCTTGTATTAGATACGAATGGAAAAAGCTATCCAAATTCTACTAATCTTAATAGCCTTCACCACAGACCTCTTTTTCAAGGAAAAGTTACTGTAGTTGCAGAAACAATTCAAATAGGTAAAAATATGGCAACAGTTAAAGGAGAGATTTATAATTCTGAAAATAAGTTAGCAACCACATTAATGCACACGGTTTTTTTATTTAAAACCAAAAAAAAATAATGAAATTTTATCTTAGAAATATTGGGATTACTCTAACAGTTATAGCAATTGTTCTTGCACTTTTTGATTTTTTATTGGAGAATAATTTAGTAATATTAATACTAGGGTTATCAGCAATTCTTGTATCAAAAATTATTAAATAATTACTAGTAAGAATCTACACTTTGATAAAAAAGGTCATAGAATAAAGTAGCTCTATCTTATTTTTCTAGTCATGGAAAATGACCACAATTTTCAATAAAAGTAAAATATATTTTTTCATTGCTCTATTGAATTGACATTAAAAGATTCTACAAAATTATTTCGAATTTCAATATGAAATTCTAGAGGATTACAACAAGTTTCACAATCTTCAATAAAAGATTGATTTGGGATAGAAGAATCTACAAGCTTAAGTTGGTTGTCCCAACAATGTGGACAGTCAAAATATTGTTCAATCATTTTTATCTTCGAACATAACCTCCAATAGACTCTCTATACTCAATTTCAAAACCATTGCTAGAAGCAAATTCTTTGAATTCTTCAGATGCATTACCTATAGTAATAAAAGATTCTATCTCAAATATTTCAAAAAACTTTTGAAAGTTTGGACCACTTATAAAATCTTCTCCATGTTTAATGCCATCCTGGCTATTATTATACCTCTCAATTAGAGTTACTTTTTTACCATCCTTAGAGATATAGTATCCATAAACTGTTGATGGTTCTCTTTCGACAATAAAATCAGATAAGTATTGGGTAAAATTTTCTACGTTTTCAACAGAGTTTCCTTTAGTATTTAATTCTAAAATAAAGGTTATTTCTGTTGAATCAGAATTTTTCAAAACCGTTAGTTCCTTAGATTTTTCAGATTGACAGCTTAAGAAAATTCCAGAGATAATTGCAATTAATATTAATTTTTTCATATCAATAAATATAATAATTATGAGCAGTTAAAAGAAAATTTAGAATAATTTTGAGAAGAATTTTATTAATATGAAAAATAACACATCAATTTCTCAAAATATATTTAGAGTTTTACTAGGCTTAATAATGTTATATATTGGAATTGCTCATTTGTCTTTTAGAAGAATTGAATTTCAGGCTCAGGTTCCAGTATGGCTTACTTCAGATGAA
>Ga0222717_10000294_pt1 | contig 43493 bp, 79 predicted proteins | sample C33_18DmetaG_FD_165053 | JGI IMG/M metagenome (GOLD analysis project Ga0222717, IMG submission 165053) | Estuarine water microbial communities from San Francisco Bay, California, United States - C33_18D | ecosystem: Environmental > Aquatic > Marine > Unclassified | place: USA: California... | reverse complement strand
CAAGCACAAACTATTTCACAATTGAATGTACAGGTAACTGAACTTACTTCTCGTATGGCAGTCGAAGATAATGTAAATATGAATCGTGATATAGATGATATGAAATCTAAAATCACTGATATGGATAGTTGGATTGCACAAAACTACAGTGATATAGAGGACTTAATTGACTTCGCAACATTCACTGAAAACAGATGGGCAAATGAATATGCAAATGACCCATCATACGAAAGAAAGTTTGGCACAAAGGCGCCTAAGAATGATTAAATTATATGGACTATTAATTGTAGTTGGTTTATTGGGTGGTGCGGCGTATGGTGCAAAATACTATTACGACACCACTCAAAATACTATTGCACAACTGCGTGATAATAATGCGAAACTTGAAGTCGCAAATGAAACAAATCAAGCCACTATAGAACAGATGGGAAGAGACACAAAACGTCTTAATGAACTGACAAATACATTGTCTGTTGATTTACAAAAAGCAGAACTGTATGGTGATGAACTTAGGGCAACTCTCAATAAACATAACTTAACTCACTTGGCGAATAAGAAGCCTGGGTTAATTGAAAAGAGGATGCAAAATGCGACAGATAAACTATGGAATGACCTTGAGTCTATTACTAGTTCTGATAGCAACAACACTACTGAGTAGTTGTTCATCAATACAACCAGAACCTAAAATTGTAACAGTAACGGAACTTGTTAACAGAGATGTGCCACTGGTTGCACATCCCAAACCAGTTCAATTAAATGATGTAAAGATATATGTTGTATCACCTTCAGAGAACTTTGATGAGTTCACTAAGGAATTTGAGAAGAAAAATGGTACAGATTCATATATCGCTATTTCAGTAAAAGATTATGAAAACTTATCTAAGAACTTTGCTGAACTTAGAAGGTTTATTGAACAACAAAAACAAATTATCGTATATTACGAAAATGCAGTTGGCCCTCAAAAAGAAGAGGACAACACAACAGGAGAATAAAAATGGCATCAGTAGAAATCGTACAGTTCGTACAGGACTTACTAGTCACATGGTGGCAGTTTACCGTAGTAGGTATTCTAATTGTTATAGGTTGGTGTATTAATTTATTTGGTGTAGACAACAAAACAAAAAGAATTGGTTTTGAATACAAAGATATGCCTCATATGTCACCAGTTCCAATTCCAACAAAGGGAAAAGGATTTTGGGGTGCAATCTGGATGTGGTTTACTGGTAGTAGACATTGGATTGTATCAAAAGACTTCCATTACACGATGTTTGGTAACGAATATGTAATCCCAAAAGGATTTCAATTTGACGGAGCATCTATTCCTAAGTTCTTACATACATGGTTATCACCAACAGGCGTATTGCTTATGGGTGGCCTTGTACACGACTATGCTTACAAATATGCTGGACTGAAGATGAAAGGTAAAAACTTTCACACATTAGATCAAAAAGGTTCAGATAAAATATTCAGAGACATAAATATAGAAGTAAATGGATTTCATTTTTTAAATTACCTTGCCTACTGGGCGCTAAGACTTGGCGGTTTCGTAGCATGGAATGGACATAGAAAAGCAAGTAAGAAATAATGGCTACTGTAAAGACATTAGATACTGAGGTAGAACTCCTCAAAAGAGAAGTCTTTGAAATGAAGCAAATTCATGTTAGACTCGACTCTGCAATTGAAAAGATTGCCGAAGTGTCAACGTCTTTACATACTATCATGGCAGTCCATGAAGAAAAATTAATACGACAGGAAGACCAATTGAACGAACAAGAACGAGAATTTAAGTCTACTGTCCAAGAACTACATGGACGTATTACTACTAATGCCAAAGAATCATCTATTCAGATGGGCGATATGGAGCGCAGACTTCATATTGCTATGGAAGAACACCAAAGAAAAGAAACTGAACAGTTTAATGCTCTACGAGAAGAGATAACTAATAGAATTGGTGTTTTAGAAAAATGGAGATACCTTATCATAGGTGGCTCAATAGTCGTAGGTTTTGCACTTACAGAAATACTTCCTACTATAATGTAAAATCTATTGACAACAGGATAGTTATCCTGTATATTGCTTAGTATGAATTACATTGACACGAAGTATATATCACTTATATCCCACAGACTAAGAAATTTCACAAGAAAACCAAACTTCTTGTGGAATTTTTCTTGTCCGTATTGTGGCGATTCTCAAACCAATCGTAAGAAGGCTAGAGGTTTCATTTATAGAACAAAGAATGATTTGTTTTATAAGTGTCACAACTGTTCTATGGGTACAACATTATCTAAACTTATCGAACATGTAGACCCTACGATATTTAAAGAATATACTATGGAAAGATATAAGGAAGGATTGACTTCTAACGGCCGTGGTGACAAGACGCCAGGTGCATCAATTAAGAAACCAGAGTTTAACTTTAAGAAACCTGTTTTCAAAACATTGCATGGACTAAAAAGTTTTGCAGAACTAGAAAAGAATCATCCAGCTATTGAATTTATTTCGTCTAGAGAGTTGCCTCAAGCAACGTGGAATGATATATATTACTGTCCTAAATTCTTTGAGTTTACGAACAAGTTCATACCAAATAAGTTTCCTTCCCTTGATGGAGATCATCCTAGAATTCTGATACCATTCAGAAATAATAAGGGTGAGGTTATTGCTTACCAAGGAAGATCATTCGGTACTGAAAAACAAAAGTATATTACTATTATTATAGATGAAACTCATCCAAAGATTTTTGGTCTTGACAGGTTGGTCGATAGTGATGATATTCTTGTTGTGGAAGGGCCACTTGATAGTCTCTTTCTTAAAAATAGTATTGCGGTTGCACAAAGTGATTTGCGTGTACCAAAGTATAAGAAGAATGCAATTCTCGTTCCAGATAACGAACCTCGTAATCCAGAGATTTGCAAACAAATAGAACGGTGCATAAACGATGGATATCGTGTTTGTCTATGGCCGTCTTCGATAGAAGAAAAAGATGTAAACGATATGATTCTTTCTGGAATGACTAATGTAGAGATACAAAGTATTATACATAGTAACTCCCATAAAGGATTAGAAGCATTAACAGTTTTCAATTCTTGGAAACGAATTTAAACAAAGTAGGAGATACAAACATGGCCCTTGAGAACGTAGTAACATTCCCAAGTGCAGAGGAAGATGGTCTTGACCACCTCGGCATTACAATTGACAAAACAAGAGACAAAGATTTATCAGAACAAGCATACAAACTACTCAAGGACTATTATTGTAACGAAGAAGAAAACTCACCACAACAGGCATATGCACGAGCATCAGTTGCATATTGTGATGGAGACTTAGGACTAGCACAACGTGTATATGATGCAGTATCAAAAGGTTGGTTCATGTTTGCATCTCCAGTGTTGTCAAACGCACCAGCGCCAGGCAAAAAGGCAAAAGCATTACCTATCTCATGTTTCTTGACTTACGTTCCAGATTCATTAGAAGGACTAATCGACCACTCTGCTGAGTTGCGTTGGTTATCAGTCAAAGGTGGTGGTGTCGGTGGCCACTGGAGTGACATTCGTGCAATCTCCGACAAAGCACCTGGCCCAATGCCATTCCTACACACAGTAGATGCAGACATGACTGCATACAGACAAGGTAAAACTCGTAAAGGTTCATACGCTGCATACATGGATGTATCACATCCAGACTTAATTGAATTCTTAAACATGCGTGTACCAACTGGTGACGTTAATCGTAAGAACCTTAACCTACACCACGCAATCAATATCACAGATGATTTTATGCGGGCAGTAGAACGTAATGAGATATGGGATTTGAAAGACCCTAATGATGACACAGTTCGTGAATCAATGCCTGCAAGAACTTTATGGCAACAAATCCTAGAAGTACGTTATCGTACAGGTGAACCATATCTAAACTTTATTGATACTGCTAATCGTTCATTGCCACATACAATGAAAGCAAAAGGATTAAAGATACATGGTTCTAATCTATGTAATGAAATCCATCTACCAACATCTGAAGACAGAACTGCCGTCTGTTGTTTGTCTTCTTTGAACTTGGAGAAATATGATGAGTGGAAAGATACAACTCTTGTTCGTGATCTTATTCGTTTCCTTGACAATGTACTACAGTTTTTCATTGATAACGCAGGCGATGAAATTCAACGTGCTCGATACTCAGCCACTCAAGAACGTAGTCTTGGACTAGGTGCAATGGGTTGGCATTCACTTCTACATCAGAAGAGAATTGCATTTGATTCATATGGTGCAAGAGAATTGAACCGTCAAGTCTTCAGACACATCAAAACTGAGGCACATAGTGAGTCTATGAAAATGGGACTAGAAAGGGGTGAGGCTCCTGATATGATGGGTACTGGCAGACGCAACGCTCATCTACTAGCAATTGCACCTAATGCCAATAGTAGTATTATTGTTGGAACATCACCATCTATTGAACCATCAAAAGCAAACGCATATACACATAGAACAAGGGCTGGTTCACATCTTGTGTCCAACAAATATCTAGAAGAAGAACTAGAGAAGGTTGGAAAGAATACACAAGATGTTTGGTCTGATATCATCACCAACGGTGGTTCAGTACAACATTTAGATTTCTTGTCAGATGAAATCAAAGATGTTTTCAAAACAGCAATAGAACTAGACCAGTTAGTATTGGTAGAACAGGCCGCAGATAGACAAGAATATCTCTGTCAAGGACAATCACTAAATCTATTCTTCCCTGCTGGTGCAGATAAGAAAGACTTGCATAGGGCACACTTTGCCGCTTGGAAGTTAGGAACGAAGGGTCTGTACTATCTAAGAACAGAGACTTCACAGAGAGCAGAGAATGTATCAGAGAAAGTTGCTCGTGATGCTTTGAAAGATTTTGAAACTCAAACTATGGATGCAGAATCACAAGATGAATGCGTTGCGTGTCAAGGATAAGGAAAAAGAAATGAAAGTAGAAATTTATAGTAAATCACATTGTCCATTTTGCGAGAAGGCCAAACATTGGTTTAAATCGCATGGATATGAATACACAGAAATTAAAATGGATAACGAAGAAGAACGTCTTGCATTTTATCAACGTGTTCCTAATGCACGCTCAGTTCCACAAATCTTTATTGATGATAAACTGATTGGTACATATGATGACTTTATGAAAGTATCAGAAAACTTTGTCAAAAAGAAAGGTGGTGGATTGATGGTGTTCTCAGAAACATACAAACCATTCCATTATCCTTGGGCAGTTGAAATCACAACAAGACACGAAAAGGTTCACTGGATTGAAGATGAACTTGACTTGTCTGAAGACGTTGCAGATTGGAAGTCTGGTAAAGTAAGTGAAGTTGAAAAAGAATATATTACAAACATTCTAAGATTGTTTACACAGTCTGATGTTGCAGTAGGACAGAACTATTATGACCAACTTATACCAAAGTTTAAGAACAATGAAGTACGGAATATGCTTGGTTCGTTTGCAAATAGAGAAGCCATTCACCAACGTGCATATGCACTTCTTAATGAGACACTTGGGTTATCTGATGCCGAGTATCATGCCTTCTTAGAATATCAAGAGATGGCAGATAAGATTGAGTTTATGATGGATAGTGATCCAAACACTGTTCGTGGACTTGGACTTACAATGGCTAAATCTGTAATGAATGAAGGTGTAGCATTGTTTGCATCATTCGTAATGTTGTTGAACTTTCAACGCTACGGTAAGATGAAAGGTATGGGTAAAGTAGTTGAGTGGAGTATTCGTGACGAATCAATTCACGTTGAGGGTATTGCAAAACTATTCAAGGCATATTGTGCAGAACATCCTCGTATTATTGACGATGAATTTAAAGCAACTATATATGAGATGGCAAGACAGGCAGTGAAGTTAGAAGACAACTTCGTAGACTTGGCATACAAACTAGGTGAGATTGACGGACTAGAACAATCAGAAGTTAAACAGTATGTAAGATACATTACTGATAGGCGACTTATTCAACTAGGACTAAAAGGAAACTACAAAGTAAAAGAGAACCCTCTACCTTGGTTGGAGTGGGTACTGAACGGTGCAGACCATACTAATTTCTTTGAGAACAGAGTAACAGAATATGAAGTTGCTGGTTTGACAGGTAAGTGGGATGATGTCTACGAAGCCGCATAATAATAAAAAAGGGCAGACTTAATGAGTAAGAAAGAGATTTTATGTGAATCATGTGAAGCAGTATTCAGAATACAACACAATATGGAAGAACGATATTATTCAGTGGGTAACTGCCCTTTCTGCGGCGACACTCTAAATAGTGATAACGAAGATGAACTATTTGATGAAAACGATGAGTGGTAATGTGGACATATCAAGGCAAACCAATTGAAACCCTACCAGAGGGTTGCGAAGGATTTGTATACTTAATAACTAATCTTACCAACAATAGAAAATATGTTGGTAAGAAACTAGCTCGGTTTAAGGTAACTAAACCGCCGCTAAAAGGTAGAAAGAATAAAAGACGTTCTACCAAAGAAAGTGATTGGAAGACCTATTGGGGGTCTTCTGAACACTTGAATGCTGATGTTAAAGAACTCGGCGAAGATAAGTTTATCAGAGAAATTCTACACTTCTGTACTGGAAGAGGAGAATTAAGTTACCTAGAAGCCAAAGAACAATTCGATAGAGAAGTCTTACTCACAGATGAATACTATAATGGTATCATCAATTGTAGGATCGGCAGTTCTAAAGTTTTGCAAGAGGCATTAGTTCCTCATATGCATAACGACTATTCCAAACTAGCATGAATAATGCGACAGTATTATTGACTTTTTTTTATAAATATATCTGAAATACGAGAAGATGTATATGCATCTTCCTATAATTTTAGAGGAAAAGAAAATGTCAAATTGGATTATAAAATTATTCAAAAAGAAAAATACCTCTGATATTGTAAGGTTTATTAGAACAGAATATCAGAGTGATGTAAGACACCTTAGAGATGAGGATGTTCTTGCATATTATGATTATATTACACAGAAAAAGAGGAGTAGCTAGAATGTCAGTTGAAGTACTAATGAATTATGGATATAAACATACATGTAAGGTATGTGAGTGGATTGGGCATGCATTTACTGTATTGCTTGTAACTAGTATTGGAATTGCAGAATCGGCAGGACGAGCAAGAGCGGCGTCTGAATTGTCAAGAATGGGATATCACGAAGAAGCTAAGAAGTTAATGTTGGAGAGAGATGATGTTTAAGAAGTTCTTGAAAGCAATGGAATATAGAAGCTATTGCATGAGTATAAGACAACTAAGAGATATGGGTGAGTTTACAAAGGCTGATGAAATATCTGAGTTTAAACATAAGATGTATCCATCATGTTAGATCCAGATCACAGTTATACAAAACCTAAAGGTGAAAAGAAAAAAGGCGGTAAGTAAGATGACAACACTAACAACAACATATTGTGCATTCTGTAATATAGTATCAGACTTGTATAAAAACTTCAGAGACAGTATCATACCAAAGATGGATAGAAAAACATATAGAGAATTGCATTCATTGACAGACTTGGAACTAAGAGACATTGGTATATGTCGTGGAGATATCAAAAACATTTCTATGGGAAAATCTGTACCTAGAAAAGGTTGGACAAACTAAAGTTCTCAAAACTTTTTTTAAAAAAAATTACAAGCCCTTGTTTTTCAAGGGCTTTTTTTTGTTCTTTTTGCTTGACATTTGCTGTGATAACAGGTATATTATAGGTATAGTTAATGAGAAAGAGAGAATCACTATGACAAATCAAAACGAAATCGACTTCATCGCTGCCCACAACGGTGGGATTCAAATGTTTTCAAACGAAGGTGTTGTTGGTTATGGCAATACTGTTGAAATGATTGCCTATGTTATCAAAACAAAAGGTATCTCTTCTAACGCTTTCCATAGTTCTTCAATGGACTTTGCTGATGAAGAAGGTTTTGAGAACTACGATGGTGCGTGGAAACTTTGGAATGATGCAATGGAGTTAGTATAATATGTTTGAAGTTGGTATGGAAGTTGTTCGTGTTTATCCCCAATTGGGAAAAGACAACTATATTGCAGAAGGTGAGATAACTTCTGTACACGAAGATGCAGATGATGTAACATTAGTAACCGTTATGTACAATGACGGTGCTACGAAAGTTTACACAGAAGATGCAATAAAGAATGAACTCGGCCGCCGTATGTTGGTTACAACTGGTGAGAAGGGACGTTTATTATTACAAGCAGCACTAGAAGAAGAGTGGGCATAGTATATGTTTAGTGTTGAATTTGAACATGATGAAGTTTGTATCACAGTAATGGATGAAACAGGCCAAGTTGGAGATTTAAAAGTACACTCTTTCGATGATGTTGTTTACATTGTACAGGACGATGAAAATCTTGAATCTTCAAGTGTGGTAGAGATTACTCCTGTTATGTGGGAAGAACTTCTTGCTTCAGTGAATACTTCAGAAGGATTTTTTATGAGAAAAAGATCAAAATAATGCTTGACATTTGTTATGATAACAAGTATACTGTATAGGTAAGATAGAGAAATTAAGGAGTGATTCGAATGGTAGATTTAGATTTTGTAAATTATGTTGATAGTTTCTACAATGAAAATGAAGGTATATATCCTATTAAGGGTATGACTAAATTGATGATTGTTGAAGCTGTTCAGAAACACATCAATACAGATGGTGTTGATTACTGTGGTGATAGTTTTGACCGTGAACAGGTTCGTGATATCATCCTTGATAATAATAATGTAAAATGGTTAGGATAATATTATGAAAATTAAAGGTGCAATGACAGTTTTAAATAAACGTGCAAAGTTCTTTGGCAAAACTGTAGAAGAATTAGTTGAGATGTTGGACAATGGATTTGATGATACTATTACAGTATTGGAGGCCTATGAAGTCTACAAGATAGAACAAGGTTTTGTTTGGTCTGGTGTAAATTTCGAGACATGGGTGAAAAGATAATATTATGGATTATATAACAAAAATTCAAAATGAATATAATTTCTTTACAGACATGTTGAAGTCTATAGAGAAGATTACGAAAAAGACGCCAGGTAATGGTTTCGCAAAAATGAAATGCAAAGAACGAATTGCAGAACTTGAAGCTGAGTTTGATCGAATTGATTATGCAGCACAGATAACTTACGACTAAGGAGAGAGATTATGGGTTTACATATTGAAGTTTATAAAAATGGTAAATGGGACTGTACAAATGGTGGAGTTACCTCTGGTGATATTCAAGGACTTTGTATTGAAAACGTAGATGGCCCTTTTAATCCAAGTGATGATTATCCTGCCGCTCAGTTGGTTTCAAGGAATATTATGGGTAGGACAATTGTTCATATCGTGCCTACTGCTGAGATTGAAAAAGGTTCATGGACTATGATGGGTGGACATTACGGTTCAACATCTGACTCACGGTTCAGTGATAAGGTTGAAGAAATGATGGGTACGCCCTTCTATGGTGCGCTTGCAATCCACGATAGGGTTGAATAAAATTTAAAAAAGTGCTTGACATTTGTTATTAAAACATGTATTATGAAATAGAAAGATGAGGAGAGAATCGTTATGAAATTTGTTGTTATGACCCAAGCTATGGAAAACTATGGCGCTCACGCTGGAAACGGCAAGTTTGATGATGGGAACGCCTACTGGAAATTCAAAGGCGGTACTGACTACATCGTAGAAGGTGTGGACAGAGAACAAGATGCAATGGCATTTGTCGCTGCAATCGGTATGGAAAACCATATTGATTGGAAAGAATTTCCAAGTCAAGTTATGACCTATGATAAGTTCTGTGAGGACTTTGATATGGATGATGAGTTCAGTAAAGAACATTTTGAATTCAAATTGAAATATATGAAGGTTGTCAATCCGATAACCTATGTGAGAGGAACTGTATAATGGTTGAAGTTTTAGAAGATATTAGTGTCCTAGAATCTTTGTTGATTGCTATGGATGAGGGTGCGTCTGATGAGAAACGTGGAGCATTGAATGCTGTCGAATCTCTTCTTGCTAAAAAGAAGAAACTTGTCGATGATTTTGAAAAGGAATACGCAGATGAAGTTGAACTGGTTGGATAGTGTTCTATAAATACTTTAGAGATATTATAATACTGGAGAAATAAATGACAGCTATTGAACACTCGATCATTTCCGTTTTATGCTTGGCAGGGTTTTACTACTTTGGAGTATGGAAGGGAAGAAAAGAAAAAGTTGAGGATATTATCGAACACACTCTTGATACTTTAGAGAATGGGAATTATATCCAAGTTAAAACTGATGATAATGGAGAAAAGGAGCTAATACCTCTTGACAAAGTAAAGTCAATGTAGTAGCCTGTATCAAGGTGAAAGGTACAAAAATTGATAATGATATATAAATCTATTGAAGAGGCAATTCTCGCTGCAAAAGAAATGTGTGAGGTATTGGAAACTTATGTGAAGATTACCAAATGTGATAAAGGATATGAACTATTTGGTACTGGTGAATTTGTAATGGAAATTAAGGACTGATAAAATGAAAAAGACGTTAGTGACTATCGGAATGATGTTTGCATCAACATCAGCAATTGCTGAGACTGTGCAAGATTTCAACAAAACGGTTGTGAACCGTGTACCATACAATGTAGAGGTTTGTGAAAACCGAACTGTTGGTGGTGGAAACGCTGGAGAGGGCGCATTTCTAGGAATGTTACTTGGTGGTGTTTCTGGTAAAGTAATTGGTGGTAATGACAAGGGTGCAGCTGCTGGTGCAATCTTGGGTGGTATCATTGGTGCTGATAAGGCAGGGAATAAAAAAGGACAAGTTCAACGTGTGTGTCATATTCAGACACGATATGAAGAAGAAGTAGTCGAAGTTTATTCTCATAGTGTTGTGACATTCTATCATAGTGGTAGACAATATCAACTACAATTTAATAAGTAACAGCTGGGTTGATTATTCTGCCCTTAGCTCAGCTGGATAGAGCAACTGCCTTCTAAGCAGTAGGTCGCAAGTTCGAATCTTGCAGGGCAGGCCAATCGAACAGAGGAAATTATGAAAGACTTTAAAAACAAGAAAAAGAATAACAAAGACCAACTACAAGGACTAACTGTCGTTGTGCGTAATGGTGATGTTAATGGTGCAATGCGTGTACTAAAAAAGAAACTAATCAGAGATGGTTTGTTTCAAGAACTACGAGAACGCTCGTTCTTTGAAAGTAGAGGAACGAAACGCAGAAAAGAAAAGGCTGCTGCAACTCGTAGACAGAAACGCAAATTGTTAAAAGAACAAAATGAAAATGGTTATTAATAGGTGAGATATGTCAAGGAAGACTGTAGATAATGTAAGTAAACCTCGTAAGAAACGTAAACCAATGACGGCCGAACAAAAGAAGGCCGCTGGTGAACGTCTTGCTCTTGCAAGAGAAAAACGACTTGCAGAAAATCCCCCACAATATAAGAGTATACATCCATCTGTAGTTGCAAAGGGTGATGATGACCCTTTGAGTATGAAGAAAGTACAGTCATGGATTAAGACGCAGAAAGAATTGTTGTCTTCTGCTCGTGGAGATATTCGTAGGAAGATTAAAGGTGCAGAGGCTCGTGTTGCAATGCATGAGGGATACGTTCGAAATCTTCAGAGATACTTGCGTGATGGTGATTATGTAGATACCGCTTATGGAGAACATCAACAGAATGTAATTAAGTATCGTTGTGTTGCAATGGCATATGAATCTGATGGTACACCTAAGAGATCGCCTGGCGTATTTTATCCTGATATCGGTGCGACATGGACTGATGATATGAAAGAGGCTTAGATGTCAAACAAAGATAAAGATGGTAACATAATTCAGTTTCCTATGCATAAAAGTAATGACAATAAAGTTATCATAACAGATACGGCACTCCATTTACATAGTGATTTGAAGTTTGCAGAACATCTTGTTGAAGGATTGGTTGTTAATCTGATTCATAATCTGAGTGAAAACGAAGTTGATGTTGATGATCCAGACTTTATTAAGAATATTGGATTTCTAATCGAAGTAGTTAAGTGTACAATTTATAAAGACATGGGACTATCACATCCTATGCAAGGACTTATAGATATGTTTGTTGCCACAGATATGGATGTGGATACTGGTAGAATGTATACTGATTTTGATATGGAAGGCCTTTTAGAGCTCATCCAAAATACTGGAGCAGATGATAAAGAATAATTTGGAGACCCGTTGGGTGGCGCCCAACTAGTATGCCGTTGGTGAGGCATATGAAGATGAAGCTGTGTCGCTTAACAGTAAATAAAATCACCCGATGCAAGTATGCCGGCACTGTGTTTGCCGTTAGTGAGGTGTGGGCGGAGCGAAAGCGTTGAAACTCCCCTCACATACACATAAATTATACGGAGATTGGCGCAGTCTGGTAGCGCATCTGCTTTGGGAGCAGAGGGTCGTTGGTTCGAATCCAGCATCTCCGACCAAAATCTATTGACATTTGGTTTTATATATGATAGCATGATTAAAAATAAGGTGAAAAATTATGATAATAGTTGATATGAACCAAGTAACAATCAGTAACCTGATGATGCAGATTGGTTCGAAACATCAGAACGATGTTGATGAAGACTTAGTACGACACATGGTACTGAACTCGCTTAGAATGTATCGTTCTAGGTTTGGTAAAGAGTACGGTGAACTTGTACTTTGTTACGATAGCAAAAAGTATTGGAGAAGAGATTATTTTCCAAACTACAAAGCTAATCGTAAAAAGGATAGAGCAAAGTCAGGACTTGATTGGAATGCAATCTTTGAAACACTGAATAATATTCGTGATGAGATTAAAACAGTCTTCCCATATAAAGTAGTAGAGGTAGAAGGTGCAGAGGCAGATGATTGTATCGCTGTCATTATTCAACACATCTCTAAAACTCCTAATGAATTTGAGAAGGTTCTAATCTTATCTGGTGATAAAGACTTTATCCAATTACAGAAACACAGTTTTGTTAAACAGTATAGTCCAGTTCTCAAGAAATTTGTGAGTGGTATAGACCCTCACCTATATATTAGAGAACATGTATTAAAAGGTGATAGGAGTGATGGTATTCCTAATTTCTTATCACCAGATAATACTTTCGTTGATGAACTAAGACAGAAACCTTTGTCCAAGAAGAAGATGAATAATTGGGTAGACCAAGAACCATCTGATTATTGTACAGAAGATATGATGAGGAACTATCAACGAAACAAAATACTTATTGATTTGGAGTGTATTCCAAGTGACTTGACGGAGAGAATTCTAGAAGCATATGAATTGCCTCCAAAAGGTAATCGGGCCGGACTACTAAATTATTTTATACAAAAAAGATTGAGAAATCTTATGAATGACATTGGAGACTTTTAAAATGGCAAAAGACAATTTTACACCACTTCTTTCTGATATATTGAAGCGGGTACATAATGCAAAAACAAAGGGCAAGAAGATAGAAATTCTAAAGGAACACGATTGTGATTCTTTGAGGATGATTATTAAATCTTCTTTTGATCCAGAAATCGAATGGGCAATCCCAGCTGGGGAAGTGCCATACAAAGCAAACGAAGCAGAAGAAGGTACTGAACATACTGTCTTGCGTAGAGAATCAAGGAAACTATATCATTTTATCAAAGGTGGTAACAATGCTCTTCCTACGTTTAAGAAAGAAAATATGTTCATTCAAATGCTTGAAGGTTTGCATATCTCAGAGGCTGAACTAATTATAGCCGCAAAAGACAAATCCTTACATAAGGTATTCAAAGGACTTTCTGATAATGTAGTAAAAGAAGCTTTTGGATGGAATGACAAATATCAAAGGAGTCAATAATCATGTTGACAGCAAGTCAGTTCAAAGAACTTTTTCCTAACTGCAAAGACCCTGATGGATGGGTGGATGCAATGAACGAAGTGTTCCCTAAGTATGAAATCAATACACCAGAACGTATTGCATCTTTCATTGCTCAGTGTGGACATGAAAGTGGTGGTTGGAGAGTATTCTCTGAAAACCTAAACTACAGTGCAAAAGCATTGGATGCAATCTTTGGCAAATACTTCAAACGTGCCGCAAGAGATTCAGAACCATATCACAGACAACCAGAAAAGATTGCTAACGTAGTCTATGCAAATCGTATGGATAATGGTGATACTGAATCTGGTGATGGATGGAAGTATCGTGGCAGAGGCCCAATCCAGTTGACAGGTAAAGCAAACTATAGTTCATTTGCCTCTGATATGGATGTTGACGTTGTTGATAATCCAGATAGTGTTTCAGAAGACAAAGAGATTGCACTTATGTCTGCAATCTGGTACTGGAACAAAAACAAATTGAACCGTTATGCAGATAGTGGTGATATCAAAACAATGACTAAACGTATCAATGGTGGTTATATTGGCCTTGAAGACCGTATCCATCACTGGAAGGAAGCACTACACATGTTGGGTAGTGATGCATCAGAACACGAATCAGAAGATGAGTTTGTGGAAGAACCTTCACCAGAAGATATTGGAGTATTGCGAAAAGGTATGAAGTCAGTTGGTGTTGTGATGATGCAAGAAGCATTAGGTATCACAGCAGACGGTGACTTCGGCCCAGGCACTGAACGTGCGTTAAAAGAATGGCAGTCTGCTAATGGACTAGTCGCAGATGGTATCGCTGGGCCTGCTACATTAGGTGAATTACTTAACTAAAATATATTGACAAACGAATCAATATGAGTTATTGTAGTTTATAGGGTAGACACAACTCTCTCTTCTTATTGACTCTCTTACAAAAGTCCGTGTCTACCCTCTAACCCCCTGTTTTTACAGGGGGTTTTTTTATGCCTTTTATTCAAAATAATGCTTGACATTTGTTATTATAACAAGTATAATATAGGTATAGTTAATGAGAAAGGTGAATTATGAATTTGATTGAAGTACAAGGTGGAAACAAATTCCAAAAAGAGGTTGCTTTTAAAGTAGTCTCTCAGATGATTACATCTTTAATGCCTCGTATGCGTACCCTAGAAATCACTGTTCGTATCAAAAAGATGCATGGTGATGCCATTGGGTATTGTATGATGGAAGACACCAATCGCCAGTTTGACATTGAGGTCAGTCGTGACCTGTCCCTCAAGGACTATGTGAACGCACTATGTCACGAAATGGTACATGCTAAACAGTATGCTCGTAATGAGATGGATGGTTATGGTGGCCGTTGGAAAAAGACTAAAGTTGCAGAAGGAACTCTTTATATGGACTTGCCTTGGGAGAAAGAGGCATACCGTCTAGAAGACAAACTGACACAAGAAGTATGGGATGCTAATATTCTTTAAAAAAGTGCTTGACAATGTATTGACAAGCTAGTATATTAGCTATGTAGAGAATGATAATGAAGGATTTTAAATTATGACACAAGTTGCAGTAATACACACAGCGTTTGAAGATTCGCCAAGAACAGTTGCTTTCGTAGAAGTTGGTGAACGTATTGGTAATGAAGCTCTTGAGTACGCATATCGTTGGACAAACAACATTATGGGTTCTTGGAGTATGAAACTTGGAGAGGATGCTAATGACGATGTAACTGTCATGGCAGAACTTCCAGTTTATGATGGACAGACATACGGACTACGTTCCACTAGTATGAATGACCAAATGTTAGTAGGTAATAAAAAGTATAAAGTTGCCGCAATGGGTTTTGAGGAGATTGTATAATGGGTGCAGTAAAAGATATGTTAATGGATGTAGAAGACTTTGTTTATGACTTCTATACTGAGGATGGTGAACTAACTGCTTCACCTGAGACTATTGTTAAGAAAGCAATAAATAAATTTGGGCCTAGTTTTGGTAACTATGCCGAAGATGTAATCAATAATAACCATGATATGGAGCCACATTGGGATTGGAATAGTAATGTTCCTGATAACTCTGTTGGAGTAGAAGTATGATACAGAACCTAATCCTTGCACTTTCATTGACAATACCTAATGTATCTGCCGATGCATCTTTGACGCAAGGACAGACTGATACATTTTATCAAGTTGAGTCTATGTGTCTTGCAGAGAATGTATATCACGAAGCACGAAATCAACCACTCGCTGGACAATTAGCTGTGATTGCTGTGACAATGAATCGAGTTGTAGATTCTAGATATCCTAATACAGTTTGTGGTGTAGTGAAACAAGGCCCATCTCGACCAAGTTGGAAGGGTACTGGTGAGATGATACCAGTGAGAAACAAGTGTCAGTTTAGTTGGTATTGTGATGGTAAGTCAGATGTTATACATGATGCTAATAAAGATTACTTTGGTGAATTACTTCTATTGACAAATGATATTATTGATGGTACAATGACAGTAATTGATATCACAGAAGGTGCAACGCACTATCATGCTGACTATGTAATGCCTTCTTGGGCCAAGACTAAAACAAAAACGATTGAGATAGAAGATCACATCTTCTACAGATGGGAGAAGAAATGAACGTATTTTACCTAAGTGCTTATGAGGACATGTGTGCCCAAATGCATTGTGATTCGCATTGTAGTAAAATGATTATTGAGTACGCTCAACTAATGTCTACTGCACATCGTACTATGGATGGTGAATTGTATTATGGACGTACTAAGAGTGGTGCAAAAATCAAGCGTTGGAAGATGGACGATGATGTTATGGAAACAACTCTATACAAAGCATCACATGTAAATCATCCTAGTGGTATTTGGGTACGACAGTCTGCAAAGAACTATAGATGGTTGTATCGTATGTGGACAGAACTCAATACAGAGTTCATGTGGCGTTATGGTAAAGATGCACCACATGAGAGTTATCGTAAACTAAATGATATCTTGTTCAACACTCCAAAGAATATGAAGGAAGGTGTATGGACAGAACCAACACCAGCGATGCCTGATGATGTAAAGAACAATGATTCATTAGTTGCATATCGTGATTACTATGTCAAATACAAACAACACTTGGCTTCATGGAAACGCAGAGGCGCTCCAGATTGGTATGAGGTGGCTGCATGACTAGAGAATCGTATTATGATTATATGGGGCGAAGAATGCGTGAGGAAGATATAAAGAATATGAAACCACAAACCATAAGTACAACTCAAATGTTTGAACATCAAATGAAAGAATTAAATGCTAGTTATTATTCTTGTATAAATAGGATAAAGGAATTGGTTGAAGAAAACCAAGAACTAAAATTACAAATTGAAGAATTGAAAAATAATGCCAACATATAGCGTGAGAGACAATGATACTGGAGAATGGGAAGAGTTGTTTATGTCTTACTCTTCACTCCAAGAGTATCTAAAAGAAAATCCTAATAAAGAGAATGTTATCACTTCTGCCCCAATGATTATTGGTGGTACAGGATTTAGTGGATTTAAAACAGATAACGGTTTCCAAGAAGTATTGCAGAAGGTTGGTGAGGCACATCCAGGCAGTTCACTTGCAGATAGATATGTAAAGAAATCGGCAAAAGATATTAAGACGCAAGCGGTTGTGGATAAACACCGTAAACGACAGGGGAAATAATTAATGGCAAAAGCAAAAGATATTAGACTTGAAGATATGGTGAAGGTTACACCAGCCACTGACAATCAACAAAAGGCATTTCAAGACTATGCAAGTGGTAAAAATTTGTTTCTTTATGGTGCAGCTGGTACAGGTAAAACATTTGTTACTCTATATCTTGCACTACAGGAAGTGTTGAGAAACGAAACAAAATATGATACAGTGTACATTGTTCGTAGTGCAGTTCCGACTCGTGAGATTGGTTTCTTGCCTGGCGATGAAGAAGACAAGACAGCACTATTCCAAGTACCTTATGCAAATATGGTTAAGTTTATGTTTGAACAACCAAACGAACAGGCATTCAGTTTGTTGTACGATAGGTTGAAGGCACAAGGTTCAATGATGTTCCTTACTACTTCATTCCTTAGAGGTATCACTCTGGACAATGCAATCATTATTGTTGATGAGGCTCAGAACTTAAATTTCCATGAATTGGATACAATCATTACTAGGGTTGGTATGGATTCAAAGATTATGTTCTGTGGTGATTTCTTTCAATCAGACTTACAAAAACATTCAGAAAAAGAAGGTATCAAACACTTCATGTCTATCTTGAAGAATATGCCATCTTTCTCGAATATTGAATTTACATTGGGTGACATTGTACGTTCTGGTATGGTAAAAGAATATCTAATTAGTAAAATTAAAAAAGAAACTAATACTGAATAAGTATTGACTTTCGTGTGAAGTTGTTGTATAATACAGTAACAATATAAAATGAGGAAGAATATGTTTATACATAATCCAATTGATATCCCAGAGGTATCTACTAAAAATATAGACCGCAAGCGTTTCTATGATACGCCTACAGGGTTCTATCCATCTATCACAACAGTGTTAGGTGTTCGTAAGGAAAAGAAAGAAGGACTACGAAAGTGGCGTGAACGTGTTGGTAATGATGTTGCAAATCATATCATGCGTAGTGCTGCAGGCCGTGGAACTGCTGTTCACCATATGTGTGAAGACTTCTTAAATAATAAAGAGGTTGTCAAAGATGAACAGAAATTCTTACCTTGGTGTTTGTTCTCACAACTAAAACCAACTTTGGAGAAGTCCATAAATAATATATTCGCACAAGAGTGTGGATTGTGGAGTGAGAAGTATCGTGTTGCAGGCCGTGTGGACTGTATCGCAGAGTGGAATGGTGTACCATCCATTATTGATTTCAAAACCTCTCGTTCTGAACGAAAGGATGATTATAATTTTGAGTACTACATGCAAGCATCTGCATATGCAGAAATGTTTGAAGAGAGAACAGGAATTGAAATCAATCAGATTGTTATTCTTGTTGTCACAGAAGATGGACTAGTTCAAGAGTTTGTAAAAGAGAAGCATGAATATCTGCCTCATCTCGTAGAAACCATTGATATGTTCACAGAACAATGGGAAAAAGACAATGAAGAAAGTAATGTTATCAATACTACCAGCGTTACTGCTTAGTAGTGCAGTTTCAGCAGAACCATTCTGGGCACAAAAACCTGTCCAGTGTGGCCCTGCACAAGAATTAGTTGAGATTACTAAAAATTTCGGAGAAGTTCCATTCTTATCTATGAATGGGATAACTCAAAAGAATGATGGCACATATATCGAAACTATATTAGTTATTTCGGTAGGGTTATCAACAAAGTCATGGAGTGTACTAGAGTTTTCAAAAGATAAAGGACTTGGTTGTATTCTTGCAACAGGTAGAGGTTTTGACAAACTTAGAACACTTGGAGTTGATTTATAATAAAAAGTTATTGACAATCAAACATTACTATGGTATAAATAATATACAGTTTGTTGATACAATCTGAATACTAGACAGGACTTGGGGGCAGTACCCAACGCCTCCACCAAAAGTGCATTACGTCCTACTGCAATAGGAAGTTTTGCAGAACATAGATGGCCCTAAGGGGATGTCGAAGTTAATGCATTTTTGATGGGGGCGAACTAGGATCGACTGATAGGAATAGGAAAGAGTAGAACTGTGGGATAGACGCCTGATAGTCTAACAAAACTAAACGCAAACGATAATTTTGCACCTCAAGGTTTCGCTCTAGCAGCGTGATTGGATAGGGTTTCGGTAGGTTTCCTAGTAACAGAATAACCTACTACTTAATTATGGGAAGGATAGACAATGTATAAAGTGACAGCATGGTTTAGAAATAGTAAAGTTTCTGAAGAGTTTCACAATGTAAATGATGCAATCGAATATCGTGATGATGTTGATGCACACTATCCTTTAAAGGTAACTTTTAGGAAGGTGATAAGTATGAGAGAATGGGTATATAATTGTTGGAACGTAGTAATGGATCACGAAAAGAATCCGTTAAGTAATATTCCAGACTTCAGTACACGACATATGATTATGCAAGTTCTTGCGTGGATGTGGTGTATTGTATTTGCTATCATAGTAAGTAGTATGTGGGCAGGAGTAATTAGTATGGTATTACATGCATTGTTACTTGCCGCAGTTGCAGTTACAGTAGCAACATTCGAAACAGCTAAACGAAAACCAAGTGTGTTTAGTGGTTACAATGGCCGTGGTAAAGGTGGTGAACATGAGTAACGAACCATATCACAACAAAGGTGCTGGACTGGCGTTTATTATTATTGCACTAATGATGATTGGTGTGCCAGTTGCAATAGGAACATCAATGGGATGGTTTAATCTCTTTGGTATACTAGGATTATGAATTAAAGAAATAATGCGGGCGTAGCATAGTGGTAATGCAGTAGGTTTCCAACCTATGGATAGGAGTTCGATTCTCTTCGCCCGCTCCAAGTTTTAAGCGGATGTAGTATAAAAGTATTACAATAGGTTTCCAACCAATAGAAGGTGGTGCATTACCATCCATCCGCTCCAAGTTTTGAAAAGTGTGGCGACTTAATACGCTCGTGTAGACCAACGGTAAGTCTGCCTTTTAAACCTTAATAGGAGTTGTTATGAATCTAGAAGAAATTGCAGTTATGACACCAAAGAAGTTTGCAATCAAAATTGAAAAAGTCGTTGCTAATGGTGGTGGTGTTACTACATACATGGATGCTATATTAGATTATTGTGAAAAAAATCAGATGGAGCCTGATGCAATTGCACCGCTCATCTCAAGACCACTTAAAGAAAAAATTGAAGCAGATGCAAGAGAATTAAACTTCTTGCCTAGAGTAGCAACCCTACCAATCTAAGGAGTGATCCAATGGAAGCATGGGAGTCCTACCAAATGTACCTTGGTCTCAAGTTGCATTTTACGACTAATTACGACTATACAAGATATGGTGGGAAGACTTCTGCAACAAAGGCATCATTCTTAAAAAGAAGGGATAGATTTTTCTTTGCTCGTGTAGCTAAGAAGTATGACGATAAGACACTAGAGTATTATATTGCAAACTTTGTAAAGTCGCCTAAAGGATGGTTAGGTGATTTTAGTGAAGATAATTACAATCAATATGTGAAGTACAAACAGGCATTGACCTATAACTTCATAAATGACATGAGTTTTTTATTTTCACAAGTAGAGGATTTTGATTCAATTTTCTCTTTACAAACTGGTAAACATCCTGTATTATTAAAGAACATTCTCGCTAAGAGAATCAATATCGAAACCGCAGTGATTCTACAAGGGTTACTGCATTATGTGAAACGATTTGATAAAGGGTTAAGTGATGACTTAGTATGGCCAGATAATAGACGTTTAATCGTCAAGTACGCCGCATTCCTTTCTTATGATAGAGAGAAATGTAAAACGAAACTGCTCCAGTTGATAAGGGAGACATTCTAATGGAAGTGCAAACAGCAGATCCAGTTCGTTCAAACGAATCGAATGAACTTGCTAGAGAACGAGATTTTTATCGTGCAAAGCTTGTGGAAACAGGTGAACGAGTTAAATCTTTGGAATACGATAACGCAGAGTTAGTGAAGCGTTGTGGTATTCTATCTAAAAGGTTAGAAGATAACTCTACTAAGGTGCCATTTCGGCCACGCCGAAAAGGGTGATAGTATATCCTGAGTATGATATAAAACTACTCTACTTAGAAGGTTGTTATGAAATATAAACAAACGTCACAAAATACATGGTTGGTAGAAGTCCAACAGGATGGCAAAACAAAGGAATTGTTTTTTGAATTTCCAGCAGGATCAATCGACTCGGTTGGCTGGGATACAGGCGATACTTTGTTATGGGAAGAACTACCTGATGGTGGTTATAGTTTGAAAAAGAAAGAAGATAATGGTGACTGAATCACAAGGACTAAAAACGATGGTAACATCAGCAAAATTGATTAGTTACAGTCAACCACCTAATGATGAAACAGGTATCATTGGGGTTGATGATGTACAGGACTTAATTGCGTACTGTGCTCGTGTATCTAATCCAGCTAATCAGATAAACAAAAGTACATCTGAAAAGTTAATCAAATATCTAGTTAAACACAAACACTGGAGTCCACTAGAAATGGCCAGTGCAACTATTGAAATAGAAACAACTAGAGATATTGCACATCAAATTGTGCGGCATCGTAGTTTCGCTTTTCAAGAATTCTCTCAACGGTATGCAGAACCATCTTCAATGGGTGATGCGTTTACGACAAGAGAATGTCGTTTACAAGATACTAAGAATCGTCAAAACTCAATTGAGATTGAGAATGACCCAAGGATACAACTTGACACAAAGACGCAAGAGTTGATTACAGATTGGAATCGTAGACAACATGGCGTTATCAATCAAGCAAAACAAGCGTATCAGTGGGCGATTGATAATGGTATTGCAAAAGAACAGGCTCGTGTAGTTCTACCAGAGGGTATGACTAAGACACGATTATATATGCAAGGTTCTTTACGATCATGGGTTCACTACATTGAACTTCGTAGTGCGAATGGAACACAAAAAGAACATATGGAAGTTGCAAAGAAATGTGCAATTGAGATTGCTAAAATCTTTCCATTGATGAAGAGTCTTTAATAATGAGTTTCATATGCAAATACCCTACACTAAAATATATATTTTACAAAAACTTATTGACAAATGCATGAGTTTTAGGTATTATATATACTGTTACATAATGAATAACGTGAAATACTTTAACATACGAAAAACATACGGAGAAAATATATGTCAATTTCAGCACTAAGAAACCAGAACAGTCTGGATAAACTACTACAACAAGTCCAAAAGGATGAATCACCATCCACAGAAAAAAAGTCCTATGTGGATGAACGTCTGTGGAAACCACAGGTTGATAAGGCAGGCAATGGGTACGCAGTACTTCGATTCCTACCAGCACCAGAGGGTGAAGAACTTCCTTGGGTACGAGTTTGGAATCACGCATTCCAAGGCCCAACTGGACAATGGTTTATTGAGAACTCTCTAACCACAATCAATCAGAAAGACCCTATTAGTGAGTATAACTCGCAACTATGGAACTCTGGTATTGAGAGTGATAAAGAGATTGCTCGTAAACAGAAACGTAAATTGCAATACTATGCAAACGTATATGTGGTAAGTGATCCGACTAATCCTCAAAACGAGGGTAAGGTTATGCTTTACCGTTTCGGTAAGAAAATCTTTGACAAACTCATGGAAGCAATGCAACCTGAGTTCCCTGATGAAACACCAATCAACCCATTTGATTTTTGGGAAGGTGCGAACTTCATGTTGAAGATCAGGAAAGTAGATGGTTATTGGAACTACGATAAGTCTGGTTTGGATGCTAAATCTGCATTGAAATCAACTGATGAAGAGTTGGAAACAATCTACAAGTCACAGCATTCTCTTGCTGAGTTTCTTGCGCCGTCAAACTTTAAATCATATGATGAATTGAAGGCTCGTCTAGATGCAGTTCTTACTGGAACTGTTGCAACAGGTAAAACTGCTGCTCAAATGGTTGATGAAGATACTGTGGATTTCACTCCAAAGTTCAAATCAGAACCAACCCCAGAACCTTCTACGGTGGCTGCGGCATCTGATGACGATGATGATGCCATGTCATACTTTGAAAAGTTGGCAAACGAATAGTATCTATGCTAGGGTAGCGGTGTAACACACAGACCCAAAATAGATTAGGTATAGTTGTAGTATACAACACACTAGACAGCTAGACTATACTGAATAGAAAGAAAACTTAGTGTGGGAAAAGGACAGGGTGTCAAAACTCTGTCCTTTTTTTATGTCAAATATTTATTGTTGTAAAAACAACCTTTTTATATAAATATATACGAAAGGATAGGTGGTGATGGACAATTGGAATGACGATCATTTCTTCACTAAAGGCCAGAAGATTTATTTTCTCATATGTGGAATTCTTGTTGCTTTGAGTTTTGTGTGGGTTAATCATATCTTTTGGGAATATAGAAATATCAATCAAGAATGGAACAATACATTTGTATCCCCCAAAGAATTTTGGGATATAAATAGAACTCGTTAGAAGACAGGATAGATTGAGTTTCTTATAAATAGTAGCTAATTGATTGAGAGAGAAATAGTATGGATATATTATCGTTCATCGGTGACGTAGGAGCTCCGATTGCAGGGGCAATTGCTGCTGGTTATTTTGTTTTCCTTACAATTAGATTTATATTAAAGGGTGTTACTGATAGTGTAAACACACTAAGAGGAATAATTGGTTCTTTGGATAATCGTGTTCAGACTATGAATAATGACTTAGTGAAAATTGATGCATTGATGAGTTATGCGTTTGGTATAAAACCTAACATTGACAGAATAGCTGCTAATGAAGGTAAAGAAGATGCAAGGCGTGATTAGGAGATAAATTTGGACGAACTTACCAATGCAATAAAAGACTATGGTTTCCCTATTATAGCAGCGATGGGTCTTGGATATTTTGTATACTTCATATGGAAATGGGTTACAGAGACAATTGATCCAATCATAGGACAAACAATGGGTACACTTATTGCACTGGTTGACAGAGTAAGAATGCTTGATAATGATATGATACGACTCAATATGAAGCTCTCTATGCTATTAGAACATTATGATAAAGAAGGTAAACCTATAGATGGGGATATTGAAGAAATATTACAAAGATATGGATCTAGACATGAAGACGTTAAAAGCAACAATAAGTCTGTTAGCAATAATACCGACAATTAGTTATGCAGGCGATTTAGTACACAGTTTTGGAAGTCCATCATTTAGTGGAATTGGACAGTCACAACATTTTTTATCAATCGCTCAGATTGAACATAATAGGAAAGAAAAATTACAAGATGATCTTGATGCAGCTGATCGAGAAGCAGCAAGAGAAGAAGCAAATAAAACTATAAACAAATTTATTCAAAACGTAGAATCTAGAATTTATGCTCAAATTTCTAAGAATCTAGTTGATAGTATGTTTGAAGATGATGGTGCTCTATCTGGTACTGCTGACTTAGAAGGTGCAACCATATACTGGGAAAAGGATTTAACAGCAGGCACCATTACAGTTCAGATTACTGAAGAAGATGGTTCATTTACCGAACTCGTAGTTCCATTGACAGGATTTGGATTTTAGTATGGAACATCTTGTTATATTTATTATTGCAACTTGCTTATTGGGAGGATGTACACAAGCAGTAGTACAGGATAAATTAGAAGTACTACCGCCAACTGAATTTGTAAGTGGTGTTCAAGAAAAATTAGAAGATTTACCAAAACTTGATGCTCCTCCAATGACTATTGCAGTTTATGAGTTTAAGGATAAAACAGGACAACGAAAACCTAATGAAAGATTTTCATCACTATCTTCTGCTGTAACCCAAGGAGCAGATGCCTGGGTTATAGATGCATTACAAAGTGCCTCAAAGGGCGATTGGTTTATAGTGATTGAAAGAGGTGGACTTAATAACCTAGTTAAAGAAAGACAACTAGCAAAATCCACATATGAACAATATGAAAAAGGCGAAAAAAAACCAGAACTTAAGCCCTTAAAGTTAGCTGGTTTAATATTAGAAGGAGGTATCGTAGGTTATGATGCCAATATCGTCAGCGGTGGTAACGGATTGCGTTACTTTGGAGTAGGCGGTGATACTTCTTACAGAACGGATCAAGTAACAGTTTCAATGAGACTTGTTTCAGTGAATTCTGGTAAGGTAATATTAGCCACTAATGTTACTAAAACAATTGCCAGTGTAAAGGACGATTTGAATGTATTTAGATTCTTCGATTTGGGAACTAAAGCATTTGAATTAGAAAGTGGTGCGGCCGCAAATGAGCCGACTTCTGTTGCAGTTAAATGTGCAATCGACCAAGCAGTTATTGATATGATAAGAAAGGGCGAAACAAAAGGTTTGTGGAGTTACGAAGACGCAAGCTTACAATAAGGAGAAGAAATGACCAAAAATATAGTAGGGTCAATCTTTATTATGATGACTGCATTGATGTTGCCTTCCATACTTGGAGCAAATGAAATTTATATCACACAAGTTGGCGACAATCTAGACCTAGACATTACACAGGACGGTACTGATAACAAAGTAGGCAATGCTACTACTGCTGCTGTGATTAATGGAGATGGGATGAATTTCGACATAACCCAACAAGGTAATTATAACATAATTACTGCGACAATTAAGGGTGCAGACTATACTGGTCTCTGGGAATTTACTGGTTCTAGTAACACAGTAGACTTAGATTGTAGTACTTCTGCAGCTGGGAATTGTGACGATATTACTCTCAATATTACAACAGAAGGCGATACCAACGCCTTTTCATTTGACATTGGAGAGACAGCTGACGCTTCAAATTCAGTAGTTAATTTTGTTGTTGATGGAGATAATAATATTATTAACTCTACAATAAATGGAACTTATGCTGCTCTTACAGTTAATATTGATAATAGTGCATCATTAGCAACTACAAGTGCTAATAGTGATGAAGGTGTTAAAGTAACAACAATACAGACAGGTAATGGAGTACACGGACACGGAATAGAAGTAGATGTAACTGGCGGTGGTGGTACAATTGATATTAATCAGAGTGGAATTAAAGACCAGACTGTAGACCTTAGCATTGATGGTGATAGTTTTGACATTGATATCGTGCAGTCTGACTAGTATATTTTTTGTTATAATAACAAGTTCGGCGTATGCTAATATTGGACAAGTTATAGAACAAAAGGGTGTTACTAATATTGAACGTGGAGAAGATGGATTTGACTCTATAGACAAAGGTTTCGGTATGGAATCAATGGATACTGTTCGTACAAAGAATGGAAGAACTGCTATTGAATTCATAGATGATACTAGAGTGGATGTAACAGAACACTCAAAGTTAATCATTGATTCATTTGTATATGACCCTAATACTCAGACAGGTTCATTATCTCTGAAGGCCTCTTTTGGTACAATGAGATATGCATCTGGACAAATTGCAAAAAACAGTAGACAAAATATAAAGATCAGGACTCCTACCGCCGTAGTTGGTGTTAGGGGTACTGATTTTTCTATGACAATAGATGAACTTGGTAGTAGTACAATTATCCTTCTACCATCGTGTAATGACTTTGGTATTTGTGTTGTTGGTGAAATTACAGTGGCTTCAGAAGTTGGTATGGTTATAATGAACCAAGCATTCCAAGCAACAATTGTGCCTAGTCCATACTCAGAACCTTCTAAACCAGTAATACTTGATTTGGATGAGAATAGTATTTTAAATTTATTAATTCGAAAGAAACCTATAGAATTAGAAGTTGATGATGAAGCTGAAAGAGCGAAGAAACTTGCAGATTTCTTAGGAATAGATTTTCTTCAGTTTGATGCATTTCAAACTAACGAATTATTAGATGTTAAAGATTCAACATGGTCAACTGAATTAGACTTAGATTGGCTTGGTGCAGATTTGCTTGCAGATATTTTAGATATTCTTAATGAACAACTTGCGTTGCAGATGAGAGATGAATTTACTAAAATGCAAGATGGTGTGGCGTTAGGTAAAAATCCAGATACAGGTGTTGAGATATATGATTACAATACAAACTGGAAATTTAGAAGAGATGGTGGTAATAATGTGTTTGATGCTAATTTGAGTAAGAACCACGACTACAGAATTAATTTGAAACAAGATGAAATAGAACTCTACGATATACCTATTGGAGAAGGAAGTAATAATGAAATCACTATTATCCAAGTTAGGTAAAGTCCTATTCGTATCTTTTTTCTATGCACAATCTTGTATGGCAAATGAAATATATGTGAACCAAGTTGGTGACGATCTTACTTTAGAAGTTGTTCAAGATGGTAGTGGCAACTACTTTCAGTATTGTGCTATCAACAATGATTCAAATTGTACAGATATGAACGGTAACGCACACGGTTGGGCAGATGGTGTCGCAAGTGATGATTCTACTGTAACAAGTAGTACAGTTGGTGACGATAACACGGTTGTCGTAGCACATGCAACTGGACAAAATAATACTAATGAAAATATAACCAATATTGATATTGTTGGTGACCGCAATAAAGCACAAAGCATCTTTTCAAACCCAAGTAACGGAAGTCATTCATATAGTACTATGGATTGGGGTGGACTTAAAGAAAGTAATATTGAGATTGACGGTGATGATAATACAGTAAAACACCAAAGTGATAGTTATGGCGAAGTCGAAGCAAACATCAGTGTAACTGGTGATGACAATAGTGTAATAGTATACCAAAGGTCAATGCGTAATGTTGCTAATGTAGACGTAACTAATGGTGGTGGCCCTGTCACTGCAAATATTCAACAACTAGGTAGTGGTTGGCAAGATACAGGATTAAATTCATACAGTGTTACACAATTTTGTGCCAATTCAAATGGGTGTAGCGTTTCAGTAACACAATACTAAACTACTAAATAACCGTATGAAATGGATTACGCATTGGGCAACTGCCCTAATAACACTTAGTATTATTTCTTGGATTGGGTGGAGTGACCCTTTTGTTAAGGAAACTCTACGTTTAAAATCATTTGATTTAATTCAACAATACGATACTCCACAGATATCTTCAGACATTGCGATACTAGAAATAGACGAAAAGTCTATTGAGAAGTATGGACAGTGGCCTTGGAAGAGAACTGTCATTGCAGATATGATATGGCAACTCAGAGAAGCAGGCGCTGGGATAATCATCTTACCTATTTTGTTCTCAGAACAGGATAGACTTGGTGGTGATATGGACTTAGCACAATCACTTGCTGGTAATGGTGTTGTCATTGCACAAACAGGAACTTCTCAAACAAATAAGAATGCAGTTCCCAGAGGTGTCGCTAAGATAGGTGACCCACTTCCTTGGTTATTTGAGTGGGACGGTATGTTGGGGCCAATAGAGTTACTAGGATTAAATGCAGATGGAGTTGGTGTAATATCAACTGTGCCGGAGATAGACGGAGTTGTAAGACGTTTACCACTTTTAATGAGAGTCGGAGAAGAGATATTCCCATCTATTGCAATGGAAACTATTCGTGTTGCAACAGGCGACCCATCATATCAAGTTAAGACACAAGAAGGTGGTATCACTGCAATGCGTGTACCATCATATCCTACAATCAAAACTGATACATTCGGTAGAATATGGTTGAGATACAATACAGATTTCCCTACACTAAGCGCAACATCTAATGACTACAGTTCCCTTGCTGGTAAGACAGTAATCATTGCGACTACTGCTGAGGGACTTGGTAGTATTATTGCAACACCTAAAGGTGAACAGTATTCGTATGTTCCAGTTGCTACATCCTTACAGACAATCCTAAACGGTGAGACACTTATTAGATTTCCAGAATCAACATTCTTGGAATGGTTGTCTGCACTTGGACTTGGATTGTTATTAGTACTTATTGCAAACAGAGCTCCATACTGGTTATCTGGTATTATGATTATTGCAATTCCAGTTGGTGCAGTATATGGTTCATACTATTACTTCATTAATCATCTATGGTTGATTGATTGGAGTTGGGTTGTTATGGTAACAACACTGGTTGGATTCCATGCAATATTCAATAGGTTCACAAAGGAATTCTTTGAGAAACAGGCTATCAAGAAACAGTTTGCTGGGTATGCATCACCTACAGTTGTACGACTATTACAAGAGAACCCAGCACTTATTAAAGACGGTATGAAGAAAGAGATATCAATCTGTTTCTCAGACCTACGAGGGTTCACTCCATTGGGCGAATCATTTGGTGATGACGTTAAGGGGTTGACAAAAATAATGAATGGGTATATGGATGCCATTACTCAACCGATATTAGATGCAGACGGTATGGTTATCAAGTACATTGGTGATGCATCAATGCATGTCCATAACGCACCAATTAATGATCCACAACACCCTAAAACAGCGGTGCAGTGTGGATTAGATATGTTAAAGGCAGTGGAGATATTCAATGATAAAATTACAAAAGAGGGACGCCCACCAGTGGGTATGGGAGCTGGCATTAATACTGGTCTTGGTTATCTTGGCGAAATGGGTTCTACTTTACGACACAGTTATGATGTGCTTGGAGACTCAGTAAGTACTGCCGCAAGAATAGAATCAAAATGTAAAGAATATGGATGTGTCCTATTAGTAGGTGAGAATACCTACAATCAGACTAAAGATGATTTCTTTTATCTAAAAATAGACGACCTTGCAGTTAAAGGTAAGACTGTGGGTATCCGTATATATACTGTTATAGACAAAAATTGTGACAAGGTGTCACAGGAGAAACATCATTTGATGCACGAACACTATACTACCCAAAATTTCAACAAATCTATACGGATGTGTCAAGATTTAATGGGTGAGTTTGGTGGACAATTAGATAAGTACTATGAGATGTGGATTGAAAGATGTCTATACATGAAGACACAAGACCTACCTAAAGATTGGAACGGTGTTTTCATAGCAACAACAAAATAAATGAGGTTATACTATGTTATGGAAAAATTTACTACTAATAAAATTTAAGAATGGTTTTCGTGTTATGCCAGATAATAAAGAAGAAAAAAAGTTCTTCGTATTAGATGATGTAGAACTGGAAATCGGTGATGAATTTAGAGTTGGCCCAAATGGTTACTTTGAATACATTGGTAATCCCAACAAATTGATGCACAACTTTGTAAAAGAGGAAATGGCACAATGATGTGGTTAGACTACCATATCGAACAGGCAGGAAAAAACTTTAAGATTCGAGGTGAATGGCCTGGTGAGGTAATGGGTATAAAGAAGGATGGTAGTGAGAACGATCATCATCTTTACCAACCAAACGACAGATTCATAGTGAATGAAGACGGATGGTTGGTATACTGTGGTAAAAATACTACTGACTAGAATGGGTTTGCAGCTACTGCCCTAAACACTGGATCACTTTCTCCAACTGACATTGGTACTAGTTGCATTCCCCTAGAACCCCCACCACCATCAGATACGTTAGCGGTTGGTGCATTAACTATGATTGGAGCAACATTTGCTGTCTGTGTTTGCATAGAAGCAGTAGATATCGAGTTTGTTTTATTTGATGCATTTGATGAATTTGGAACAATCATTCCATCTGTTTTAGGAACAAATAATTCTCTTCCTTCTTCACCAACGATATACATACCACCGGCTTTAACAGGGCCACCTGATGCTCTCTGTTCAATTCCTCTTCTTGCAAGTTCATCAATAACAAGTTGTTTATCTGATTCTCTCAAATCATTATCTGCAAGAACCGCTTGCAATTGTTCTGGTGATACACTTGTCATCATACTTTCATCTATTTCAGATGCACCAACAATGTCTTTATTATAAAAACCTGTTTCAACAGCACTTGCAAGTTGTTTGTCTTGTTCATCAGATGCAAACCAACTTAATAGTGTGGATGCGCCAGGAATAGACTTAACAATTGACATAACATCAATAGATAGAAGGCCTTTAAACCAATTCCAAATCTTTTCTATTGCACTAGCAATAAGTCCACTTAGACTAAATGTGGTTTTATTTCCATCTTTGTCTTCGTCCCAACCAAATAATCCTTTTATAAAGTTAATTCCAAGATTTAGAGGATAGAATATTAAGTCTACTAGTTTTGCAGATACAATACCTAATTTTCCTAATAGACCCTTCTCAAAGAATTCTGAATCAAAGGTAAATAGGTCTTGGATAAATCTAATGGGTGCTTTTACTGCTTCCAGTAAAGTTCCAAAGAAACTGAATGGTTGTCCTTCATCATCTGCTGCAGATGGTTCAGATGCCCATGAAAATAGATTTCCAATCCACTCTTTAACTTTACCAAAGGCCGCAGTTGCAAGTTTAGTAAGTGAGAAGTCTCCTGCTTCAGTTTCACCAGATTCTTTTGCCCATGTAAATAGTCCAGTAAACCATTCTTTTATTGTACCAAAGGCAGTAGATATCAATGTTGAAAGTGAAAAATCACCAGCTGCATCAGTGCCAGCATCTTTACCCCATGTAAATAATCCTACGAACCATTCTTTTACTTTACCAAAAATTCCCTTTACAAATGTAGAAATTTTAAATGGTTCATCTGGATCACCCCAACCGAATATACCTTGTACCCATGCTATAGCACTATCTATAGGAGCAAAGAGGATATCAATCAATCCACCTTCACCTACTAGTCCTGTCCATAATGTAGTTAATGTTCCTATAGGGTCAGTGAATAATCCAACCACACCGTCATATAAATTTGTGAAGAATGTTTTGATACTTTTCCATGTGTCACTAATGAATGTGGATATAGAACCAAACACTGAATCTGTAGGTTCTAGTCCAAACAAACTAGCGAATAGATTATAGACACCAGTAATTAGATTGTCTATGGTATCTTTGAAGAATGTACCAAGTCCACCAACAAGAGTAGTAATACCACCAAGGATATCACCATCTTTGAACTTCTGTATTGCATCTCCTAAAGTATCAAATAATGCCTTAACAGCTTCAAACTGTTTTACAATTACATCTTTAAATACTGTTACCAATGGAGAAATAACATTTAACCACAAGTTTTTAAGTGCAGGCATCAATTTGTCTACTACAAACGCTTTGGTATCTTCCCAATATTTACTGTTAAGGAATACAAGAACACCAGCGACTGCTGCGCCAAAAGCAAACTTTTTTAACATACCAAAGATATCACCACCAATTTGTTTGGCCTTATCTTTTAGAAATCCACCTAATGTTGAACCAAGACCCATAATACCAGAAGAAACTTTACCAAGAGTACTAAGGATTTTTTGATCCATCCTCATCTTATCACGTTTGTCTTCAGTTGCTTTTGCACCACTATCACCAAACGGAAGTTTACTCTGAAGACTTTGCAACAAAGAATCTTTTCTTTGGCCAATCACCTGTGAGGTAAGTTTACCAATCGCATCCACTGTACCCTTTACAGGGTTATTTTTTATGATTGCTTCTTTGGATTCTTTTAATGCTTTAATGGTCAGTTGTCGAGCTTGATATGCAGATTCTTCTGCCGTGAATCCTTGATTCAACAAGTCCTGTTGAACTTGTTTCTGATCCAGAATTGCAGACTTTACTTCAGACGATTCTTTTGCCCGTTGTCTTGCATCTTTGTCTCTCTGTTCTTTAATTGTTTGAATTAGAGATTTAAATCTACCGTCTTGCTTCTCGACTGCCATTTTACTTTACCTATTTCTTTTTGGTGTACGCTTGCGAACCAAAGAACGCAGCGACTATACCAGCAACAGCAACAAAATAAGTTGGTGCCATACTGCCTAGTGTTTTTTGTGCTTCACCTAAACCAATATAAGATGCGATAACAACTGCGAATGGATATAACAATAATCCAAATAAAGCGAACCATGTCATTGAACGCTGAGCGTCCCTCATGGCATCGTTATCTTCTAGTTCTTTTCTTTTGAATTCCATGTACATTGCATGTTCTTCATCAGAAACTTTACCATCACCGTTAGTATCGGCTGGATGGTGTTTCTTTAATTCTTCTTCACTCATTACTCTCTCCTGTACTTCTATTTATCTCTTACTATCAGCTTGTCGCTGTCTTTCTTTTGTTCTTTCATCTTCCAAATGCTGTTGGAGCAGTGTAGTATATACTTCCCTCTCCCATGGCATCATCTCTTCAATTTCCGTCAAGGAATACTTGTGGTGTTGCATTAGACTGAAGTTTAACTTGTAGTAGTTTTCCAGACTATTGTGAGAGAGGGCTATTAAAAAAAATCAGATAGACCTTCTAATACAACTTCACTCTCAACACCAGTATTCGGGTTTTTAATCTTAACAGAATGTTTCACTTTAGGCATAGTTGCGAAGAATTCTTGAATCATCTCAAACTGAATATGAGACATTGATTCAATAAAATCATTCAACTCTTCTTTATCCATATCATTTTTTGCATACACATTATCTGCATCGTATATTTGAGAAATGCATGATGTGATAACATCAAATGTAGCACCAGTTTCATCATTATTATCTAACGACTTCATAGTATCCACGTTAGGGTAGTTTAGAATTAATCCAACATCATCAGTAATTTTGATATTATTATTATGTCCAACTTCTTTGTGACATTCAATCTTTGATAAATCAATATCAACTTCAACTAAAGTTTCATTATCATCTGGACACTTAATACTAAGTCTAGATATTTCACCAACTGATTTTGCTCTCAGTTTTAGAAACACATATTCAATATCAAATATGGGTAAATCTTTTGGTTTTAATTTATCAAAAGTACATGCAGAGATAATCTCTTCTATTGCACGAATCATTGAACTTTGGTTGTTTTCTTGTTGTGCTAACATTAATGCCTTTTCTTCTTTCACAAGAAAAGGACGGAATTCAACTGTTTCTCCAGTTGATGGTAATGTCAATTCATACTTGGCCGAGGCCAGTTTTGGTAATGCCATAATATTATCTCCTATTGTGCATTATGTAAATTTATTTAATCTGTAAGTTATTGTATTCCTCTAAGAATAGCATCTTGATATGGATCTACACTAACAGAAGGTAATGTAGATACTCCTTGTGGTGTAACTGGCAATCTCAAATCCTGTGGGAAAGTTCTAGAATCAGATTTTGAAATACTGTTTCCACTAGAATCTATAAAGGTAATATCTTTAAACGCAAAAGAAACTTCTTGTCTTGCAAGTTCTGTAGACGTTTGTGTATATTCTATTGGGCCAAGAGTTTTTGGAAATGCTTCATTCAAATTCATACCATTTAATCTTTTTCCATTTTTATCCAATTGAAATATTTGGATTGGACGATTATATTCTTTATAATACTCTAGATTATAGTTGTTTGGTTTGTAAATAAAATCCATCCAAGACTGAATATAATTCCTTTCAAAATGTTCTGCTGAAAGGAAGAATGTCATATTGACTTCTTCTGCATATGTTAAACCTTGTGCCATTTCATGTGTTGGGCCATATATGTTTTCATTGGTAACAGTTCTAAGGTTTTTACCTGGCATAGTTACTGTTTCTACACGAAGTGACATGTGCCTATCATCAGAATAAGAAGGTATTGCTGTAGCAGGGGCAGATATTCGTACCTCAAACCTACTAAGCATAGCAGGGCCACCATATTTACTAAAACTGGAAATAAATTCGTCTAATGCTGCCATTATACTCTCCTTTGATTTGACATTCGCCTAGAATCAGAGTAAACCTTGTTATCAGTTGCCTTTACAAATCTTTGTACAGGTAACAGTACTGCTAACATCATTTCGTCTGCTTCTATTTTACGGAATGGTGATTTTACATGGGATGCGAGATATCTTTTAACCGTAGGTTTTACCATTGGGTTTCTTTTTATACGATTCCACGTTAATCTAATTTTTGTGTTTTCATCCATCCTATCGTCTGTTGCATATTCTGTAATTACAGACAATAGTTTAAGTCTCATTGGAATGGATAGGTAGTGAAAATTCAATCCTAAAAATCCATCATTGTAACTCTCAATTGGCATTACTAAAGGAAACCTATCGTAATACGGTAATTCGTTTTTATATTTTGGATCATAAAAGAAAAAATTCATGTTTCCAAGATTTGGGCGACCAGTAACTATTCCCTCAGATATCAACTTCCTATCGGGGGGTGTGCCTAGTTCTCGCACCTTATCACGAAACCAACGAACACTACGTTCCTTGCCACCAGTTTTTTCTAATATTTGATCAAAGTAAGTCATACCTCTATTTATACAACTAACCCAAGTGATCTTCAGTAAGAATTTTAAATTCTATACCTCTATCGTTACACCAATCTATTGCCGCTTCCCATTTGGCTTGGTTGACGCCCCATGTACGGACTTCATTAACAAATCTAGGTGTTTTTCTTTTAGGTTTTTTAGGAGGCCCACACTGGGCTTTAGGTTTGACTTCTATCAACCATTTTTTGATAGTGCCATTCCTTTGACGTACTTTTACATAGAAATCTGGAAAGTATCTGTGTCTCCTACCATCAAGGGGAGATGTATATGGTATGATAACTTCTTCACTGCCCCATTCTAGGACTGCACTGTTTCTATCACAGTATACCATAAATTTACGTTCCCATAGAGAACGATATACAATTTTAGATGGATCACCCTTATATTTTTTAGGTTTTGTTGGGATATATCTGCCTGAGTAAGCCATAAGTCTATATAAATACTTTCACAATTACAGGACTATTTAGATGGCTTTACAATCAACACTAAAAACTAGAGTATCTACCAAACCTCTTGTGTCATATCCAGAAGATGTTACATCTGAGAAATCTGATCATTATGTTAGATTTGACGTAAATGTTCCTTCTGCATCAGAGGTAACATTCGGTAGTACCAAAGCATACGCAACAGAACCTAAAGGTGGATCGACACAGTTTAGTACGGTTTCTGTTCCAAGAGCGCCTACTAAGAAAGTTGATCAATCAATTGTACTGTACATGCCTGCTAATCTAGAAGTTTCCCATAAAGCAAATTACGGTGAACCAGAAATTGGACTTATTGCAGCCTCTGCTCTTGGTGCGTTGAAAGGTTTTGGTGGTGCTGGATTTAACATAGGTAGTATTTTAGAAAAAGGAAAGGCAGAAATAAATAATGCTGGACTTGGTATGCTAGAGGGAATTGGTGTCTCTGGTGTGAAGGCTGCTGTTCAGATCCAACAGGGTAAAATAACAAATAATAGAACAGAGATGGCTTTTGAATCTATTGATAGACGTTCTTTTTCATTCACATTTAAAATGTTACCTAAGAGTTCTTCAGAAGCTGCAGCAATTGAAGAAATTGTAAATACATTCAGATTTCATTCTATGCCTGAGTTTGCTGGAGCTGATGGTACTGGTAGAACAATGATTGTTCCATCAACTTTCAATATAACATATCGTCCAAATATTCATTTGCATCATATTGGTGAGTGCGCCTTAGAGTCAGTTAATGTAAAGTATGGTGGAGAGCGTCCACAATTCTTTGTTGACCACCAACCAGTAGAAACAGAAATGACATTACAGTTTAAAGAACTCGATCTTGTTACGAAAGAAAAAATCGCAGAAGGGTTTTAATCATGTCTTACTTTAATAAATTTCCCCAAGTTGCAATAGATGTAAAGGGTGATACTGATCTAGTGATGTTAACAGACATTACCAGAAAGGTTCGTTTTAGTGATCTCGCAAAACAGAACTACATTCAATATGATTTCTATGATGTTGTTGCTGGAGAGACACCAGAATATGTAGCATCTGAATTTTATGGTGATCCAAAATTGCATTGGATTGTTCTTATGGCGAATGATATCATTGACGTATATGATGACTGGCCTATGTCCGTTCAGAACTTTGAAACATATGTAACAGAAAAATATGATGATGTTAATGATATACATCATTATGAGGTTTATCAGGAATCTGGTGATACTTCAAAGGTAATAGAAATACCATTCGACCCATCAAATACAATTCCTGTTGATGCTGTTACTATAACAAATTATGAATATGAAGATAATTTACAACAAAAGAAAAGACGTATTAGACTTGTTAAGAAACAGTACGTTAATACTATAAAACAGGAATTAAAATCCAGACTAAGTGGTAATTAATAATGGCAGAAATTCAGTACGCTGGTGAATATAAAGTTGATGTATGTAAACTATGTACAGTTAATGGTTTAGAGTTAGATTTATCTGACTTACTTGCATCAGTAGACATTTACGAGGACATTTTTCAAAACTCTATATCGGGTGATATTTCTTTCGCCGACACCAATAATCTTGTTGGTGAATTGAGACTTGTTGGTCAAGAGAAACTAAAACTAAAACTTTCAACACCAAATGCAGATGATACTGATAGTAGAAATACTATTATCAACTTTACAGAGATGCCTCTGTATATTTACAAAATAAACAATAAGATGAGTGTCAATGATAACACAACAATCTTTAGTTTATCGTTCACTACATCAGAAATTATTAGAAACAATCGTATTCGGTGTGTTGAGGCCTATGAAGGTGAACCAGCTGACGAAATAATCAAAAAGATTATTCGTGATGAAGAATTACTAAACTCCAAGAAAGAGTTTTACTACGAAGAGACTTCAAACAGGTTTAAATTGGTTGCACCAAATCAAAGGCCTTTTGCATTCATCAATTCGATTGCAAGACGTTGCCTCTCAAAAGAGTATGACGATGCACCAACATTTCTTTTCTATGAGACATGCAGAGGATACTTCTTTAGAACCATTGACAGTATGATGGATAGAAAGAACCCTAAGATGGTGTTTCGTGAACTTACACCCAACGAAACGGAACTTCGTAATAGAACAGACCTATTGTTACAGAACATATTGAAGTATGACGTTGTTGGTTCTACAGATACAATGGCCAGTCGCCGTGCTGGTATGTATTCATCTAAACTTTTACTTTTGGATGTTCTAAACAAAGACTATGAAGAACATGAATATGACTATTTGGAAGACTTTGAAAATGACGTACATGTAGACGAATTTAACAAGTATGGTTCAGAACAAGGCCCAATAGTTTCAGAACTTGTTGATGATTACAATAACAAAATATCAGAATACCCAGAGTCAGTATACTATGTACAGACTATCGACAGAGAATCTAAGGGTGGATTGTTTGATGGTGCTTACTCAGGCAGTTTTGATTACAAAGGGACAGATAAGTGGTTGCAGAGAAGAAAGTCTAGATTTGCATCACTAAATTCTGCCGTATCATTAAGAATTAAGATTAACGGTAATACCACACTCCAAGCAGGAGACTTAATTGGTATCGTTATTAATAACACTAAAACTGGTGAAAACGATGAAACACTAACAGGAAGATACCTTGTTAGAAAACTTCACCATGTTTTCAAAAGAGGTACTGGTAAAGACTTACACGAAATACTATTAGATTGTGTAAGAGATACAGTAAAAACCAAATATCCAAATCAGGGTGTTGTTGCATCAGATGGGGGTTCTTCTGTTGAAGAAATAATCCCTAGAGGTTCATCAGACCCTGGCGATATTATATTTTAAGGAGGGCCAAAATACAACTCGTTTTGTTATGATAATCTATTAACCAATACAAGAGGTATAAAATGAATACTAAACTCAAAAACCGTATCAAGAAGATGACTTTTCAAACTAGACATGATAGAAAAGTCGAGGTGCAGAATTTAGAGAAGGATAAATACTATGAAGAACTATATCGAAAACGAACGCTGGAGTTGTTAGGAAATAAAAATGAAGACATTTACAAAGTTACAGGAGGGAGTATACGATCCCAATATATTTAAAGCAATTTTCTTAGCAGGAGGCCCAGGCTCTGGTAAATCATATGTTGTCCGAAGAACGACAGGTGGACTAGGAATGAAGATTGTTAATAGTGATGATATCTATGAGAAGATGTTAAATGATGCTGGACTAGAAGCATCACCAGAAGATATCTTTTCAGATGAAGGACAGGAGATTCGTGTACGAGCAAAAAAGGTTACAAAGCGTATGCAAGGTAACTTCTTGACAGGCAGACTAGGGGTTATCATTGATGGCACTGGTAAAGACTATGACAAGATTGCAAAACAAGTACAAGGATTGAGAACTATCGGTTATGAATGTTCTATGATATTTGTTAATACTTCACTCGATACTGCACAAGAACGTAACAGAAAGCGTTCTAGAACTTTGCCAGAGAAGGAAGTTGCTAACATGTGGAATGAAGTGCAAAGAAACATAGGTAAGTTTCAATCACTTTTCGGTAGCAAAGATTTTATCATTGTAGATAACAATGACGCTGGTGAAGATGTGTTTGCTAAGGTTTGGAAACGAATCGCAATGTTAGTTAGGAAAAAAGTGTCCAATAATATTGCAAAACGGTGGATTTCACAGGAACTTGCAAAGAAAAAACGATAAAAAAATAAAATTATTTTCTAAAGCCCTGTTTTTACAGGGCTTTTTTTTGTCTAAACCGCTTGACATTTGTTATTATAACAAGTATACTGTATAGGTAAGATAAAGAAAGAGAGAATCACTATGATTATTGAACAGACATACCACGGTGTAGAGATGAAGATGCAAGTCACTGACATAGAGATTGGTTCTTATCGGGGATTGATTAAGGGCGACTTAGTTGTCTATGAGAAGGGTGGGGATGCATTCGAAGGAATGGTTCTTAATGGTTTTGATGAGGTAGGGATGTTTGATGACATGTTTACCGTTCCACAATACGCAATGACGGAGAATGTATAATGAATTTATGGGATATGGATAACGCATACCAAGCTGCACTTGACACTGGTGTAATGAATAATGACCTTGCAAACAAATATGCAAATTACTTTTCAAAGAAAACTCGGGCAATCCGTACAGGACGTTTACAAGCGTCTGGTGTAGATAGTGGACGTAATAAAGTTTATCAGAGTGAGTTTGCAACACAACGGTTATATCCAGATAGTTCAGTTAACTTGACAGAGAAAGAGTGTCAGAAGTATTTCAATCGCATAGTCAAGTCTAAGACTTATCAGAACCTATGTGGGAATAGTGGACAGACTAAACCTACTCTACGATTTATGAAGGCATCTAATAGCCCACGTTTAGCTGGTTTTGCTGGGTACAATGGTGTTATCGCTTTACGTCCTAACTGTGGTACTAACAAATACACTGTATTACATGAACTGGCACACACAGCAGGAAATATGCACCATGATGTTTCATTTCGAGTGACACTTGTAAAGTTAGTCTCTCGGTTCTTGGGAACTGACATGGCAAAGGAACTGAAGAAACAGTTTCGTAAGAATAAGTTGAAGATGTCTGTGGGACAGACAATCAAATCGCCTCTTCAATGGTTAGAAAGTTACAAACGTATGGAGGCGATGCGTGATAAAATGATTATGGGAAAATAATATGAAAATATATTTAGATATGGATGGAGTCATTGCAGACTTCTTTAGTGGACTTGAGAAAAAGTTTGTTGTTAAACACTGGAAACAGATACCTAAGATTGAACAGTCAATTACAGGATTGAAGTGTACTGATTTCTTCAACACACTTGAACCGTTTGATACTTCGGCCGAGTTAGTAGATTTTGTTAAATCAATTGGTACATTCGGCATTTGTTCTTCACCTCTAAGGGGTGACAGGGATAACTCTGCATTCTGGAAAAGAATTTGGTTAAATAGACATGGGTTTATGCCTGATGAAATAGAAGACTTAATCTTTACTGGAAACAAACACCAATTTGCAGTAGATAGGTTTGACGGTACACCTAATATATTAGTTGATGATAAACCAGACAACATTTCTAGATGGTGTGAGAAAGGTGGTATTGGTATTAGGTATCAAGCAAACGAAGATAGTATAACAACTATCAAAAGAAAACTAAATGAAGCCGTAAGGAATTAAAAATGTTATTTGCAGAGTATAGGGACTTCGATCCTTTTGACACATATAAGGGGTATATCCTCAGTAAGGCCATACATGATGATGGTGACTGTATCAAATGGGATTGGGAAATCTATAGGTTTGTAAAGAATAAGACATATGATGGTAGTGATCATGTGTACAGGATGCACGAATTTGTATGTTGTTTAGAAATATCCCCCTATGAACGTAATGAAAATCTGATTCTAGATATGTTCAGAAATATGGCAGGGATGATGTTTAGTGAAGAGTATTGGTCAGAAGGGCCAATTTTTTCATAAAAAGTGCTATTTTATGCTTGACATTTGTTATCACAACAGGTATACTGTATAGGTAAGATGAGTTGATTCGCAAAGGAGAAAAAATGTTTCGTATTCCAAATTTTTACCAAGAGCAAGTTAGTTTCAAAGGTGCATGGGAAACCATGAAAAACTTTGGACGTGGCGATTGTCTTGAAGGCATGAACGCAATGAACCGTGTATGGGAAGAGCATTGTGCTAATCCATGTGTCCATAGTGACTTGGATGATGATGAATTCTGGGATAACTATGCCTATGAAGCGAATGCATACAACGTAGTATACGAAGGTATGGGACAATTATTTGGGGAGGCTGCATAATGCAACTTAATGATTTTATGAATAAAGTATGGGACGCTAAATATGTTGACGGTTGTATTGTCGTTGATAAACGTGTCACTTATGGTAGTGAACCAGACATTGAGTTCACTGTCAAAGATGAAGATGGTGAATTTAATTTCATTAGTGCTAAAAATATGTTTTGGAAACAAATGGCAGAGATTTCTGATATGCAAGATGCTGCAGAAAAGGGAGTAAAATTATGGTAAATATTTTTGGATGGGTTCTTGCTGCATTAGGGTTCATAATGATAATTGGTACTGCTGGTGCTGATTGTGATGGCGATTGTATGGAAAAAGCCTTGACAATGGCTGAGGTTATGAAGTATACTATGTTAGGACTTGGAATGATAATTGTTGGTGTTGCTTTAGGAGTTAAAAAATGAGTGATTTAAACGTGTTTGGATTTGAAGTAGATGATAGTGTCAATATAAACGGAACGTCCCTAATGGGTACTGTACGGACGACCTATGACAATCTCGTAGAGGTTTTGGGTGAACCTACATACACTGAGGCAAATCCTTATGAGAAGGTTGCCTGTGAATGGACTATTGATGCAAAGGTAGAAGATGAGGATGATTTCTATTACAAACCTCTATCTGTGTACTGTTGGAAGACAGGACGTATTCCTACTGAACAGTATGACTGGCATATTGGTGGTAATGACTATCAAGCTGTCGAGATTGCAGAAAAGATTATCAATGGTTGATTTACAAGAGAAACGCATCAATTCAGTACAGACTTTACTAAGTGGTAGGCCATTGTCTCCTTGGGCAAAGAAGTACTGGAACTATGTGCTAGAAGAACTATTGTATGCGAGAGCAATTAATGAAACTAGTTGAACTCGCAGAGAAATATGGTGAATCTATTGACAATCTACCAATAGAAGTATTGATGGAAGGAATTTATAATGAGCGGAATGCATATGTTGCCGATATACTTTACGACAACAAATCAGAAAAAGCGAAAGAATCAAAAGAAAACTTCTAAGTTGTTGGCTGCAGAGGCAGAACACGAAAAGTTTCTAAAGAAAATGGGTTACAAACCTAAAGGAGAGAAGTGTTATGGTAGCACTAGTGATTCCAAACCACTCAGCCGGGGTTCGACTCCCTGCTCTCCTGCCAAAATTCCATCAGTAGGTGATGGTATCGGTAATGCCTACCGAAAAGAACGTCCAGAGTATAATGGTAATGTTGTTATTGGACAGGCATATAACAAGGGTGGACTACAAGTCCTATCCACAAGAGAAGCAAATGACCCAGATACGGGCAAAAGGAGATAATGAATGGCGTTTGAAGTTAAAAAGATACACAAGTTGTCTGACCAAATCGAAGCACTTGCATACGATTGGGCAGTCACAGATGTGTGTGAATATTTTGGTGTAGAAGAAGTCGGTGAACTGACTGAAGAACAGGCAACAGAAATGTACAACTATGCTGAGAGTGAAGAGT
>Ga0222717_10000287_pt1 | contig 44021 bp, 38 predicted proteins | sample C33_18DmetaG_FD_165053 | JGI IMG/M metagenome (GOLD analysis project Ga0222717, IMG submission 165053) | Estuarine water microbial communities from San Francisco Bay, California, United States - C33_18D | ecosystem: Environmental > Aquatic > Marine > Unclassified | place: USA: California... | reverse complement strand
GGGGGTTCCCCGCTACACGCACCCTCATGGCTATCGAAACTTCACTGATCCTATTTAAGCCCGATGCTGTCGAGGGCAACATTGTCGGCAGCGTGCTCTCGCGTTATGAAGCTGAGGGCTTCAATATCCGCGGCATCAAAATGATGCAATTAGATGACTCCATTCTTACCGAGCACTACTCACACGTTGCTAATGAACCTTTTTTCCCTCAAATAGCGGCCTTCATGAGTAGTTCTCCTGTCATAGCACTTGCTCTTGAAGGCGAGGATGTGATCAGCCGCGTTCGTTCCCTACTGGGCCCTACCAACTCGAAGGAGGCAGATAAAGGGACGATCCGAGGAGACTACGGCACCGATATGATGACAAACGTATGCCATGCATCCGATAGCCCCGAGGCAGCCACTGCCGAGCTCAAGCGTTTCTTTAAAAACGACGAGATCTTTGTGTCCTGACACTCAATTTAAAACTTAATCAGTAAGGGCTCGTTGGCGCTGCCGGCGAGCTCTTTTTATTTAACCTCATAAACAGCGATAATACGCCATCAAAATTCAAATCTATGATCATTCTTAATTCTTGTTACTTGATTTTTTCGATCCTTGTCTTTAATTGACCTAGAAGCAATCGCACTACCATTTTTATGAGTCAATCCACATGCTCCATTTGCCGGTTCTGGCACTCCTCGATCGGAAAAAAAATTGTCGTTGCTCTGACCGGAGCATACCTCGTTTTGTTCCTCGCAGGACACCTCACAGGCAACCTTCTGATTTTTCAAAGCTCTGAGGCTTTTAACCACTACGCACACTTTCTGCATACCATGCTCCATGGATGGGGTATATGGCTTTTTCGCATACTGTCGCTATTTGCTCTGATACTTCATGTTATAGCCACAATTCAACTGACACGTGCTAACCGCGCTGCACGATCGAGCCGTTATCAGAAAAATGCCAGTATGGTGGCATCAAAGTCCTCACGTATCATGGCCTACAGTGGGCTGACAGTGCTCGTTTTCATTGTCTTCCACATTCTGCACTACACCGTGCGCACAGATGCTGATTTAAAATTGCTTGCCGACTACAACCAAAACTGGGCTATGACTGTAGCTGGATTCCAGAATGGTTATGTGGTGGCATTTTACGTCGTATCCATGGCCCTGTTGTGCTCCCATTTATCTCATGGAGTGGCGTCGATCTTCCAAACACTCGGGCTTCGTACCAAAAAAACTGCAGGTAGTATAAAACGCCTATCCCAAAGCTACTCAGCGGTAATTTTCTTGGGGTTTGTTTCTATTCCCATTGCGGTTTGCTTCTTGGGTCTCGGTAAAGAAGAAATGGAAGATACCAGAGATGTGATCAAAGCACTAAAATCCAAAGGCTACTCCAAGCTCCCAGAGTCGCTAATCGGCAAGGACATCACAAATATGAATATGGATCATCTACCACAAATGTCCGACTAACCATTAGCACTTTTTCATAAAACCAAACTAAACCCATTTTCCTAATATGCCCTTAGACAGCAAAATACCAGAAGGCCCGATCGATCAGAAGTGGACCAAACACAAAATGGATTCCAAGCTCATCAACCCGGCTAACAAGCGAAAGTACAACATCATTGTAGTGGGTTCAGGACTAGCTGGTGGAGCTGCCGCCGCCTCACTCTCTGAAATGGGCTACAACGTGCAATGTTTCTGCTATCAGGACAGCCCACGAAGAGCACACTCTATCGCAGCACAGGGAGGCATTAACGCTGCAAAAAATTACCAAAATGATGGCGACTCCGTGTATCGCCTGTTTTACGATACCGTCAAAGGTGGCGACTTCCGTGCTCGCGAGGCAAACGTCTATCGTTTAGCTGAGGTCTCTAGTAATATTATCGACCAATGCACTGCGCAAGGCGTACCCTTTGCCCGCGAATACGGAGGGTTGTTAGACAACCGATCCTTCGGCGGCGCCCAAGTATCCCGCACATTCTATGCCCGCGGTCAGACTGGTCAACAGCTTCTCATTGGTTGCTACCAAGCACTTGAAAAAGAGATCGCAAAAGGTGGCGTAACAATGCACACCCGCACAGAATTAATGGATGTGGTCAAAGTCAACGGTCACGCCAAAGGTATCGTTGTTCGCAATCTTGTGACTGGTAAAATCTCCTCCCACGCTGCCGACGCAGTAATTCTTGCCAGTGGCGGATATGGTAATGTTTTCTACCTCTCCACTAATGCGATGGGATGCAACGTAACTGCTGCTCTTAAGGCACATAAACGTGGCGCCTACTTTGCTAACCCATGTTACACTCAAATTCACCCAACTTGTATCCCTGTCAGTGGTGACTACCAGTCAAAGCTAACACTCATGTCAGAATCACTGCGAAACGATGGCAGAATATGGGTACCCAAGAGCAAGGAAGATGCGGCAGCCATTCGCAATGGAAGCAAAGGCCCCGACGACGTCGCGGAAAACGACCGCGACTACTACTTAGAGAGAAAATATCCATCATTTGGAAACCTTGCACCACGCGACGTATCATCACGTGCTGCCAAGGAAGTGTGTGACGAAGGCTTAGGCGTAGCACCCACCGGCCTCGGTGTTTACCTAGACTTCAAGGATTCTATCGAACGGCTCGGTGAAGACACGATTCGAGCGCGATACGGGAACCTTTTTCAAATGTACGAAAAAATTACTGGTGACAACCCGTACAAAACACCAATGCAGATTTTCCCTGCTGTCCACTACACCATGGGTGGATTATGGGTAGACTACAATCTACAGACGTCCATTCCCGGCCTCCATTGCCTGGGTGAAGCAAACTTCTCTGATCACGGAGCTAACCGCCTCGGCGCCTCAGCACTCATGCAGGGACTCGCAGACGGATACTTTGTCATTCCTACAACAATTGCTGTTTACCTTGCCGGTGAAACTCCAGGAAGCATCAACAACAAAATGAACGAATTCAAACTGGCAGAAAAAGATGTAAAAGATCGCCTCGACAAACTTATTTCTGTCAAGGGTGAGAAAACAGTCGACAGCTTCCACCGTGAACTTGGATTACTGATGTGGGATGAGTGTGGTATGGCACGCACCCGTGAGGGACTCAAAAAAGCTCTACAGCGCATACCCGAAATTAGAGAAGAATTTTGGAACAACGTTCGTATTCCAGGCACTGCCGAGGGACTGAACATGGAGCTTGAAAAAGCTGGTCGCGTTGCTGACTTCCTAGAGTTTGCCGAGGTCATGTGCTACGATGCACTGCGCCGAGAAGAATCATGCGGCGGTCATTTCAGACTTGAATATCAATTCACCGAGGACTCAGAGGAAGTTAAGCAGGGCAAGACCCAACCTGGAGAAGCTCTACGGCGCGATGAGGAATTTGCTTACGTAGCCGCATGGGAATTCAACGGTGTAGGATCCGAACCAATATTACACAAAGAGAATCTCGAATTTGACAACGTTCACCTTGCAATTCGTAGCTACGCTTAACCACAAAATCATTTTCCTATTAACTACTAGCTAATCAAAAAATGCTCAATTTGACACTCAAGGTCTGGCGACAAAAAAATGCTGATGCAGATGGCCATATCGAAACATACGACGCAACTGACATCCCTATCGAAGCCTCTTTTTTAGAAATGCTCGATATCGTCAATGAGCGTATCATCAACGATGGAGGAGAACCTATTCACTTTGACTATGACTGTCGTGAGGGAATTTGTGGTCAGTGTTCACTTACTATAAACGGCATCCCCCACTCCAAGGAAAAAGGTGTAACTGCTTGCCAGTTGCACATGCGTAAATTTAAAGATGGCGAGACAATTTGGATCGAGCCCTTTCGCGCCAAAGCCTTTCCTCTACAACGCGACCTAATGGTTGATCGCTCAGCATTCGATCGCATCATCGCATCAGGTGGATTCGTCGATGTTCGCACGGGATCTGCTCAAGATGCCAACAATCTGCCCGTCGCCAAAACCCGCGCTGATGCGGCAATGGACGCTGCCGCTTGCATTGGTTGTGGTGCCTGTGTAGCAGCCTGCAAAAATGCATCTGCCATGCTCTTCGTTTCAGCTAAAGCCGCTCATCTCAACTTACTTCCTCAAGGCGCACCCCAGAAAGACAAACGCGTGCTTGGTATGGTTCGCCAAATGGATGCTGAGGGCTTTGGCAATTGCACCAACCAGTATGAATGCGAGGCAGTATGCCCAAAAGAGATCAGCGTCGAAAATATTGCTCGGCTGAACCGCGACTATGCTATTGCCTTGGCAAAAGAGGCCACGGTTTAATATTGAGCCCAAACCCGCGCTACAATGAATCATTGATATACGCGTTATTTTGGGGTTTGGTGTAAACGACTCCACTATTTAAGGCCCAAACGTTTTACCCAATTCAAGATTACGGCCTAGATTACACACTGGCTACTTGAATCGCGGCCTCAACCATTATCTCAGGCAACATCTAAAAGGATACGTTCTCAACAAAAATGTACTATGGGAACTATCAGTAAACCATTGAGAATTACACACCGTTCCAAGGAGCAACCACACTATAGTTGTTAGTTTGAGATTTTAAGGGCCAGCACTTGCTGATCAGACCTCCTCAACAAGAAGCCTCAATCCATCTTCTGATGTGATTTTCACCTCTGTTCCAGACGGAACAAAGCCATTAGCGGCTGTAATTTCCAGCACCTTGCCATCAAAATCCCCCTTACCTACTGGGCGAAGATCAGTAATTGCAGAACCTTGCAGACCAACGCGTGTGCCTTCTGATTCCGTTATGTTTGATGAGTTACCCGAATCTAAAGAGCCCTTCATCACCATTTTGTTGAAGAGCGGCACATCAGGAAGATAGCGCATCATCAACAGCGAAAGAGCAACAGAGCCCAAGAGCCCAATAGCAAGATTGATAGCTGGGCGCATGATAAAATCCCATGCTTGGTCAGAATCCCAACCGCGCACGCCATTATCATCAAATGCAAAATCGTCAACCATCGCCATAAACAAGGTGCCCATAATTAACACAGCACCCAAAACACCGGGTACTAAAACACCAGGGAAAATGAACAGTTCTACCGCAATCAAAATCACTCCCATAACAAAAAGCAGCATCAATCCGTATCCAGCCATGTTACCAGCTGCATAGTTACCAAAGAAAAACAGCGAAAATGCAACGAGTGAAATCGCCCCACCAATACCAAATCCCGGTGTCTTCATTTCTAAATAGGCACCACCAATCCCAACCAATATAAGAATCCCAGAGAACCCAGCTGCTAAAAAGGCAAATTTTTCCATGCCCGACGGTTCAGCCACCACAATCATACGTTCACCGAGTTGCTCTTTTTCTAAAACATCATCAAGATCGTAAGCTATTGATTTTGCCAACAACGGTTGACCCTCAAATTCCATGGTCGCCTGCTCCGCATTCAAGGTAAGTAAATTTTCCTCATCTACGTAGATATCTCCCTTTTCATAAACAAATTCCATCTTCATCATAGCTGAGGCCAAATCAGGATCATGCCCCTTTTTCTTCGCAACACCACGTACAGCAGCAACTAAATACGATTCAGCCTTGGCTCGCTCCATTTTCCCCATTTCCTGCCCTTGGGTAACTACTCCAGCTGCACCGATCGCCGATGCAGGTGCCATGTAAATAACATCCGTACCCAAAGCCACAATTGCACCTGCAGATACTGCATTCGGGTTAACGTATGATATTGTTCTTGTTTTTATTTTTGCAAGATCCTGCATGAGAAACTCGCTTGTTTCCCATGCAAAACCACCAGGTGTGTTCAAATCAAAAATAATTGCCATCGCACCCTCATCATCGGCACGCCTCACAGTTCTTCGGATAAATTTATAACGAGGCACCGAAGACAACTCCTCCATCCCCACTTTAATGACCACCACCTTACCAGCGTAACTATCCTCTGAGGACTTACCGAACACACGCTTATTCGCCTTACTAATATCTTCATCAGCATGCCGGGATTCATTCACCGGAACTTCTTCTGTCTTCTCCACCCGCAACCCATAATTCTGCAGTTGTACACTGGTGTAATTCTGCGCTTGAATCCCTCCCACCATAAGAAAGATCATCACATTCACCCAACAGAAAGAAAATATAGTCTTCATGAGTTCAAAGTAAGCATAAACCCAACAAAACGATAGAGCTAATTGTAATGAACTTCACGAAATATCAAACTGGATAAATAGATGAAAAAACGATTGCATTCCAAGTGCTTATCCCCTTTATTCCCCAACCCCGCGAGCTAAAAATCGCCGTAGGTCCTCTGCAAATCTGCCAACTGCTCATCTTGGGCGACACGCTGATTCCCGCTCGCCAGAGGGTAACCCGGTAACCCAACTACTAAAATGTCAGAAGACACATCCAACAATACAGAAAACACAGACACCTCCATTGAGGAAGAAGAAGATAGCGCAGTATTCAAACTAGACCGTTTTGAACTGCCAAACCGCTTAACTAAAAATGAGGACACCGAGTCCAACACATATGCGCAGTTCACAGCTGAACCTTTCGAGAGCGGATATGGCCACACGATAGGTAACTCATTACGCCGTGTATTACTTTCCTCACTTGAAGGCGCAGCGATTACGTCCGTTCGTATCGCCGGCGTTCAGCACGAATTTTCTAGCCTACCCGGCTGCGTCGAAGATGTCACAGACATCATCCTCAACCTAAAAAAGGTGAAGTTTAAACACCACGGAAAAGAGCCGCGCGTCCTAACCATCAAAGTGGAAAAAGAAGGTAAAGTTACTGCCGCTGACATTCAAGGCGACAACATGTTCACCGTCGTCAACAAAAGGCAACTCATCTGCACGCTCGACCGTAAGGTTAAGTTCGACTGTGAATTCGAAGTCAAGGTTGGCCGCGGATTCAATACTGGTGACGAGAACAAGCATAAGGAAATGCCTATCGGCGTCATAGCTATAGACTCCATTTTCTCTCCTGTGGTTCGCGTCAAGTATGGCGTAGAAGCTACTCGTGTTGGTCAAATGACTGACTACGACAAGCTTGTGCTCGACATCTGGACCGATGGCCGCGTAGAGCCTTCCGACGCTCTTCTGCAAGCATCCGCTATCCTACGTCACCACCTCGATGTCTTCGTGAACTACGACGAGAATGCTGTGGATTTCGAGGAAGCACCTGCCGAGCAGAGTGAAGAAAATGCCGCCCTGAAGAAACTGCTCAACATGAGCGTCAACGAGATCGAACTATCCGTGCGTGCTGCAAACTGCTTGAACAACGCTAACATCACCACCGTTGGGCAACTCGCCACCAAGACTGAAGCTGAAATGCTTAAGTATCGTAACTTCGGTAAGAAGTCGCTCAACGAAATCAAGGAGAAGCTCGTCGAGCTTGGCCTTGGCCTCGGCATGAACATTGATCCCACTCTGCTTACTGGAGCACTGCCTACAGTCAATGCACCACGCCTTGGCGCTGAAGAGGAGGCTCCCGTAGGACTTGCCGATCTCATTGCTCAAAACCTTAACGACTAACCGTCTTTAAAAAAGACACTCCATTAACATGAGACACAGAAGAAAGACTGTCAAACTGCAGCGCAACGCATCACAGCGACGCGCTCTACTTACCAACCTTGCATGCAGCCTGATAGAACATGGTCGTATTCGTACGACTCTCGCCAAGGCCAAAGCATTACGACCAATTGCAGAGAAAATGGTTACACTCGCAAAACGCGGCGACTTACACGCACGCCGTCAAGCGATCGCATTTCTCCGCCACAAGAATATAGCCAAGAAGTTGTTTGAGGAAGTTGGTCCTGCTAGTAAGGACCGACAAGGCGGATACTGCCGTATCACTAAGCTGGGAGCACGCATGAGCGACTCCGCGCCTATGGCATACATCGAATGGACAGATATTGAGGATATGGCTATCGCCAGCCTCGAAGAGGAAGAATAGGTTTATCGTTTTCTCAAAATGTATATTAATTACCAAGCCTAACTAATACTAACATCTCAATCAAACACGCATTCCCTCACGGAAATGCGTGTTTTTTGTGTATTTACTCAAAAAAAAAGCCGCTTTTTGTAAGACATGTTGGACACATGCCGGTCTATCAGCTATAAGTGAAACGTTATTAACACACACATACATAACTAATTATGAAATCCAGAAAGAACCTAACACGTTTTACATACGAAACAACTGCATTCCAAGGCTGGCGTCTTTGCTTAAGCAAATCTGGCTCCACCTTCACTAAGTATTTTTCTGACAAGAAATACGGTGGTGAAAGGAAAGCATTGAAAGCTGCTACAACCGCGCTTGATGAGCTGAGAGATCTTCTTGACAAGTCACGCAAGGTAAACGGCAAGCTCAGCAAGACAACAATTACCAAAGCTCAAAAGCTGCTCAAAGCTGCTTAGTCTATTAATATCACATAATTTAAAATTCGAGCAGGCGGGATATTCTCCCGCCTGCTTTTTTCTGTCGCTTTTTCAGGCTGCTTCACTAGCTTCAATTCAACTCATGGATATTCAATTTTACAACCGCTACACCCAGAAAATGGAGACCGAACAGGTCTACGGAGAGGCGTTTCTTAAGTGGACTTACGCCAATCCGTTTGGCAAACTCGCGCTTCATGGATTTGTTAAACGGCCAGCATTTTCCCAATGGTATGGTTGGCGCATGAACCAACCAAAAAGCCAAAAAAAAGTGAATCCTTTTATCCGCAATTACAAAATGAATACGGATGAATTCGCCGATCATCCTGAGAGCTACGCGACGTTTAACGAATTTTTCTATCGTAGACTGAAGCGCAGCGCGCGCCCTATTGCAACCGATCACGCTGTCTTCCCTGCCGATGGCAGACATCTTGGATTCCAGAACATAACGAATGCCAATGGTGTTTTTGTGAAGGGACAGAAATTTGATCTCGACGCACTCATCGCTGACTCCGAAATTAGCCAACGATATCGCAACGGCAGTCTTGTCCTCTCGAGGTTGTGTCCAGTCGATTATCATCGTTTCCACTTTCCCGTCAGCGGCCAAGCAGGCAAAACACGTCTAGTCAACGGCCCACTATTTTCCGTCTCTCCCATCGCCCTAGCTCGAAATATTTCCTATCTATGGCAAAACAAGCGCACTCTCACCGAGATCAAAACCAAAGACTTAGGTAACGTTCTAATGATGGAAATTGGTGCTACATGTGTTGGCTCGATATCACAAACATATGCACCTAACGATATGGTCGATAAAGGACATGAAAAAGGTTACTTCGCATTCGGGGGCTCATCAACCATCACCTTGTTTGAACCCGGGGCCATAAAGCTCGCAGACGACTTACTAAAAAACTCTGAGAAACAGATCGAAACCTACGCACTCATGGGTGACTCCATGGGCAACTAATTAGCTATGAACGCAAAACTAATAGTTTATGACTCAATAAACTTAGGAGCTGAAGTGCTGCCAACCATCTTCCTCAAATCGATCTCCACCGCCTGAATCACATAGCTCCCCAATTTTTGTCAGTGGAGTTGCAGAAAAAATCTTGGGCCACGCTTTAACAACCTCATCAGCGATCTGGGAATCTACAGCAAACATAAGCTCGTAATCCTCACCATCACTAAGCGCTTGATGAAGATCGCATCCTTTGTTCACAGGGACCATATCGGAATCAATACGATAACCGCACTGACTCGCCTCCGCAAGTCGCGGCAAATCACGGGCCACACCATCTGATAAATCCATCATCGCACCAATCTTAAAATTTTCGGTCAACCATCGCGCCTCAGCAACCCGTGGTGTAAAATCGAGATGCTTCCCTTGTATAGAGCCACCCAACGTGCCAGTCACAAATATAACATCACCAGATTTCCCTCCTGAACGAGAAACGAGCCTTCTTTTTTCTACACTGCCTGTCCCAGCGATTGAAATAACCGCAGCTGAACCAATAGGCACCGAACTGGTCTCGCCTCCGCAAATATCTGCATCAAAAAGCGAAGCACACTTCTGCATTCCATCATAAAGGTTTTCAACGTAACCAATAGACGTATCCGGAGGCATAGCTATTGTGACTAGTAAATGATCAGCAATTCCACCCATCGCAGAAAAATCACTAATAACCCTTGCTACAGCCTTCCATCCTACTCGAAAAGGATCGCTGGAATCACTCTCATAGTGAATTCCCTCAACCAAACAATCGGTCTTTAAAAGCATATAAGTGTCAGCTTTTCCAATATCCACGACGGCACAATCATCACCAGGCCCAATAACCACAGAATCCCTCTGATTCAGCACTTTGACCACTCTGGCTACCACCGCATCTTCACCCATATCTCCTAGTGTTTGCATCAAGAAAGATTTGACGTTATATTCGACAAAAACCCAAACACATTTTTAGTGAACAATTGCTGTCATCTTGCCTTTTTTATTCCATAATACATGTGTGTTCCGGACACTTCTATATGTATCACTGTTGATAACACTTCCTCTTGAGGGGGCTAATGATGGTCCTCAAATAGACCGCAAAGCGCTTTCAGAACTTAACAAAATCGCCGATTATGGAGAGGCGACGAAAGCCATGTCAGACCGCTTACCCGGAGTAGCGATTGTTTATTTCCGCGCACTCCTACGCACACCGGGGCTCAGTGATGATGCTCGGGCTGCTACCAACCACATGCTTGCCGAAGCCATCATACGTTTCAGTATCGAATTAGGAGGAGATCAAAAACTTGCGGCTGAGGCCCTAGAAATACTAGCCAGTAAAGCACAAACAATGTTCCCTTCCACTGCTCTGTGGCGTGCAGAGGCGCTAGTCAGTCTTGGACAATATTCTGAGGCTGAGAAAGTTCTCCGATCCATCCCCAAAAATCATCCTCTATCATCAGAATCCCAAATCGCGCGTGCTCGAATTCTCATTGCGCTAAATAAACGTGACCAAGCGTTAATTATCCTCAACGCTCTCTCAAAGAAAAACAACTCAACAACATCGAATACCGCGGCATTACTCGCTGCTGAAATACATATCAACACCGGTAAAAACGACTTAGCACTTGAAGCGCTCAATAGAGTTGGAACTGACAACCCAACAAGCAAAAAGCTAAAAGAATACTTAGCAGCACGATTAGCGTTAGATGACAACAAAACCACAGAGGCCGTAAACCGTTTTCAATCACTAATCACAGCCCCAGATGAACACCATAGCAAACGCATCTACCATGCATGTTTTCTTGGCCTCTCAGATGCCCAAGCCGCAAATAACGATACCGATGGCGCGATCCTGACTTTGCAGCAATTCATTGACGATTATCAAGATTCCCACTTACTACAAGCTGCATTCGAGAGACTCATATCACACTTGCCCATTGCCATCTCCACCGACGACCCAAGCATGCAAAAACTGCGCCTGTGGGCAGGCGAAAAACCCCTCACTTCGGAGTCCGCCATCTTAGGATCTGGTGATGGTGTCACAAGCATACAACTCAGCGAGGCCACACCCATGGCAAATCATGAACTCACTGCACTCGCTCTATTTTATAGAGCTAAACTGCTAACACGCACCCAGTCAGAACAAAATCTACTTGAAGCAACCGCAATCCTAACACGACTTAGAAATATTTACTCGCAAAGTAGCCAACCACCTAGTGAGCTATACTTGGAACTTTTCTCAGCATCGCTTCTAGAAACCGCATATATTCAGCTGCAACAAAAAGAACTTGATCTAGCCACTCACTCACTGACCGTAATGGAAGAAATTACATTTTCTCCGCAGTTAAAAAACCAATCAAGCATCCTACGTGGGGAAATCCTTGCTGGCAAAAACGACTACGAAGGCGCCATGCGAGCTTTCAAGGGTGCCCTCTTCTCAACCTCTGAAATCATCGCTAAAACAGCCAGCAATAATGCAGGTATTATGGCACTCAAAGCAAGTAACCTTCTGGCCTTTCAGAAAATTATCAACTCAACGCAGGATAGCAAAATCAAAACTTCACTTGCACTTGAACGAGCGCTGTGGATGTGTACCGAGTCCAATATTCAAGGACGTAATGATTTGGATGCCTTTATCATGGCCAATTCTGGCTACAGTAGAGAAAATGAAGCTCGTTTAGCACTTGCCGCCGCCTGCGTTAACATATCACCACCTGACATCCAACTCGCAAAGGCGCAACTCGAAATCATTACCCCCAAGATGAAAACGGCAGCTGAGCAGGCGAAAATTACCCGCATCCGAATTCGTGCTGAATCACTTCTGCAGGAATGGCAGTCAGCGGCTCAGGCAGCTGAAAGCTTCCTCCTTAAATTCAAGGATTCAAAAGACGCTGCCAGTATTGAGTTCAAATGCGCCGAGTCATATTATCATAACGAAGATTACAACAAAGCCCGACGTATTTTTCAGGGGTTTGAAAAAAAATACCCGAACAACGCTCTAATTCCATACGCTCAATTTTATGAGGCGATGTCAGCGAGACTCGGAGGCACAGCGCAATCCCGCGAGGAATGCATCGCCATGTTTAAAAAGATTATTGATACTAACCATAAGCTCGCCGCTGAAGCTCGCGTTCAACAAAGCCGCCTACTTATCGACTTGCAGAGATACACCGAGGCAGAGGCCACTTTAAATCCAATGTTGGAAAGCAATAAAATCAGCCTCCAGCAAAAATTGGGTGCTGGCGTATTAATGGCGGACTGTCTTCAGCGTCAAAGCCTTGGTGAAATAAATAAAACAAATCAAGCAATTACCATTTACAACGACTTACTAAAATCTGAAAATCTCAGCCTAGCATGGATACATCGCTTGCATTACCTTCGAGGCCAAGCTTATGAGAGTATGAAAAATAATGCTGATGCCTTCAAATCCTATTATAATGTCATAATCGATGACCATAGATCCGATAATCTTAATACAAAAAAAGAAGAATGGTTCTGGTTTTATCGATGCGGCTTTAAAGCACTTGCCATGCTTGAAGCCAATGGTAATTGGGAAGCTGCCGTGAGAGTTGCTAAACGCGTCGCCTCCTTCAACGGACCCAGAAAGCAAGAGGCCGATAGACGTGCTAAAGACCTAGCAAGAAAGCACATGATCTGGTCCGACAATGAACCCCAGCAACAACCCAAATAATATTATGCGCACTGCTGTTTATGCTGGTTCATTTGACCCCCCCACCAACGGGCATCTTTGGATGATTGATCGTGGTTTGGAACTATTTGATAGACTCTATTTAGCTATCGGAAGCAACCCATCAAAGTCCTACACGTTCTCCGTAGCAGACAGACTTGAGTTACTGCGTAATAGCATTCCATCCTGCGAACGACTGACTATTGATGAGTTCGATAACCGCTATCTGGTAAACTACGCCAAAGATGTTAAAGCTGATTACATTCTGCGTGGTATACGCTCACCAAATGATTACGAATACGAACGCGTTATGCGGCATATCAACTCAGACATGGCGCCAAGCATCACCACTACTTTCCTAATGCCTCCAAGAGATATTGCTGAACTTTCATCCAGTATGGTTAAAAGTTTGATCGGCCCTAAGGGCTGGGAGAAATCAGTACGACGTTACGTTCCTACACCCGTATTCAAGGCATTAGAGGAAATGGATCATAGTTAACTGATGCACCAAAAAAAAATACAATTAGATAGCGCGAGGATAGCTTGCGATAACACGCCTCGAGGGCTACTGTTCCAGGGGCATTTTTCGCCAAGTGCATCATGATAGATTGGGATTCTATGCAAACATACCTCTTTAGACTTGTCGATGACCGACAAGACTTCTGGCAGTGGGGTTCTATCGGCATTTGCCTGGCAGGCGCCGCTGCGATTATCATATTACTAAGGCGCAACATATTTGTCCCCGGATCAAAACAACAAAAAGTTTTCAGCCGCTTCTTTGATCCTAATAAAAGAATATCAGGAATTCCAGTAATTTTTTGTTTCCTGCTTTGGATCACTTGGGCAGTCAGAAGTAACTGGTCCGCAAAACTTGTAGAAAAAGGTGAATCCTATTTGCCGGGTAATTACATCTACACGGCCACCTTGTTAGTCTCAGCATTTGTTCTATATCAATTAGCAACAGCAGTAGCAAAGGGCAGCTCGGCTCCTAAGTTCCTTGGTGGTGGTATGCTAGTGGTCTTTGCTCTTCACCTTTTCGGATGGCTTTCCCCACTGAGCACCGCACTTCAGAGTATCAGCTTACCACTGGGTAGTATCGACATCAATTTGTGGGCGATTCTTTCTGCTATCGTTGCTCTTCTCATACTACTTTGGCTAGTCGCGCTGACTACGAAGTTTTTGGACTCTTTTGTGAGAACACGCGATGACATCCCGCCCTCGATCAAAGTTCTCATTGGCAAAGCATCTCGATTTACACTCTACATCATTGCCATTGTGGGCGCTTTAAAAATCGGAGGGGTGCCACTGGGTGGTTTGGCTATTTTCTCAGGTGCTTTGGGACTAGGTCTTGGATTCGGATTACAGAAAGTAATCTCTAATCTAGTTTCCGGCGTCATCATCTTGCTCGATAAATCAATCAAACCTGGCGACGTAATTGAGATCGAAGGAACATTCGGCTGGATCAATACATTACGCACGCGATACATATCAGTAATCACACGCGACCGAAAAGAAATCCTCATTCCAAACGAAGATTTTGTTACTAACAAGGTGATCAACTGGTCTTTCACCGACCGGATTGTTAGAATTAAGGCAGATGTAGGAGTCTCATACTCCACCGATGTACCTGAGGCAATCCGTATTTGTAAAGAGGCCGTCAATTCTATACCAAGAATCTTAAAAACACCTGAACCCAGCTGCCTTATGATTGGCTTTGGTGATTCATCAATTGACCTTCAAATACGATTTTGGATCGATGATGCACCAAAGGGAGTCAGCAATATCCGCTCAGAAGTTTTACTCGCTGTTTGGCAAGCCTTTCGTGATAATAACATTGAAATTCCCTTTCCTCAACGAGATCTCCACATCAAATCTGGAAGTGCCTCCACAGACACCAACCAATGAAAACTCACAATTATGGCAACACTCACACTGAATAGTATTGACGAAGTTATCTCCGATATCGCTGCGGGAAAAATGGTAATCGTCGTCGATGATCCAAGCCGTGAAAATGAGGCAGACCTAGTTGCTGCAGCCTCTAAGGTAACTCCAGAAATGGTTGCATTTATGGCCAATCACGGACGTGGTTTAATCTGCGCTCCTATAACTGGTGAACGTGCAGAGGAATTAGAACTTCCACCAATGACACCCCGTAATGCAGAATCACAAAAAACTGCATTTACCGTATCTGTCGATGCTGCAGAAAACATCTCCACAGGCATTTCTGCAGCAGATAGAGCGATAGCTATCAAACTGTTAGCAGATCCCAATAAAGGTGCCAAGTCTCTGGTCCAGCCTGGCCATATCTTTCCGCTTCAAGCCGTAGCTGGCGGAGTCTTACGTAGGGCTGGACATACCGAGGCGGCGGTTGATTTGGCCAACCTAGCCGGCCTCCCCAAGGCAGGTGTCATTTGTGAAATTATTAACGATGACGGAACAATGGCTCGCGCAGGATCATTGGGTGATTACCAACAAACCCACAAGTTAAAAGCATGTAGCATTGCAGACCTGATCGAGTACCGCCGACACTCTGAAAAACTCATCACCCGCGGTGAAACAATTGCTATGCCCACCGACTACGGTGAATTCCAATGCCACCTCTACTACGTAGATAACCCCACCGCCAGCAGCGGCAGCCATCACCTTGCACTCACTCGGGGTGAAATATCAGAGGAAACAGATACACTTGTTCGTGTGCACTCTGAATGCCTCACAGGAGATGTTTTTCATTCGCAGCGATGCGATTGCGGTAGCCAGCTTGATTCAGCACTCAAACAAATCTCCGAACAAGGTGGTGTGCTTCTCTACTTACGACAAGAAGGACGCGGTATTGGACTACCGGCGAAGATCCACGCTTACAAATTGCAAGAGGAAGGTTTCGATACCATCGAGGCCAACGAAAAACTCGGCTATCCGTCAGATTTACGTGACTATGGTGTGGGTGCACAAATCCTTCACGACTTAGGAGTTAGAAAGATCAAACTTCTTACCAACAATCCAAAAAAAGTCATAGGTCTGGAAGGTTACAAACTGGAAATCGTTGAACAAATACCATTGAGTATTCCAGCCAACCCTCACAACGAGAAGTATCTCGATACGAAAAAGAATCGTATGGGTCACACGCTATAATCACAGGAGTTCGCTACCTATAACTTTTGCGCTTTCGATTAGCACAAGTAGTGCGTTATGCTCTTTATTCTGAATTGTATAAGGGCAGCCGTACCATTGGCACGCACTTCTTCTGCCAAACATTCCCTCAATCGATTTTGATAAATGGGGGGATTGAACAACCGATAAAATCAGCAATCGCTCGCAGTAGCACAGCTTCGTGGTTTCCAATTTTGCCATCCTTTATCACAGCATGTCCACACATTCGAAGAAGCTGTTGTTTCACAAGAGGTGTGGCGTGGTTATATTTAACTAGCGCAGCTATGATTTGCTCTAAGCCACATACCTCTTCTGGTAGCATCTGTTGGTTCCAGAGCAGCTCCATGGTAGCGGCCTTGTAAGCATCTAGCGCACAATCCTTTCCGCTGAGTAGAGCAAGTGAGGATATTAAAATATTGGTTTCGCATTCTAACGATGTCAATTTGTGAAACTTAATTTTAGGTTGTATCTGCCTACGGAAATGTGAATCTAAATGCCTCTGAATGATATGATGCAGCATAAACTCAAAAATATTTATCTGCTTATCACTATTGATGAGCCACTGGGTAATTCCAATAAAGCGCTCGTATTCAGGTAATGAAATTCGTCTCAATGTGGGAATACAGAGATCAATCAGTGCTATTTTTTGCGATGATTGAAGTCCAACAGACTCGCGGCTCCAATGAAGCGCCATTTCACCCGCGCCTTCTCCCGCATTTTTATTAAGATATAATATTTGCTCCGCCATCAGTTTTTTGTTGTCGGCTATTAGAACCCCAAACAACAGCGCCTGCGCACCCTCACGGTCATGGCAAGCGTAAAGCCAATCTTGCCCGAGTCCGTCACGCAGTAGCGCCCCATTGTTAACATCAATTTCAGATGCTTCACCAATTTGATTTATTGTTTTAATTGGTAACGGTGGCGGTTGATTACTTCTGAGTGAAGCACCCCCCAAGCCGCTCAAGCGCGCGTCAGTTACACCATTACGTTGACGACCATGAGCAATGTTAGGTAAACTAGTTTTTATGAATTTACCATCCCAGCTTTTTTGGATCAAATTGATCCTAACATCTAACGGCGGATGTGTTGCTAGGCCGTAACTAAACATGCAGCTATCAGCAAATAGCAGATGACTCATTTCGGCGGCTTTAGCTGCCTTTATTTTTGATCCATACTTTTGGCCACCTATTTTTTTTAAAGCTCCTGCAATGCCATCAGCATTACGCGTGAACTGTACCGCAGCAGCGTCCGCAAGATACTCGCGCTGACGTGAAATAGCCGCTTGGATCAGCCGGCCAAAAAAAACACCCACACTTCCCACGATCATGAGTCCACCACCCATAAGCATGACCGCAAGTATGATCCCTCCTCCTCCCTTATCGCTGCGTGATCTGGGTATGCCAGAAAAGCGAACCACGTCGAATAACATGCGACCAACCATAGAAATGATAAGGATACCGAACAAAAAACCCATTAACCGCATATTCAGCTTCATATCACCATTCAGGATATGGCTGAATTCATGTGCCACTACCCCCTGAAGCTCATCACGAGTAAGACGTTGTAAACAGCCACGAGTCACAGCAACCACAGCATTTCCTGGCTCGGTACCAGCTGCGAAGGCATTGATGCCGAGCTCATCATCCATAATCCACACCTGTGGCACTGCTATACCCGAGGCAATCGCCATTTCTTCTACCACATTTCTGAGCCTACGCTCATAGGTATCTGCAGTATGGGGATCTATTTGGCGTGCTCCCATATCTCGCGCAACAATACTACCTCCACCGCTGAGCTGTACCGTCTTAAACAGACTTCCAGCACCCATGACTCCAACAGTCGCACCCGCCGTCAGAACAAGTACACCAGGCATCCATAAACTTACAGCCCCTCCTGAAAATAAGAGTACAATATACACTACACCATAGACCGATGTAATAATCCCAGCAATAGCGAGGATAAAGTAGAATACTAGCCACTTAGTACGCCGCCTAGCATCATCCTGTGCCTTAAAAAAATTCATCAGGATTTACGGATTACTTAACACCTCATATGCATGTAAGTTTAAAATTCAACGCTCACCACTTCGCGCTCACTCTCGTCTGATACCTCAAAGAGAGTAGCTAACTGGAACTTGAACATTCCAGCAATGATATTGGCAGGAAATACTTCAGTCTGGGTATTATACTCTGTCACCGCGTCATTGTAGGCCTGACGTGAAAACGCAACCTTGTTCTCGGTCGATGTCAGTTCCTCGCTAAGCTGTATCATGTTGGTATTACTCTTAAGGTCAGGATACGCCTCAGAGAGTGCAAACAATCGACCAAGAGCACTACCCAAACCACCCTCAGCAGCCATCAAAGCACCCATGGAGCTGGCGTCCTCGGTATTTACATTCTGGCGGGCACCACTGGCTGTATTTCTCGCATGAATCACAGCTTCAAGAGTCTCGCGTTCGTGTTTCATAAAACCTTTTGCTGTTTCTACGAGATTTGGGATCAGGTCGTGTCGGCGTTTTAGTTGCACATCGATCTGAGCAAAGGCATTGCGATAGCGGTTTCGTAACTTAACGAACCCGTTGTATATGACCATCACCCAGAGCAGGGCGATAAGAGCAATAACAGTCAATACGGAGATGATAATTATAAGTGCTGTCATGTTATGTAATGTTCGATTTTTCGGGAATAGACATTCGATAGAATACACATACCTTAAGGCATTGACCTGTCATTACCATTACAAAAACAATCGAGCTTTGTAACTTATCTCCAAGCTTTTCAGTAACTTGAAACGTTCTTTTATTCATTATGACCAACAACTTTCATGCTGCTCTCGCCCGCTCTAATTCCATACTATCACGGGGTCGCCCTCAGATCCTCCAGCTAAACACTGGCAAGTTGTGTAACCTCACATGCATCCACTGCCACGTAAATGCTGGCCCCGCTCGCAAGGAAATCATGACTGATACAACCATCGATCGAATTCTAGCTTGGTTTGAAAAGACTGATATCCCAACGCTCGACCTAACCGGCGGCACACCAGAGATGACTCCTGGGTTCAGATACCTGGTCGATTCCGTTCGCAACTTCGCGCAACCACGCGAGGTGATGACTCGACTGAACGCCACCATCATCAACGAACCCAGCTACGATTGGATACCCGAGTATCACGCCCGCCACGGTATCACTATCATTGCATCCATGCCCTGCTACTCCCCGGACAACGTCAACGAACAACGCGGCAACGGAGTTTTTGATTCATCTATCAAAGCATTCCAAAAACTTAACGCGCTCGGCTACGGTAAAGATCCACGACTGCCAATGCATTTTGTCTACAACCCAAATGGCGCCACTCTACCACCCAAACAGATCGAGCTGGAAGCCGACTATAAACGTGAAATGCAGAAACACTTCGGAATTGTATTCAACGACCTCTACTGCATCACCAACATGCCGATCGCTCGCTTCAAGTCCTATCTCAAACGCAACCAACAATTAGATGAATACATGCAGCTGCTGCGTGACTCATTCAACCCTACAACTGTCGGTGGCTTGATGTGCCGTGACACCATAAACACCTCATGGACCGGAGAAGTGTTCGATTGCGATTTTAACCAGATGCTCAAAATCGGTCTGAAAAACCCATCCAATGAATCACCTCTTATGGTATGGGATATTAACCCGGAAACATACGACCAAATCGATATTCTTACAGCCGACCACTGCTTTGGATGCACGGCGGGCAGTGGATCGTCATGTAGTGGAAGCCTACAATAAAAAGCCCTGCTATTATTCGGCTATGTCGTACCCTTCACAACGTTTTTGTTAGTGCGATTATCATCATCGCTACACGACAGAAGCCTTAAACTTCTGATAAGCAGCCAATGCCCCGTCCCGTCCTTCGTTTATATCAATCATACGCTCAGGGTAAGTCACCCCAAGTTTGATGCCATAGCACTCCAGCTCAATGGGAGTAAGACTCCATGGTTCATTGATTCTACCATCAGGAATACCAGCCAGCTCCGGGACGTATCTCCTAACATAATCACCATTACTATCAAAACGTTCGGCCTGTCGCAATGGGTTAAATACACGAAAATAAGGCGCGGCATCAGCCCCACATCCAGAAACCCACTGCCATCCCATTATGTTGTTTGGAAGGTCCGCATCAACCAGCGTATTCCAGAACCAATCAGCGCCCCCCACCCAATTCTGAAGAAGATGCTTAACGAGAAACGACCCGACAACCATGCGAGCCCGATTGTGCATCCAGCCAGTCTCCCATAGCTGTCGCATGGCGGCATCAATAACCGGAAATCCCGTTTGCCCTCTTCGCCAACGTTCAATTTTATCCTCGTCATGCACCCACGGAAACTGCTCATATTCAGACCGCAACGGCCGAGTCACTGAATGCGGGAAGTGATAGATTAGATGGTGTGCAAAGTCGCGCCAATATAGCTGACGCAGGTAGCCATTATTTACTGCCTCCCCCATTGCAACTAACCTATGATAAACCTCCCTCACCCCGAGCTGACCGAAGTGCAGGTATGGTGAAAGCATAGATGTGCCATCCAAAACTAACATATCTCGATTATCTTCGTATTCTGTCACAGCACCGCTCGCGAAATTCGCCAGCCGATCAAGTCCAGCCTGACGTGATGGCGTCCAAGTTTCATGAAAGTTTGCACACCAGTTTATTTTAGGTAATAGTTGAAGTTTTTCTAACATTACACCACATGACTTTACAAAAGTTGAGCCCGACAGATTTACTTTGCACGGATCACCCACCGGTATGTCACGACAAAATTTCCAATATGGCGTGAAAACTTGATACGGCTTGCCTGATTTATTTTTAATCGCATGCGGCTCGTTAAGAACGCCGCCATGGAAGCTGTGAACTTCGACACCACGAGTTTGTAATTGTTTCTTAATATCACCATCTAATTTAATCGCATGCGGTTGGTAACGCCTATTCCAAAAAACAGCATCAATATCAAACTCCCCCACAATACCTAACAAAATATCTTCAACGCTTTTTCCTTGATCAAGATGCAAGCCACCACCAACAATTTTCAACTCAGTATCCAAATCTTCAAGTGCATGATGTAGCCACCACTTAGACGCCTCACCTTCACTCAATTGCGACGACTGCTCAACTCCGTGAATATACACCGGCAAAATGTCAGCACCAGTCTCAACAGCTGCTGCCAGTGCTGGGTTATCTTTAAGGCGAAGGTCACGGCGAAACCAAACAAGAACACGTTTCATGGATTATAATATTACGCGATTTATGGGTTTATCAAGTGCAGACATAAGTTACTGCGTTTAGTTTGTAGAAGCTATTCACCGCTAAAGCCAGAATTGAGTATAGTCCCAGAATCAGCTAGAATTATGCATAGTTATTCCAATCATCCCTCACCGCTGCGAGCAACTACGTGCAGATTTGAGATTCCCATTTTAGAAAACTCTTTCCAAAAACGCTTCACGAATGGCTCAGCGAGCTGTTTACGTTCCTCCTCACCCATGTTATTGATTTTTTCCATCCCATGACGTTTACCCGATTCACGTTCAGCCATGCGGGCGGTCAGCTCCTCCCAAAATATCTCATTACGCATTTCGTCATAACACTGCGCGTAAAATGATCCATCCTCACTATCTTTTCGTAGTCTTAGCCGCTGCCGTTCAGAATCATTTTCCACTCTTTGCCCCTGACCATTGTGCTGCAAACGAGATAAAATTTTTTCGAGCATATCGTCAAACCTAGCCACACCAGACTCAGCTCCAGGTTTGTGGTTCCAATACGTCGCCCAGCAAGCGAGTGTCATCATTTCAGACAAAGTAATAAGTTCATCATCCGTAAAACGTATATGCATAGCAGCAAGAGGTAAAAGAGCGGAATCAAGATACAAGACTTTTCCAATGACCAAGCCCACATTCAAACAATAAGGTGCCTCCAATTCTTATCTTTTCTGGGGTTTCAACAACTCAAACATCAATACTAAAGCCAAGAAGAATTTCATGCGCATTGCTTAACACCTATCTTCTACCATCTTACAAAAAACGATTAATTTCATAATTCTGTATGCAATAAAACCATTTTTAGAACAAAAAGCGCTCGACCATCTGCACGAAAAAGCGCAATCCTATCACAGCGCAGCGGTTGCAGCCAAGCTATGCACTCATATCCTCAAATTTCTTGACGATAACATACCCGTACTCACGCCAAGTTTCAAGATCAGCTCGCCCCACAGATAAAACCAAATAGAAACACTAAAAACTTAACTAAAATCATGGAAAAATACGAAATTTACCGCCTCATTCACTTCACTGGCATCTTTGTGCTTATGTTTGCCTTCGGTTCACTTTTCACTGGAGAAAAATCTACTAAAGCTGCCGCAATTGGTCATGGTATCGGGCTAATTCTCATCCTGCTGGGTGGGTTCGGAATGCACTCATCACCCATTGGTGGGGAGTTGAAACTAAAAGACACCTACAACTTGATTTATGGCACCAAGTGGCCGCTTTGGCTTCTACTTAAGGTCGTAATTTGGGTCTTACTCGGTGGTGCCATAGTGCTTGCTAAGCGCCGTCTCATCAAAGGAGCTGTCGCGTGGATTCTGATAATAGGATTGGCACTCGGCAGTTACCTCTTAGCTTACAAAAAACCAGCTATGGGTAACACGCCCACATCAGAACAATCTAAGTAATTTTGCCAACATCACGTTTCGCCATGAAACATGTCGAAACAATCACCCTGCCCTACGACCTCGACGGGTTTTCCGAGATCATCGATGTGCGCGCACCTGGGGAGTTCGCGGAAGATCACCTGCCAGGTGCAGTGAATCTGCCAGTGCTCAACGATGATGAACGGGCTGAAGTCGGCACCATTTACAAATCGAATCCATTCAAAGCGAGACGACTTGGCGCGCAACTCATTTCTAACAATGCCGCTACACATCTCGCCACCTACCTGTCCGACAAAGATAAATCATACACCCCCCTACTTTACTGTTGGCGAGGTGGAATGAGATCAAACTCACTCGCACACATACTTCGCTCTATTGGCTGGCGCGCGCGAGTATTGGAAGGCGGCTACAAGGCATTCCGCAAGTTTGTCACCGAGAACCTAGAAGATTCCCTGTCTTCCTCTGCCTTAGCGCTCACCGTACTCTCTGGTAAGACTGGTGTTGCCAAAACCAGACTTTTGCACATATTACGTGACCATGGGGCACAGATAATCGACCTCGAGGGGCTAGCCAATCATAAGGGCTCGGTTCTCGGACTTGAACCACACACTTGTCAACCAAGCCAAAAGCATTTTGAAACTTTACTCTGGCAAGCTGTTAGCGAACTCGACCCCAACCAACCAATTTTTACTGAGGCCGAAAGTAATCGCATTGGCTCATTACACTGCCCACCAGCATTATGGCAAAAACTTGGACGTAGCACAGTTATCGAAATTCAAATGCCGCTCACCCAACGTGCCCATTTCCTACTCGATGACTACCCGTATTTCACAGTCAGACCCGAACACCTTAAGGGTTTATTGGAAAAACTTATCAAATTACGTGGCAATGAAAAAATAGCCCAGTGGCACGAACAAATTGATAATGCCAACTGGATCGCCTTTGTGGAATCCATACTGAATGACCACTATGACTTAGTTTACCGTTCTGCCGGAGATGAGCAATCGAACTACCCTCCTCCCACAGATATAATAGAACTCGAAGGGTTTTCTGCACCCGTGCTAAAAGCCGCTGCAAAAAAATTGATCAGCCGTGTATGATTCGCATAATCACCTACAGGATAATCGATTTGATGGTATTCGTGATAAAGTCATCGAAGAGATGCGAGCTTCGGGTATTATAAAGTGTGTAATCAATGGCACCTGCCCCGATGACTGGAAAAAAGTAGCCGCTCTAGTACATCAATATCCAGATTTCATTATTCCATCATTTGGTTTGCATCCATGGAAAGAAATTACCCATGACTGGGAACAAAAAATCATTCATTGGCTAAACCTATTTCCTAACGCTTGCATCGGTGAATGCGGTATTGACCGCCGGATCAAAAAATACGATATCGAATTACAACAACAGGTTTTTCTCGCGCAACTGAGACTCGCTACTGAACGCAATCTGCCGCTTTCAATCCACTGCGTAAATGGCTGGGGCTGCCTAGTGGAGCTTATGGAATCAAATCCCTTACCCGCACGCGGTTTCCTGCTTCACTGCTACGGCGGCTCCAAAGAACTCGTGCCCCGACTTAAGAAGCTGGGCGCCTATTTCTCGTTTAACGGATATTTTCTTCACGAGAAAAAACACAAGATTCGTGAGGCATTTGCATCGGTGCCACCGGAGCGGCTACTACTTGAAACAGATGCTCCGAACATGCATCCTCCGACAAAAGCAACTAGTTACTACCTTGTAAATGGAGCTAGCCATCCGGCAAATTTACCAGCTGTTCACCGCCAAGTTTCTGAGTTCTTAGATACTAAAAAGACATCTGAAAATTTTCATACATTCTTTTTACAACGCGATTAACTCGCCAATTAAATAATGCCCGCTAATCACATATTGTTTTGTGCTTAAATACAAAACCACTCTCGGTAAGTAATTGAGGCTCGACCCAACAGCTGTCTAGAATCAACTCAGGTGCTGTGCCCATCAAATATGCACCTGCGCGCACACCAAATGCCGGAGCCGGAATCCCGATAGGCATGCTTACACTTTTTCTGAATTGCTTCATCATTTCTGAATTACTCAGAGCTGCTGGTGTGGCCAGATTCACTGCACCCTCTATTTGCGGTTGCCCGATGATAAATTGCACAGCACGACAAACATCTTCAATATGAATCCAGCTCACCATCTGTCTCCCGTTTCCCGCAGCACCCCCTAAACCAAACTTCGCAAGAGCTCTGAGAATTTGATATGGGTTCCCAGGTTCATCCGCTATAACCATACTTATTCTGATAGCGATTCGACGAATTGTGGGTGGAATATCTGAGAAAAAGAAAGCTTCTTCCCAAGACTTAACAACACTAGAAATAAAGCCTCGTCCGTGTTGACCATCCTCACCGTGAGCCTCTTCGACTGCCTCATCATATATACCAGATGCGCTACCATTAATCCAAGCTTGGGGAGGGTTGCTACATTCTGCTAATGCATGCGCAAGCAATTTTGTACTATTGACACGTGAATCAAGAATCTGCTGCTTGTTTTCTCTAGTATGACGACAATTAATCGATCTCCCAACCAAATTGATCAGCACATCGCAATTGTCAATTTCCTTAACCCATTCACCCCGGTTAACTCCATCCCACTCGATAAAATGACACTTTTCATGTAACCCAGTGCGTCGGCGAGCTAGACCAGCCACCTCCCAGCCTTGGTTGGTAAAATAATCAGTCAAATGACGTGCAATGAACCCATTCGCACCAGCAATAAGCAACTTTTTCATCATGTTTCAGTGAGTTAGATTATACAGAATGTAATGCGCTAGGCAAATTTACGGGAACGGAGCAAAGGCTAGCTATATCGATTTCAGGGTGTTTAAAAACAAACCCATACTCCTCGAGGCGAGTGGGCACAACCCATCGACTCTGTAAAATAAGTTCCGCATCGGTTCGCGATAAATATGCAACAACCTCTGCCAGCCATTTATTCGCGGGAAGCCCAATCGGCATTCTGGTATACTTCCGAATTTTGCTCATCAGCTCAGCATTACAGATCGGATCCGGCGAAGTGATATTGATAGGGCCTGATATCTCATCGTGTTCAGTTAGCCAGTCAGCAGCACGGCAATAATCATCAACATGCACCCAGCTGACCATCTGCTTGCCACTACCCACCCTTCCCCCGAAACCAATCTTTGCGAGATTAAGTAAATAGCGAAAAACAGAGCCTCGTTCATCACCCAAAACCATCGTCGTACGTAACGCCACTTTACGTACCCTACCAGAAACCCTAGAACCAAAAAACGCGCTCTCCCATGCTTTGGCCGTTTCTGCTGAGAAGCCCTCTCCTAATTCACCAATATCACTTTGTGGCCGGTCATCAGCGTGGCGATAAATAGTAGCCATACTCGAGTTCATCCACAGCTCCGGTGGATCATCACAATCCAATATTGCACGACCCAGGACATTAGTACTTTGCAAACGTGAATCAAGTATCTCACGCTTGTTAGCTGCATTATAGCGACAATTCACCGATCGGCCCGCGAGATTTACTAGCACGTCAGAACCATTCAGCTCTTCCGCCCAATCAGCCATGCTTTTCCCATCCCACTCAACAAAACGACAGTGCTCACCGATACCCGACTTACGCCGCGCGAAACCAACAACATCCCATCCACGCTGATTAAAATAGCGTGACAAGTGGCGACCTAAAAATCCACTTGCACCAGCAACAATGATTTTCTTCATAAATCTCAATTAGTCTATGATTTGTAGGCAGCATCAGATTCAACGAAGCTGCCAGAGAAATCAATCCGATCGTTGAGCAACACAACTTCAAGACAACGCACAATATAGGAAAAAAATAAACAGATCATTTTAATATTTGTTGTAGTTTGTTAGGTATCAATAAATTATATTATCCCGTCAGGAATATTATTGTCGATTAATGAGCGGCACCGATCTTTGCATTGCTGCCCTGGCATTTCATGGAGAGATGCTGCAACTTCACGGTCTTTTTTACGGAATAAAATTTTTGATAAATTACGTCTGCGGCCAGCAATTGCATGGCATACTTTTTCCGCATAAGGTAACAATTTTGGGCTTGCTAGTCTGCGTGCAATTTTCTGGAAATTTGCACAACTATACAAACAAATTACCCAACCTTCAGCAGCACGGAAAAGCTCTCCTGTGTCAGTGCGCACGATCATGTCACGCTCCGGATCGAGCTTGCTAATTCCTGGAAACCACTCTTCAGCATGGGGAGACTGATATGCAACAAAACTGATGGAAAAGGCGCGCGGCTGTTTGTTTACCCATTCATGAAATGTGCAGCACATGCCGCAACGGCCATCATAATAAACTTCGATGTGTTGAATTTGATTGGGTATAACCATGTCGATTTTTGGTAATGATTGTGTTCTCAGATAGTAGTGCTTGATTAGTTGGATAGCATTGTTATCAAGCTAATCATTCTTACCCTAGTATTTTTGCTGCAAGCTTCATGGCAGGACCGTAGGAAAGCTTGCCGACATTCCCTCCCACATTACGTGCGAAGCTCACGAATTGCTCGAGTTCTCTGATCTGATTTCGAAATGCTTCAGCATCGGCACCTTGGAGATCTTCTGTGTCTCGATGGCAGTCACGTAGCAACTCAAGCGCAGGATCGATTTCACGACGCTGGCGCTCACGCAGGATAATGGTAAATATTTTCCACACATCTTTCTCAGCTTCAAAAAACTCTTTGCGCTCGCCCCTTCTGACAATGATCCTCAAAAGCCCCCAGCCAACAAGCTCTTTAAGATTGGTATGCGCGTTGCCTCGACTGATACCTAAGCTGTCCATGACTTCATCAGTGCTGAGCGATTTTGTGCTTATCATTAGAAGTGCATGAATTTGGGCCATAGTTCTATTGATGCCCCAATGGCTCCCAAAAGCACCCCACTGGGCAACAAAATCATCACGAACCTCTTCAAATAAACGTAAATGCGTTGCTGTATTCTGATTAGACATAATGTTAAATAGGCTGAATGCGAGAACACTTTCAGTAATTACTGAAAGTTCTGTATTTATCAAGAATAAAGTTTGATGATTCACCTGTTTGTAATCGGCTCACATGTCGTGTATTTCAACACCCCCAAAACCAGACAAAATATTCTTGTCCTATCTTATGATCACAAATCAACACATCAATATGTGGGGAATCATTCTCTCCGCCGCCCTATGGTATCCATGCTCGGCTCAACCCGAGCCAACAGTTCCTCACCTTACAATACCCAATGACAATCCAGATGTCACCCTCACTAAATTCTCATATGGCTCATGCAACAAACAAAATATGAACCAAGACCACTGGCAAGTCATCTCATCTAATAATCCGCAATTCTGGTTGTGGCTTGGCGATAATATTTATGGCGATAGTGAGGATATGACCATACTAGAAAAAAAATACAACTTGCTGGGAAATGATCCAGGTTATGTAGGCCTAAAAAAAACATGTCCGGTTCTCGCCACTTGGGACGATCACGACTACGGCAAAAACGATGCGGGCAATGACTTTGTTAAACGTAAGGAATCCCAGCAGATATTTCTGAATTTCTTTAACGAACGCGAAGACAGCCCCCGCCGGAAACGACCCGGCATTTATACCAGCTACTACTTTGGCAAGCAGAACAAGCGCGTACAACTTATATTGTTAGACACTCGCTATTTTCGCACACCCCTCAAAAGCAGCCCCAGAATACCACCATATCAGCCTATGGGTAATTACAAACCAGATAGCTCACCCAGTGCCAAGATGCTTGGCAAGGCGCAATGGGAATGGCTTGAGCAGGAGCTACTAACACCAGCACGCATTCGACTGATAGCCACTAGTATACAATTCTGCGCACCTGCCAATGGATTTGAAACATGGATGAACATGCCTCTAGAAAGGCAACGTATGATCAACCTGATAAAATCCACCAAAGCGGAAGGTGTCGTTTTTCTCTCAGGTGATATTCATGGAGCTGAAATGGGCATCGAAGAGCCAAAAGGTGGTTACTCATTGATCGACTTCACAAGCAGCTCACTCAATCTTCCTTTAGGCGGAGCCAAAACCAGACGGCGTATTGGTCCCGCATATGGCGGGCGTAATTTTGGCATCGTGGAAATTGATTGGAGGTCGGAAGACCCTGTAATTTGGTTGTCCATCAGAGACTTAAAAAACAAACCGCGGCTTCAGCATCAGGTTCCGTTATCCCGATTGAACTTTAGCGATAAAAATAGGCATCAACAACATAACCCAAATTCCTTCGTGGGTGAATGGCAGACGATCTTCGGAGTGTTAAAAATTTCCAATAATGCAGCCAAGCCTACAAAAGATAATAACAACATCGATTACGGCATATGGTCGGCTAGCTGTGGAGATCGCACACTCAACCTCAAACTCGAAGCGGAAGAACTCCATGGCACATGGCAGGGGGAAAATTGTGGCGGCAAAGTAAGGTTCAGACTCTCACGCGACGGGCGTTTTATTTATGGCGAGCACTCTGAAGGTGATCTTCCCCTCCAGCTCGACTGGGCCGGATGGAAAACCGAATGGGAAAAAAACTTCACCAGGGACGATTACCAATTACGCAAAAAATAAAATGTGAATACCACGCGTGAGGATTCACTTCTTATGCAGTAATAGCGAATATAGCACAGGGCATAAAACCAGCGTCAAGATGGTGGCAAATCCTAGTCCAAACATCATGGCATACGCCATGGAATTCCACATATCACCACCACTGATTGCGAGCGGCAGTAATCCAATGATAGTGGTAACAGTTGTCATTAAAATAGGTCTTAATCGTGATTTGGAGGCCTCTATAATACCATTGATAACATCCAGCCCACCAGCGATCTGTGTGTCCGTCTCATCAATTATTAAAATGGCGTTATTAACTATGATCCCCATCAAAGCTATGATTCCAAGCATCGTCATGAAGCCGAAAGTCGAACCTGTGATTAGTAAACCAGCAGTCACTCCAATCATCATTGGCGGAATGGTAAGCATGATTATACCAAAACGACGCACGCTATTGAATTGTGCTATAAGGATGATAGCCAAAATGGAGAGAGCAACCGGCATTGCAGCACCAATACTCCCCTGAGCCTCTGCACTCTCTTCTGACTCACCTGCAAAACTTATTTCATAATCTGAAGGCCAATCATCTGCATCAAGAAGCTTTTGGATTCTTGGGCGGATCTCGGCGAGAGCATCACTTGCGTAGCGCCCTTGAACCCTTGCTTTAATCGTCATCACTCGCAGGGTATCCTCACGTAAAATAGAGCCGGGGAGAATATCTAAACTAACATCAGCCACCTGACTGAGAGGTACATAGCCGCCGACAGATCCGTATATGGGCATTTCTTTAATTCGCTCTGGAGATGAACGATAATCTTTATCAGATCGTAATAGGACAGGAATGGACTTATCCCCATCACGATAATTAGTAGCTCCAAGACCCTTGTATTGAGTATTAATAGCTGAAGCAATACTACTGCTCGTCAACCCTAGTCGCTGGGCCTGCGCCAAATTTGGATTGATTGATATTTGTTTAGTCCATGCACCCCAGTCATCATATATGGCATACAACCCACTTACCTGCTTCATCTCGGTGATAATCTGATCTCGAATGCGATACATTTCTTCAAGATCACGTCCAAATAGCTTTAATTGGATAGGATCCCCTACTGCAGGACCTACTTCTAGGGTCTTGGCAGATACCCGAGCATCAGGAAAGTGCTGCGCTGAGTATTTGTTAATTGCATCAACTAATTTTTTTACATCCTCGGGATTATCAGTACGCGTTAGGACAGAGAGTAGACCATAGTTCGGATTAGCCTGCTCCACGCTGAGCGACAAATACCAACGAGGCCCACCCTCACCGATCCAACTTGAAACACTTTCGACCTGGTTTTTTTTATCGGTCAGCAACCATTGTTCGAGCATATTGATCTGATCTTCAGTCTCGGATATATCTGTTCCGAGCGGTAGCGAAAAATCAACAATGCATTGCCCTCGATCACTAGGCGGAAAGAAAATATTAGGTATAAACTTGAACCCCCAACCCGCAACAATAGTCAGCAAAAGAATCACGACGGGTACAGCCCAACGTTTGCTAACAGCAAAACGCAAAAAACGCTCATAAGGTGCGTAAAGTTTATTAAGCATTTCACCAACAAAAGTATCCTTCTTGAGAGGCTTCAAAAAATAGAAACAAAATAGCGGTATGATGGTAATCGAAAGCACCCAACTGCTCAGCAAAGTCATAGAGACCACGGCAAAAAGGCTATAGGTAAACTCGCTAGTTCCACCCGAAGCAAGTGCAATAGGAGAGAATGCAGCAATAGTAGTAGCGCTGGCGGCAAGTAACGGGATAATAAGATTCTGAACTGCTCCTATACACGCATCTCTGCGGTCCTGCCCCTGGCCCATACGCACGAGAATTTGCTCAGAAATAACAACAGCATTATCAACAAGTAATCCAAGGGCAATGATGAGCGCAGCAATGGACATCATTTCCAATTCGATGTCAAAGCTGGGCATCATAGCAAAACTAAATAATACAGCCGACGGAACAAGAAGAGCAACTATTGCTGAAATCCTCCATCCAGCAAAAATAAGCATCACAACTGCCACAAATGTAAATGCCTGTGCTAAGTTGACTAAAAAGTCTCTTACTGATTGATCGACATATCGTGGTTGAAAAAATGAGCTTTGTATTTTTATACCCAATGGCAAAGCCTTCTCAATTTCTTGTATTTTCTCAGCAACATTCTCACCTATCTCTGAAACATTGTTGCCCTCCATCATTGACACCGCGATACAGATCACTCTTTGACCGTTGTAGTGTGCAAATTTCGCAGCAGGCTCTACCGGAGACCGCGTAATAGATGCTAGATCAGATAACCTAAAAATAACGCCGTCATTACCTACTAGATTTGTCTCTTTCAGTTCCTCGAGACTTTCATATTCGCCACTGGTAACTACAGTCAGACGTTCATTACCAACAAGAACATTTCCACTATTAGAAACAGCGTTCTGTTCCTGCAGGGATTGAGCTATGGCTTGAGGTGTTAATCCACTAGCAGCCAGCTTACTATTAGAGAAATCGACATAGATCCGCTCTTCTTGCAGCCCGTGGAAATTAACCTTAGACACGCCGTCTACCGTCAACAGTTGATCCCTAATACTCTCAGCATATGCAATTATCTCACGGTCTGTGTAGCCATCACCAGAAAGCGCATAAAGATATGGAAAAACATCACCAAACTCATCGTTGATGTACGGTATCTGAGCGCCGTCAGGCAACCTAACATTGCCTACTTTGTTCCGCATGTTCTGCCAAATAGGCTGAAGGTTAAAGAATTCATCCCTGATATTGACATTGATGATGGATACACCCGCCTTGGATGTGGATTTGATATTCTTTATTTCAGATATCTTACGAATCGCTTGCTCAAGTGGCTCGGTAACTTCCTCCTCGACCTGCACCGCTGATCGCCCAGGATACTGTGTGATAACCACAGCTGTGCGAATAGTAAATGAAGGATACTCTTGCCTGCCAATATTGATGAATGACTGCACACCCACCATCATGATGATGGCGTAGAAAACCAGAGTAGTTCGGTTATTTTTGAGAACGTATTTAAAGATGTTGAGCATAAATCGAGAAGAATTTATTCGGAAAGACTGACATTCGTACCGGCTTGAATTTGGTGTACGCCACGCGCCAGAATGACTTCTCCAGCTGACAGTCCATCAATCACTTCAACCATTGCATTGTTCGCAAGAGCGCCCGCCTTGATAATTCTCTTCTCGACGACCCCTAGCTGATTATTCAATTTTTTGATAACAAACACGTATCGTTGATCACCAGCAGCACCTACAATGCAAGAAATAGGTACACGAACTAATGTAGCATTCGAGCTGGGTAAAGTGAGTGTAACTTCACCATCGAGCCCATCCCGTATCTTTAAATCATCAGCTTGAATTGTTAATGTTACGGGATAAGTGGTGTTTTCAGATGCCTGGGGCGAAACCTTTGTTACCGTGGCATTGAGTAGTTTCTTGCTGATGCCTGGCAAGATAACCTTGGCTTTCATTCCGACTTTCACAGCATTTATATATTTAGAAGTCACACCAATATCGATTTCCATTGGCCCTTCGCCTTGAACAAGCAATACTGGTATGCCTGCGCTTACAACTTCTTGCTTTTCTTTTAGCACATCACCGATGACGCCATCGTAAGGCATCCGCAACACGCCGTTAGAAACATTTTGATTAGCAGCCTGCACAGCAGCGACCGCACTCTTGTGCGCCGCAATAGCTTGATCTAGGTTAGCTTTGCTTGAATTATCTGATTCAAAGAGCTGCTGCACGCGGATGAGCTCCTGTTTTGAGCGAGCAGCCTCGGCCTGAGCCTGTCGTAACAGGGCCTCGAATGAGGCAGTATCTAGCTTGGCTAAAATCGCCCCCTTACCATATTGCTTACCACTAACAGCTGGGAGCTCAATGATACGACCAGTAATCTCAAATCCAAGTTCAGCAGAATTAGACGCTTTGGTGACTCCATTAAATTTACGCAGTGTTTTCAATTGAGGAGACTGGACCGTATGAGTTATAACAGATCGAGGTTTAGAATCAGCAAGCTGCTCTTTTTTTGAACATGAGAACAATGTTACGGTGAGAACCGCTAATGTGATTATAATTTTAGAACGCTGCATGTTGATAGTTGTAAATAATGGGTTACCGGCTGACTGGTTTGACATAAATAGATCCAGTTTTGAAATAGTTCTTCAACCACTGCGTCCATTCTTTTTTCTGAGTGGCTGTTTTTTCGTATTCATACCAACTCATAGCACGTTGTACGGCGATAATATCTTTAGTATACTCATAGATCGATGTTACTTCAGATTTCTTAAGGCTAAGTAGTTGCTCTTGTGCATCAAGAATCTCCACAATACTCACTGCACCCTGTGAGTATTTAGCCCTAACCACCTCATAGTTTTTCTCCGAAAATTCACGTGCCTGGCGACTAAGGCGCATGCTCGGGTGGCTGGCTGACATAGCATAAACAGCACCAAGAGCCCTCTGCTCTATGAGAAAAATTGCCTTCTGCCGATGTGCATTTAGCTGATCAATTAGAGCTTCAATTTCGTTCATCTCCGTCTTTCTTAGCCCTCCCTCCCATAAGGGCATAGTAAAGCCTATGCCCACAGTCCACTCGGTTTGAGAATCACGCCGCACACTGTCGGCGCCTTGTATAATTTGACTTAATCCTGCAGAGATATTTATCTCGGGGCGTAAGTATCTTCTTGCCCGCTCAGTTAGAAGAATACCTTGAGAACGAAGCGTATAATCGAATGATTTAATCTCAGGCGAGCGATGCTTGGCAAGACTTTGAATGAAACTCGTAAACACACCCAATCCACTCAGATCACGTACTATTGGACGAATTTCTTCATCCATAAAGTAGAACTCATGATTACCAAGAGTGATATCCGCAAGCGACCAGTGGCTTGTCCTATTCACAGCAAGGTCAGTGTTAAGCTGAAGGCGCGCAGTTTTTCGTATAGCATCACGCTGTAGGAGCAATGATTTAGCCTGAGCAACATTGGCTTGCCAACGAAACACCTCCGAAGCCTCAGCCGCTCCAATGTCACGACGCAATTTTGCAAGCCGTAAGCTGTTTTCAGAAAGAATCAGGTTTTCTTTTTCAATCTTCCACAGCGCCTCAGCATTAAGAACATCCAGGTAACTTTCGCCTGCTGATTGAATGACATCAAGTCTTGCTGATTCATTGTCGTATTTCGCAGCTTCAGCTAGTTGTATTTGTGATTTAATCTGACTGTAGATTCGATCACTGTACAGCAGTTGACTAACCTCGATCCCTAATGATCCTGATTCAGCATGATATGGAGTAGTTAGAGGATTAATTCTATCATTTACCCCCCGAACACCCACATTACCCCCTAAGTCAATTCGCGGACTGAAATTTGTCTTCAAGCTATTAGCCCTGAACGTAGCTGCTCTCTGTGCTGCCCGCGCAGCAATCACATCTGGATTCAATTTAGACGCCATTTTCATGGCCAAACTAAGTGTCAAATTACCTGCTGATTTTTGATATACCTCGCTGTTCATAAAGTGAGCCGAGAGAGTAGTATCATAATCAGGTGACCACCCAAGCTGCTTCGCTACCGCCAAATTAATTGTCATTTTGTCATAGCTGTTTAGCACAACGGGAAGTAAATCCGTGCCTATACCTGAGAGTAATTGGTGGATATTGATTGCCGTACGACGAAAAAATGCCTGTCCATTTCCTGCTGATAATGTAGCGAAAGCACCTGCCTCAACATCAGAAATACCAATCATAGAAAAAGTTCTGATGCCGCGCTCGGCAAGTCCCTTTATCAATAGATGCCGTTCTACCTGTGTCATGTGAGGTAGTAATGTAAGATATACATTTACAACATTTTTGGGAAGACTTGCCAAGATAGTAGATGCCTTTGGTTGTGCTGGAATAATCGTAAGAGATACACCAATTTTTTGATCAAGATTAGCGATCTCTTTTTTCACATCATCACCCAGAACCTTAACCACTTTTTCATCCACTAATGCGTGAATGCTCTTAGCATCGGCTAATTGCTTAAACGCCCCGAGATCTGATTGAATTCGGAGCGGAGCCATAATAAACGTATAGTTGTTAATATCTGATGTGCCGCTCTCAGTAATAAATTTGTTGGCGAGATTAGAGAATTCAATAGCCCCAGCCACAATCGGCTTAATGCGCTCTTTGGGGTTTAATTTAGCGGCGTAATGCGACACCACGATCCCTGCAGTGTAGATGAGATCAACTTCCTCATCAGAAAGAGCTCTATTTAGCTGTTTGAGATACTCAGCATCTTTCCCTTCAGCATTAAATTCATCCTTGATTCTAAATGTATATTTACCCTCGGCCAATACGCTTAGCTCCTTCCTGAAATTGGTGATGACACCATCAAAAAACTCAGAATTGCCGTCACGAACAACCGCAATCACTTTTTCCTCAGCTCGTATTGAGGAAAAACAGCCAAGGACACAAATCAGAATAACTACACACTGTTTGCTGATAGAAAAAATCGTGTTGCTCATAGATAATGAAACTTAGATATTGGCAGATCAATTATCGGGAATCAATGCAAATGTCATAACAACAAAATACTTACCTCCAGTAAGCCCAACCGATATTTTCAATTTTGAGCTTCTGATTTCATAAGCCAAATGCTAACAAATTTATATGATTGACGATATTGTTACCGAGAAATACCCAAACGCCCTAACCACCGCATCTGGTCTTAAATATATAATTACCGAAGCAGGTGATGGCGGTGATAAACCATCTAAGGGGACATCTGTGACCGCTCACTACTCAGGATATTTACTAGATGGATCCAAATTTGACAGCTCCGTTGATCGTAATCAGCCGTTCGTATTCCCAGTCGGCATGAGTATGGTAATCAAAGGCTGGGACGAGGCTTTTTCAGATATGACCAAGGGCGAGAAACGTAAACTAATCATCCCTCCTGAGCTAGCTTATGGAACCAACGGCTACCCACCTGTAATTCCTCCCGACGCCACTTTGATCTTCGATGTTGAGCTGATTAGTTTTTAATCTTTTCATTTACTGTAGCTTACCTTCACTTTCATTAATAATGAATGTGTTGCAGAAAGTTACTGTTCCAGCAAATCACTCACTGGTTTGTCAGGCGTTGCTTCGGCATAAAACTGTGCCTAGTTATCGTATATCTTCATATTAAAGCCCTACAGGATAAGACATCTCAGTAAGATTTACTCACTGATTATTGTTGTGCTCCTTATATTACACTCATGACGATAACATGAAAAAGATAAGTCTTATTGCCATAGCTATGTTCGCCATTATTTATGGATTTTCAGCATGGTGGTATGGCGATACGCAATTATTGACCAGAAAGTCCAACGAATTGGCAAGATCATTAACACTCCAAGCAAGCGATAGAAAAGTTATTCGTATTTCCAAAAACAAGAATTTAAGTGCTCTGCTGGCAAGAGACTTATCCTGTTCGATAAAGTTAGGTGATTACCAAAGCCATTATAACTACAATCAGCTCGTTGAGGCACACTTACACATCGGTCTGACATATGAATTCTGCTCTGTCCAAATAGCTGAGCTAAATATCATATCTATAGCAAACGAAACTGCTAATATTCTGGCCGATTTTATTATTTCCACTAAGAACAATGATGAATCAGAAAACTCACAAAGTGTATCGGCCAATTTGGTGTGGATTAAAGACGAAATCGGCAACTGGCAGATCAGAGAAATCAAGCTGCGATCGCCGTAACAACTCATAAAACCCCTGTCATACCAGGGCTTTGCCGTCTTGACATTACTCAACCGCCCTCTATCTTCTCAGCGCCTGCCATCCCAGCAGGCTTCTTGCTTTATTGAGCAAATACAATATTTCTATTCTCACTTTCTAAATCTCTCTTCTCACCTCACACACTAATGAGCCTCTACCAAAATTATATCCAAGAAATTGAAGACCGCAAAACCCAAGGCTTGCACCCGCTCCCCATTGATTGCGGCGAACTTTTGGCAGAAATCATTAGCCAGATTAAGGACCCCAGTCATTCACACAGAAAAGACTCCCTTGATTTTCTCATTTATAACACTCTTCCAGGAACAACCAGCGCTGCAGGAGAAAAAGCAAACTTCTTAAAAGAAATCATCCTCGGCAGCACCACGGTCGACGAAATCACTCCCGCCTTCGCCTATGAGCTGCTATCTCACATGAAAGGTGGCACATCTATTGACGTCCTGATCGACCTCGCCCTAGGTGACAATACCGACATTTCACAAGAAGCCGCTAAAATCCTCAAAACTCAGGTCTTTCTCTACGATGCCGACATGCAACGACTCGGAGACGCCTTCAAAGCGGGAAACTCGATCGCCAAAGAGCTGCTAGAAAGCTACGCCGCAGCTGAATTCTTCACCAAACTTCCCGACGTTCAGGAGGAAATTAAGGTAGTTACCTTCATCGCCGGCACAGGAGATATTTCCACTGATCTTCTCTCTCCTGGCAACCAAGCCCACTCTCGCGCTGACCGCGAACTCCATGGCCAATGCCTCATCAGCCCAGAAGCTCAGCAGGAAATCAAGGCCCTCCAATCACTCCATCCCGATAAAAGCGTTATGCTCATCGCGGAAAAAGGCACTATGGGTGTGGGATCATCCCGCATGTCAGGGGTCAACAACGTCGCCCTCTGGACCGGTCGCCAAGCCAGCCCTTACGTGCCCTTCGTAAACATCGCCCCCATCGTCGCGGGAACCAATGGCATCTCCCCTATTTTCCTCACCACTGTCGACGTAACCGGCGGCATAGGTCTCGATCTAAAAAATTGGACCAAAAAGAAAGACGCCAAGGGCAACACCGTGCTCGACGAAAATGGCGATGCCGTTCTTGAGCAAACTTACTCCGTCGAAACAGGCACCATCCTCACCATCAATTCCAAAAAGAAAAAACTCTACCAAGGCGACATCGAACTCAAAGACGTCTCGAAGGCCTTCACCCCGCAAAAGATGGAATTCATGAAAGCTGGCGGCTCCTACGCCGTCGTTTTCGGAAAAAAACTTCAAACCTTTGCTGCCGAAACTCTCGGTATCGAAGCGCCCGTCGTCTATGCCCAGCCCAAGGAAATTTCCCACGAAGGACAAGGCCTAACAGCAGTTGAGAAAATCTTTAATAAAAATGCTGTCGGCACCACTCCCGGCATCACTCTACACGCTGGCTCAGATGTCCGCGCTCAGGTCAACATCGTAGGCTCTCAAGATACTACCGGACTCATGACCATGCAGGAACTAGAAGCCATGGCGGCCACCGTCATATCTCCCATAGTCGATGGAGCATACCAGTCTGGTTGCCACACTGCTTCCGTCTGGGATAAAAAGGCTCAGACTAATACTCCGAAGCTCATGAAATTCATGAACGACTTCGGCCTTATTACCGGCCGTGATCCTAAGGGCAAGTATCACCCGATGACCGACGTCATCCACAAGGTTCTCAACGATCTGACTGTAGACGATTGGTCTATCATTATCGGCGGCGACTCCCACACCCGAATGTCAAAAGGTGTTGCCTTTGGCGCCGACTCAGGAACCGTCGCTCTCGCCCTCGCTACGGGTGAGGCCAGCATGCCCATTCCAGAATCCGTTAAAGTCACCTTCAAAGGTGAACTCAAAGCTCATATGGATTTCCGTGATGTCGTTCACTCCACCCAAGCTCAGATGCTCGATCAATTTGGCGGCGACAACGTCTTCCAAGGACGTGTCATCGAGGTCCATATCGGAACCCTACCTGCCGACCAGGCATTCACCTTCACCGACTGGACGGCTGAAATGAAGGCCAAGGCATCGATCTGTATCTCTCAAGATGAAACTCTAATCGAATCTCTCGAGATCGCAAAAAGCCGTATCCAGGTCATGATCGACAAGGGCATGGACAACACACCGCAAGTTCTCCAAGGCCTAATCGATATCGCAAACAAGCGCATTGCTGAAATCCGCTCGGGTGACAAACCAGCACTGACACCAGACATCGATGCCAAGTACCACGCCGAGGTCGTTGTTGATCTCGACATCATCAATGAGCCTATGATCGCTGACCCAGACGTCAACAACGACGACGTCTCCAAGCGATACACCCACGACGTCATCCGCGCCCTCTCATATTATGAAGGAGAAAAAATCGTCGATCTCGGTTTCGTTGGCTCCTGTATGGTTCACAAAGGCGACCTCAAAATAGTTTCCAAAATGCTTAAAAATCTGGAAGCACAACAAGGTGAAGTCACCTTTAAAGCTCCGCTCGTTGTCACCGCTCCTACCTACAATATCATCGATGAACTCAAGATTGAAGGCGACTGGGACATGCTGCAAAAATACTCTGGTTTCGAATTCAACGATGACGCTCCTAAGAATAATGCACGAACTGAATACGAAAACATGATGTATCTCGAACGCCCAGGCTGCAACCTTTGTATGGGCAATCAGGAGAAAGCCGAAAAAGGTGATACTGTTATGGCTACCTCCACGCGTCTATTTCAGGGCCGAGTCGTTGAGGACTCAAAGCGTAAAAAGGGAGAATCACTGCTTTCTTCTACACCCGTCGTCGTCCTCTCCGCCATCCTCGGCAGAACCCCTAGCCTCGACGAATACAAAGCCGCTGTCCAAGGCATCGATCTCACCAAATTCGCCCCACCTCGCGAGCAACTCGTTGCTCTCAATTAAGCCACCGGCGTCAGTTACCACCTCGGCCCAGGCGTAAGCAGGGACACAACCTACCCCAGCCATCACTCTAAACGCAGATATTGGCGAAGGCATAGGGACCGACAAGGCTTTGGTTCCATATCTCGACTGGTGTAATATTGCCTGCGGAGCACATGCGTCTGATCCAGAGCATATGCAGGAAACCTATGAGCTAGTGCAGCAGTATGGTGTTCGGGTTGGTGCCCACCCTGGATATGCGGATCAGGAGAATTTTGGTCGAATTTCAGTAGCGATGCCGAGCGATCAGATCACCGAGCTAGTAAGCAGCCAGGTAAAACTGCTGCAATCGATGGCTAAGGTCAATTACATCAAACCACACGGAGCCCTCTACAATGACATGATGAGTGATCTGGAGGTATTCAACGCCATCCTAACAGCCGCCAAACGATATCAACTCCCGCTGATGCTTCTTGCTGGAGATTTCCCAGATCATCATGCACTGGCTCAACAACTCGATATAGCGCTATATCATGAGGCATTCGCCGACCGTACCTACACTCCGGAAGGGCAATTACTTCCGCGCAGCGAATCCGGTGCTGTTCATCAAGATGTCGATCTCATCATGAAACAGGCTCAGCTTTTTCTGAAAAACCCACCGTACCGAATCGATACTCTCTGCCTGCATGGTGATCATCCAGTTTCTATCGAAGCGGCTCAACAGATTAGGCAGCTTATTGATTGTTAGAATCATGACATATCCTCGTATCCGCCACCTATCAGAAAACTCACTCATCATGGACATGAGCAAGAAGCTGGATGCAGAGCTTTGTCCACAAATCGCCGCGCTTGCAGAGGCAGCACACAATGAACTAACAGGTGTCATCGAATCCGTGCCGTGCGCTACGTCAGTCTACATCGAATTCAATCCTCTGGAAGTCGATCCCACGGTCATTAGCGAGCGCTTACACGCCATGTTCTCAAATATCAGCGGCCACGCACTGAATGTGGAAACGGTCACACTTCCCTGCTACTACAGCCCTGATGTCGCACCGGATTTATTAGCTCTAGCCGAGGAAAAAAAGATGACTTTCAATGAGCTTATATCGATCCACAGCGGCACAACATACACCGTCTGCAGTATCGGGTTCGCTCCGGGTTTCGCATATCTAGGCGGACTCGATCCACGTATCTGCGCAGACCGACACAGCACCCCTCGGCAGTCGGTGGCATCCGGCAGCGTTGGTATTGCTGGAGCCCAAACTGCTGTCTATCCACGTGAATCCCCAGGCGGATGGCAGATCATTGGCAACTGCCCGCTACCCCTGTTTGATATCCAGTCCGATCCAATCTCACCGCTGAGTCACGGCATGCAAGTTCGCTTTGAGCCCATCGACCGGCAAACGTTCATTCAGAAAGGAGGCAAGCTACCGTGAGTGCCTTGATCATTGAACGAGCCGCACCGATAATGCAGCTGCAGGACCTAGGCCGTTTCGGCGTTGCCCACCACGGGCTCAGCCAGGGCGGTCCGATGGACCTACACGCTCACTGCTGGGCAAACCGCTTGCTAGGAAATCCAGTCAGCTGCGCCACCATCGAAATCACATTTGGCAATACCGAGTTCAGCACCCAAAAGGACACCTGGCTCGCTCTCTGCGGAGCCGACATGCACGCTACGATTGAAGGTAAACCTGTTCCGACATGGTCCTCTTTTTTGTTAAAAAACAACCAATCCCTCAAACTATCCTACACATGCGCAGGCATGCACTCCTACCTCGCCGCTACCGGCGGATTTGATTCATCACGCATTCTTGAAAGCCAGTCCACCGTTCTTCGAAACGACATCGGAAATCTGCTGAACCCGGATGATCAAGTCCGTATTCACGGCAGTCAGTTTGATGGACCCGCCACATATACACCACCGTGCTACATACCTGATTATTCAGATCAGATTGAACTACGCATGATCAGCTACGGTGAGGAAACACCCGAAGTTTTCCAAACTCAATTCTCCGTCAGTCAGCGAAGCAACCGCATGGGCTCAATACTCGAGACCAAGTCTCCGCTCTCACCGAAATCTGGAATCATCTCCGAGGCTCTACCAATCGGCACGGTGCAGCTTCCCCCCGATGGCAAACCGATCATTCTTCTTAACGACCGACAGACTCAGGGCGGTTACTACAAGCTTGGTTCTATCATGCGCTGCGATTTACCCAAAATTGCCCAAGCACCACCAGGAACGAGAGTAAGTATCCGCCAAGTTGATTTGGAATCAGCACGCAAAGAATGGCTCGAGTTCTGCCACTTTTTTAGATTATTAGGTCGCAAAAAAAGTCAGGGAGTCATGGTTTGCCATGACTCCCTGTAAATGGTGCGCAATACAAGATTTGAACTTGTGACCTCTGCCATGTCAAGGCATTGCTCTACCACTGAGCTAATCGCGCATATGTTGCCACACCCATGTGGTGAAGCCGGCGCAAGCTAGTCAAACGAGCTATTAGAGGCAAGTATTTTTTTGCCTGATTTCAGCGACGCACGGGGATTTCCCGCTCTGAAAAATGCTCTTTCGCTTCGGCTACCGTGTACTCACCAAAGTGGAAAATACTCGCCGCGAGAACAGCGTCAGCTTTTCCTTCTTTAAGAACGTCAACCATATGTTGAAGGTTCCCTGCTCCACCTGATGCAATCACCGGAATACCAACTGCCTCACTCACTGCTCGGGTCAGTTCAATATCATAACCAGCCTTGGTCCCATCGGAATCCATACTCGTGAGTAATATCTCCCCCGCTCCGCGCTCATAGACCTCCCTCGCCCACTCGACGGCATCCAGCCCAACAGGTGTGCGCCCTCCGTGGGTGTAAACTCCCCACTTCCCCTGGCCTTCACGTTTGGCATCGATAGCAACGACGATGCACTGGTTGCCGAATGCCGTGGCTCCCTCATTGACAAGCTCGGGGCGGTTCACGGCAGCAGTATTGATGCCTACCTTATCAGCTCCAGCTAATAGCATCTCACGCATATCCTCAACTGTTCGAATACCCCCACCCACCGTCAGTGGAATAAAACATTTCTCCGCAGTGCGACGAACCACATCGACCATTGTATCACGCCCATCAGATGACGCGGTGATATCAAGAAAAACTAACTCATCAGCTTCTTGATTATTATAAGCAATAGCACACTCAACCGGATCACCGGCATCAATGAGGTTTACGAAGTTGGTACCCTTGACGACACGACCGTCGGTGACGTCCAGGCAGGGAATAATTCTTTTGGCCAGCATAATAAGATTTTCAGTTAGGTGTGATCAAATATCAGATACAGTCATTTAATTCAACCCCCAGTCGTGAAAGATAAAAAAAGATTGCATGATTTAGCTGAAATAAACATTGAGCAAACAACTCATAGATAAACACAAAGACAATAGACAGCTAATGCATGGTGAAAAATAATGCTGCTTTCACCAACACTGGCACAATAATTCCTGAGAGGTTACTATGAGGTTAGTGAGAAGTAGCAAACACCAGCAGCACCAGCAGCAAAGCAGTAGTAGGCAAAATATTCTAGCTTACCTTTCTTAACGGCACCCATCACAATATAGATGGCTAGTAAGCCAACAAGTGCTGCTGCTGCAGCCCCCGCAAGATAAGGGGCAATAAAACACGATTGCAACGCTTCTGAGAACGAACCTGTTTCGTCCATTCGATTTTTCATTGTTAATACAAAGCCACCAGCAATCGCAGGAATTGACATCAAGAATGAGAACTCGGCCGCTTTGTCCGCCTTTACTCCACTCATCATACCAGCAGCAATGG
>Ga0222717_10000284_pt1 | contig 44196 bp, 30 predicted proteins | sample C33_18DmetaG_FD_165053 | JGI IMG/M metagenome (GOLD analysis project Ga0222717, IMG submission 165053) | Estuarine water microbial communities from San Francisco Bay, California, United States - C33_18D | ecosystem: Environmental > Aquatic > Marine > Unclassified | place: USA: California... | reverse complement strand
GAATAAAGCCCGCGTAATAGTCGGTGAATTCGTTCCAAGCATGGTTGTCGTTGAGATCGCGTGCACGGTCAACCAAGGTCAGCCGTGTCTGCCACTGCTCTTTCGATAAGTTGATTTCATGCTGCTGCTCCATGTCTTCAGTCCTTACTTAATTGCCTTACTTAATCGTGCACCTTAATCTGCTACAAGTCCAGATCGCCATCGCTGACGTGGATTACTACCGGCAATGCGTAGCATGATTCTACTTATACGGGTCGATCCGGCTAAACACACAGTTATTTTGCACTATTCTCAAAGTCGCCTGGCCAGTATTTGACTGACTGACTGCTAGGAATTTGCTTTTTGGGTGAGGGGTATGAACCAAGGACATGGGTTACACTCGAATGGGCAATCATACCCTGGAAAAAAGAGTCACCTATGAAACAGAGAGAAAGATTTGTGGTCCTCGCGCGGAGCGATCCCTTTACGCAGACGGAGCTGTGCGAGCAGTTTGGAATATCGCGCAAGACGGCGCACAAGTGGTTGTCGAGGTATCGAGCCGAAGGCCGGAAGGGATTGGAATATTCTGAGCGCCTCCTGAAAAATGGTTCATGTGAGTGAGAGTATTCCTCCCTATCCCCGAAAGAAACCCACCTAATAGATCCCACTGCCAACAATAATGCCAACACTCCAGAAGGTCTACGAAGGTCGAGGAAGAAACAACCCCTGTAACTACCTAAGTATCAACACTTAAAAACTCCTTGGTCCTGGGTTCGAGTCCCAGTCTGCGTACTTTATAACCCGCTAACCCTCAATGGTTTAGCGGGTTTCTTTTTCATTAAGAAAGCTAAATCAAACCAATGAGTTTGTCACTTTTTTGCGCGATTTCAGTTAGAGTCCACTTTAGGGACCGAGTTCATGTCGACAATCTGGGTCTACACAAAAGTTTGGGACGAGGCATTTTTTTCTTACCCTCAGGCCGACGGCCTGTCCGCCGTAGCTTGGCGAAGGAGGAAGGAGGAGGCCTGCTAGCCAGTAGAGCCTGAGCGGGCGAAGGCAGCGCACGAACTCTATCGGAGACTTTCGGAGAAGGAAGTCTACCTCATCTCGTTTTTTTCACCTTATCGAGTTTTCGAGGAAAGACTATTTCTGCCCAGATGGGTTTGTGATCGGACAGCGGCTTCTTCAGTTCAATAATGGCACCGTCGGTAGCCTTGGCTCCAGAAGCCGTGTTGTACAAGATGTGATCGATCACCCCGAGATCCTTGCTCTTGGGGCGCTGTTTAATATAGGTGAATTTATTGGAGACATCAATTTTCAGATCGTTCCAAGTGTTGTTGAATCCTGCCCCCTCGATCGTTTTCATGGCAGCATCGCCGATCTTGTTGTTAAAATCTCCAACGACAATCACCCTTTCAGTTGCTTCCTTAGGTATAACCTCACTAGCAAGGAGATGCGCATGCCCTCCTGTTGCACCTGACTTACAGATATGAAGCGAGTAAAATGCAAATAAAACTCCGTCAATCTTAGTCACAGCCCTAACAACCGATGCGGGGTTCCAACCACGGCTTTTGCTCGTGAGTTTATGTTCTTCGGTTCCTTCTAACGGAGTCCTACTGAGAATCGATTTGTATTTGTCCTTATGATTTGCCGATGAGATCTTGCCCACATAGCTGTGTTTCATCCCCAGCACCTTGCCGACACGAGCCGTCCAGTCGCCATCGGGAGCTTCGTCAAAACCGATGATATCCAGCTTGTATGGCTTGAACATCTTACCTATCTGCTCGGGGGTCGCGCTTTTGCCGAACTCAACATTGTAAGAAGCGACACGAACCGTGACAGGTTTGTTAGCGTCTGGTGCGGCAAAGCAGAGTACCGGGCTACACAGGCAGGCGGCAACAAGGGATAGTATTTTAATGCCTTTCATTCTCTTCGGTGATTTTTGATTCAGCTCTTTGGCTTCTTGTCTTTGAAACTGACCTGTCTCCGTTCACCATGCTGCTTATGTTTACTGTTGATGCAGTGAAGCTTCAGGTCAGCGGATGTTTTAGTGAGCTTCATATCGACCCAGCCATGGGCATGACCTTTGCCAAAATAATAGCTAACTGCTGGTTGGTTAATGAGATGGAGATGGTCCCGTTGATCATGCTGCCACTCATGGGTGTGGCCGTAGAAATAGGCTTTGGCATGTTTTCGTTCTGCAAGAAGTTTTAACAGAGACGCACCATCGCGCATGCCCTTGATAGGTCGCACGCCGCGGTTCGGATACGGGTTGTAGTGACCAAAGATGAGGGCTGGCTTATCCGCTCGTTCGTCAAGTTGTTTGGCGAGCCAAGCCAACTGCTTTTCTCCAAGAGTCCCCCTTTTTCCTGAATCCAACAGAATGAGGTTCGCATGTGGCAGTTCAATCACGCCCGCCTGCACACCCATCTGCTCTTTCTTCAGGAACGGCAGCAATTTCCACAGGTTCTCACGATTGTCGTGATTGCCAATCGTCACGTGAATGGTGATGCCTGCCACACGTATCGGCTCCACGAGCCTGAGAAACTCTTTGTACTCGGCTTCTTTACCATTACTCAGAGCACAGTCGCCGTTGACGATCAGGTGAGCTGGCCGAGGATTGAGTGCGAGCACGCTCTTGACCGCCTGTGCAAGACAATCCGCCATGTTCACCGACTCATGCTCGGACTCCTTGACAGGCGAACCAGGCCACTTCGTCCCTGGGTAGACAAGATTGGGATCGGCACTGATGTGTGTATCCGCAAGTAAAGCAACTCGGTTTGAGTCTACCCTAACAGACTCAATATCCGCGACGGCGGCCAACGCGCGCGAGTTCAGCAGAGCCGTGCCACCAAGGGCGAGCGAGCCCTTGATGAATTGACGGCGAGTGATTGGTGGTAGAATGATTGGCATCTTGTTGCTCTTACTTTGATGGTTTGGCTAGTGCGAGCGTCGCCACCACCGCGCGGTGGTCAGAGGGATAGGGAGCAACGACGATGTCGGCGTTCTCTTTGTTTTCACCGATGACCTTTGCGTCGGTCACTTTCACGCCTTTGCCTTTGAAGTAAACATAATCAATGCGGTCATGGTGGATCGTGGGGTCATCGGCTTTCTTGAGAGGCGTCCAAGTGAAGCCCGGCTTTGCCATCTCGTCGGGATAGACCGTGCGATACGTATCGGTAAAGCCTGCCTTGGCCATCGTCAAAGAGGTGGGAAATGCAACCTTCACGGGGTGGCGACCAGCCTTGGCTGTTGCTTCTGTCCAGTCAAGGTGTGAGGGTTCGTTAAAATCGCCTACCACAAATACAGGAGCCTCTTGGTCGGGGAGATCACCTATCTGATCGAGAAGCGCTGAAATCATCCCGCCGCGTGCCTTTTCCGCTGCTTCAATCGCCTCGGCTTCAGTCTTGAGGAAAGGTGTATCCTTGTGCTTATGCCATTTTGGTTGGATGCTCAAAAGCTGATAGGGCTGATAGGGATTTGATGGCAAGTGCAGGCTGAATACATAGACTTGCTGGCCCGTAGGTAGCTTGACTTTGATGCCCCCTTTGAGGTTCTCGACAATTTCATAACGCGTTAAGATGATCCCAATCCTCGTGTTCTCAGAGTGATTCCACCCCAGTGACTCGGCCAACTTCTCCGTGGTAAATCCTTTCGGGCTCCTCGGTTCCTGAATGCCGACAATGTCTGCCTTGGCCTCCTGAATCACCTTGGCCGTTTGGAACAGAGGTTGCCCATGCATCGTGCCGCCGCGATAGATATTGTAAGACATGACCTTTACGCTGGGAGCTTCGCTTTGTGCGTGCAGGGGAAAGACAAAAGCTAGCCCAACAGCAAGTAGCATTCCGATAGCGGCAATTGAGCTAATTGTTTTCTTCATAACACCTAACACCTGATGATTTTCTTTCTCATGTTCTCGAATATAGCGTGCAGGCAATTGTGCAACCCATTACTTTTACTTCGTGGTTTTATTTCTTGGCTTTCTAGGTGGAGCAGGCTTCTTGATCAGCTTGCGGTTGTCTGGAAGATCTAGGAGGAGTTTGGGGTTATCCTTGCTCCAGTAATGCAGACCGAGTGCGTCGTAGCGCTTTAGCTGGAAGGGAATGAGCACTTGGTCAAGGTAGTCCGGCCAGCTCAGAATCTTCGGAGTTTCCAGTTTCCCGCCGCGCCAAATGCGCTCGGAAAAGCTCGCTAGACGTGGATAGGTGCGGTCGCCGAACACTTTCATGGTCGGGATTTTTTCACTCCAGGTGCAGGCAATTGCACCGATCGCTAGTTCGCGGGTGTGTTCCGTCTTGCCGAGCATATCGCCAAAAGGGTCCCAGTTGTAAACTTCGGCTGGCGAAAGCGGTTTGGCCCATCCTCCCTTTAGGTTCTTCATGTCGAAATAGGTCCAGTACGCCGGGGAAAGAATGAAGGGCTGTTTCTCCATATTGAGTTTTTCATCGACCGTGTTTTCGAGTCTCTTCCACCAGTAATTTTTGCCGTATCGCCACCACTGCACCACCGTGTCTTTGTCATGGAACCCGTGCATAAAAATATCGTCCCAGACTATCGCCGTTTTCTTTAAGTCCTCTTTGACAAAGGTGGTGATGTCAGTGGCAAAGTCGAGTAGCTCGGCATCCGTGTATAATTCCGCTTTCGCTCCGTAATTCACTTCATCGAAACCAATGTGGATGTACTCGGAGTCAAACAGGGCATCGATTTCAGTTAGGACTGTTTTGCAAAACTTGCGCGCCGGGGCATCGCCACGAAGCGCATACTTCCTATTATTAACGTCCTTGGGATGGTTTAATTCAGGATAGGCTCTGATGGCGGCACCCATATGACCAGGCATGTCGATCTCGGGGAAAATTGAGATATAGCGGCTGTTGGCATAGGCGACAATTTCTTTAACTTCTTCCTGTGTTAGGAATGTAGCGGGCGCCTCGGGGTCGGTTTTGTTACCGATGGCACCGACCGTTGTTAGTTTCGGGTAGGCCTTGATCTCAATCCGCCAGCCCTGCTGATCGGTTGCATGGAGGTGCATCGTGTTGAGCTTGTGCATTGCCATGCTGTCGATGATTTTGAACAGTTCCTCTTTGGTTCGGAAATGGCGGGAAATGTCCACATGCAGGCCACGCATGCGGTCAATCGATGGCTTGTCGTTAATGACGAGCGCGGGCACCTTCAGATCAAGTCCGGCTTGAACCTTATCGCCATAGACGGCGGGCGGTAGTAGCTGGAGCAGCGACTGCACACCATAGAACAGCCCCCGTTCGGTCTTCGCAGTAATGGTTATTTTGTTAGAATTGCTTTCGAGACGATAGGCATCCTTTTCACTAAACGCGACGGCGTCAGCGGAGACTTCCAAAACGATTGCCTTCCCTTTCGTGGCACCTCTTCTCTTGAGTGTTAGGCCACAGCTCTTACGGAACCGCTGCTGTAAATAGGCCGCGCAGTTTTTGGTTTCTGCGGCTCGACCGATAATGACGGTCTCTTTGGTGATGATAAAAGGGTTCCCCTCACCTGACTTCACCTCATAGGGCATCGGCACGATGCCGTAGCCATTGGCTGACGTGCGGGATGCTATCTTACTGCCGGGCTTTGCAGATTCTTCGGCAAAACTGCATAAGCTACTCAATGAGAGCATGGCTATGCTAATGATGGTTCTATTTAACATGATTGTTACTTGGTAAGATAAGCTATTTTTTTACGTTCTTCTTTTCTAATTTCATATCCCAAGCATTCGTTGCCCTTGGCTCGTATGCGCGGTGGGCGTCTTTGTCCGGCAGGCTGTCGACGACTTTTTGGAACTTCGCGAGTGCCTTTTGGTGGGCTGGTTCGTTGCTCTTTACTAAGTTAGTTTTCTCTAGTGGGTCAGCACTGAGGTCGTGCAGGCGGTCGATCTTCTTTCTATTAGTTACCCAGACCTTGTATTGCTTGTCACGGATGACGCGTTTGCCAAAGGCATCTTTGTTGCGCACTCCGTCCTTGGTGATCTGACCGGCGCTTTCACCCATTGACATGATCCACTCGCGTGGGGTGTAATCTTGCTTTCCAAGAATCAAGGGAGCAATCGATTTGCCGTCGATGATGAGGCCCTCAGGAATCTCGCCGCCTCCGAGTTCTACGAAGGTAGGAAGCAGGTCTGAGAAATCGGTGATGGCGTCGGTTTTGATCCCAGCGGGAACGAGTCCTGGACAGTTGACAATGAAGGGGGCGCAAACGCCTCGTTCAGACTTTCGCCCTTTTTCACCTCTGACGGGGAGCCCGTTCACGGTGCCCGTGATGCCAGGGATCGTGCCGTTATCCGTTGAGAAAATGATGATGGTGCGATCACGTATCTTGAGCTCGTCAAGGGTGTTGACTATCTGACCAACACACTTATCCACGTAGCGCACCATAGCCTTATGCTTATCGAGACGGGTCTTTACGTTAGGCTCATCAGGGGTAGCAACTAGCGGAGGATGCGGAAGTGGCATCGGGTAATAAAGACACATGGGTTCATCTTTGTGCTTACGCATGTAGTTGATCAGGTAGTCGGTGCTTACGTCAGCCAGAAACTTATCTTTGTATGTCTTGCTGCCCTCTGTTGGCGTATTGATGTAAGGGTTGTAATCGCGGCTCTTACTCACTTTGTCGTTACCCGTCTCACAGCCCGTCCACAGTGCCCAGTCATCGAACCCGTGCTTCTTCAAGACATGAGGTTCGACCCGAAAGTCATTGATCTGCCACTTGCCGACGGCACAGGTGGAGTAACCATTTTCTTTCATCAGGGTAGCAAAGGTGGTGTTTCCCTTTTTCTTCCAATCAAAGTAGCCCACTCCCCAGCGTGGCACGTCCCAGTGACTGGTCCACCCGGTGCGCCACGGGTATCTGCCAGACAAGACGGTGGTGCGCGAAGGAGTGCATGAGGGCATGGAGTAGGCATTATTAAACATCATGCCGCCAGCTGCTAGAGCATCGATGTTTGGGGTCTTGATGTCTTCTGCTCCGTAGCAGCCCACCCATTCTTTGCCGAGGTCATCCAGCATGATGTAGAGGATGTTAGGTTTGGCGACGGAAGCTTCAGTGCTGGATTTCTCAGCGGCGATCAGCGGGGTGACCAGGCTGACCCCAATGACTAGAGGGAGAACCTTGATGAGAGTTTTTTGTAACAATCGATTTTTCATTTTACTTGCTGGGTGTTTCTTTGCTGAAGATTTGAAAATTGTTTTCATCGATCAGGATGAATAAGTAGGAGGATATTTCTTTGGGGATATTGGCACTCACAGAATGTCCACTGGCATCAATCACGGTCGGTAATTTAATCCCGTGAGGATGGTCGCTCTTACTCGGTGCCTGTCTCTTTTCCTTTGGTGTGTCTGAAGGAAAACGATAAATGACGTACGCTTCACAAAGCTTCGGCCCGTTCGGATCTAGCTTCAGGATGGCCTTACGATCCGCTTGGTTAAAGGTGGACTCCGTAATGACGGCCGAGGCTTTGGGTTTCGGTGAATAATTGGGATTCAGGTAGGGGCCTTGGGCCTTGTTTTTCTTCAGACTGGCGTGCAAATGATCGGCCAGACTTTTAACGACAGGTGCAAACTCCGGCTTGTTGGCTAAATCAGTTTTCTCTTCCAGGTCGACACGCTCTCCATTTTCATAAAGCCGATACAACTCATAGTCGCCGCTAGTCAGCCGTTTATACAACTTGAAATCTCCTTCTCGAATCGCTGCCTTCATCGAGTCCGATCTGTTATGAGGGAAGTGCCAGAAAAGACTCTGACGCTCTTCCCTGTTCTCACCAACGACCTTCTTTGCCTGACCTGCAAGCACGGGAGATAGATCCAATCCACTCAATTCCTTTTGATGCTTGGGAGCAATTTCCGCCTCACTCAGCTTCAGAATTGTCGGAAAATAATCAAGCTGGCTTACCAATCCGTTAAAATGGCTATCGGCGGAAATTCCAGGTCCAGCCACGACCATCGGCACGCGAACGCCACCTTCCTCGGCGTGCTGTTTTCCATATTTAAGTGGATAGTTATCAGAAATGGTTTCACCCGCTTTTTGTTCCGCACCACCGTTATCGGAAGTAAAAAAGATATACGTCGTTTCGATCAGCTTTTTACCAGGATGGCGGGGATCGTCGGTTTTTTTCAGGAAGTCCACAATGCGACCGAGGCTCCAGTCGACGGTCGTTACCATCGCTCCGAAATAAGGATTTTGCTGCCCCTTGCGCGTCATGTCACCGGGCTTGGGCGGGAACGGTTGACCCATCTTGTCGCAGTAGTGTTCGAGCAGCTCGCCATTGCGTGTCAGAATCGGATAATGTACCATCCAGTGCCACATGTTGAGAAAAAAGGGTTCGTCTTTATTCTCAGCCATGAACTTGAGAGCCGACTCGGTCAGCTGGTCATGGGGGTAGGAAATACCTTTGGGGTTCTTCTTGCTGAAGGGTGGGTATTTCTTTTTGCTCAGTGGATACTGCCGATCTGAAACGGTGGAAAATCCTTTGGTGCGATCTTTCATACCGCGATGAACACCACGGGTATGATCGACAAAATCAAAACCGTATTCCGCGGCTGTTAGTCCGATATGCCACTTGCCGACATGCCCGGTTCGATAGCCGTTCTTCTGCATGGCAGAACCTATCGTCAACAGATCACGTCCTAGGTGAGCATTCAGGTAGGGTGCCTCATAAGGCTGAGGTCGCCCTTTCGTTGTGATACTGCCCAAGTAAACGTGAGTCATCCCGATCTTCGCGGGATGCTGTCCGGTCAATAATCCAGCGCGCGATGGTGAACAGGTCGGAGCCGAGGCATAGGCCTGCGGGAAATTCATCCCCGATTGCGCGAGCTTCACGAGATTTGGTGTTTCGTAGGGGCACGGGGTATCCACGTCATTGAGAGGGACATCCTGCCAGCCAAGATCATCTACGTAGAAAATGATCACATTAGGCTTTTCGATCTCTTTTGCCATCCCCTGCCCGGCAAATAAATCCGTCAATAAAGTTGTGGTCAAAACATGACAACAAACCTTTATACTAAATCGCCAATCTGTAATTTTCAATAACATAGGTATCTCTTGGTTGTGTAGGGCTTACTTTCGCTGGCGCCTTTCCCTCTTCTGGGCCTTCGGATCCTTCGCACGCTCACTCTTCCAGAGTCGAATCTCCGCAATATCATTCTTAGCTTCCGGCCCGTCCGTGCTGCGACCGCGCTGAATGTCGGAAGTCAGATCGGCTAGAAGTTTTTCCGCCACCTCTGGATGAGAAAGGTAGAGGTTGTTCTGTTCGCTTGGATCTTTTTCCATGTCGTAGAGCTGAGCCCGTGGCGCATCGGCGGCGGCCTGATTCTCCTTCGGAGATGTCCAGCCACCAGATGCTTTGGCGAGTAGCAGTTTCCATTTCCCCTGACGGTAGGCAAAGTGACCAGAGATCGAGTGGTGGATGACGCCCTTGCGAGTGGATTTGATAGGCTTACCTGAGAGAGCTGGCAGGAAACTCACGCTGTCTTCGGCCATGTTAGGGGATTTTTCTCCGGTAATTTCTGAAGCGGTGGCGAAGAAATCCACCAGGGTGATAACCTGGTCGCAGCTGGATCCAGCTACTATTTTGCTCGGCCAGCGAACGATGAACGGCACCCGGTGACCTCCATCCCAGAGGTCTGCCTTGGAGCCCCGGTAATGCGCGCTGACGTGGTGGCCTTGTTTGCGCAAGGCGGGAATGCCCGCGCCCTTCGACGTGCCATTGTCGCTGGTGAAGATCACCAAGGTGTTGTCTACGAAGCCATTCGTTTCAAGCGCGTCCATAATGGCACCGACCGTCGCATCCGTCTGCATGACAAAGTCGGCATGGGCTCCCAAGCCACTTTTCCCCTGCCATTCTTTGGTAGGCAGAATCGGGGCATGTGGTGAGCCAAGTGGAACGTAGAGGAAGAATGGTTGCTCAGGAGATTTGGCTCGTTCATTGATGTAGGCTACTGACTTTTCAGTCAGGCGCGGTAGGTTTTTTATCTCGTCCAGACGCTCGATGACCTTGCCGTTTTCGATGATGGTATCCATATGTCCGGCGTGATGGTTGCCATGGAAGTAGTCAAAGCCACGATGGACGGGTCCATCGGGAATGGTAGCACCGATCGGGGCGCGGCCTGCCCTCTTATCCGGCTTCGGAAGGATCGCTCCTGACTTTGAATCCTGATACTGGAAATCCAGATGCCATTTGCCGATGATCGCTGTGGTATAGCCCTGTTTCTTCAGCAACCCGGCCACGGTGAGGCGATCCGGTGCGATCAGGCAGGGTCTATATCCGATCACCACGCCGTTCTGAAGCCGTGTGCGCCAGCTGTAGCGACCCGTTAGAAGTCCATAGCGGGTGGGTGTGCACACCGCGGATCCTGAATGGGCATCGGTAAAGATCATGCCTTGGCTGGCGATCTTATCGATGTGCGGAGTTTTGATCTTGCCGTTCTCCGGGTTCAGTCTCTGCACCTCCCCGTATCCAAGATCGTCGCACATGATCAGGACAATGTTAGGGCGGCTCTCCACCGTGGGGGAACTAAAGGCCATGAGCCCAGCAGCGGCGCACAGCCCTTTTCCAATCATTTTTTTCCTCATAGTATTCTCCTTTTTTTTCCTGCCTATTAAAACCCAACCTCAACATTCAGCTCCTGGAAGGCGGTGTAGTTCTCCTTCGCAGTGCCGGCATCAATCATACCGAGCGGGGTGAATTTCTTCAGATGCCAGCTGCCGTTTATTGAGTCATTCTAAGTATATTGGACTACTTGTGAGGGTGCTGTTTGAGTAATTCCTCGGGGCTGTAGAAACCTTGTTTACCTTTGATATTCGTGCGGACATCCTGGACTTTTTCCGGAGAAATTACCGAGGCTTTATTACCAAAGGCATTACGCACATAAGTAAGAACAGCCGCGATCTCCCTGTCATTGAGCATTCCGCCAAACGGAGTCATGGGAACCTGTCCGGCGTACTTCTTTCCGAGGACTTCGATGGGACCGTGCAGCCCGTTGAGTGTCAGCTTGATAAGACGTTCTTCGCTTTGGGTCGACCACTTGGTGCCTGCCAGTGGCGGGAATCCGGCATCGGGAAGGCCTTTGCCATCGGGTTGGTGACATGTGGCGCAGTGGCCTTCGCGTTCGTAGATTTCAGCGCCCTTCAGGAAGAGCCTTTTATCAGCTCCCCTGAGGTGGGTTTTTGCGACATGTTTTGGTTCAACTTTAGCCTCTTCACCGTTGAGGTAGGCAAGTGCAAATTGATGTGATTGTTTGATGTAGTCATCAATCGGCTTTTTACCCGCAGTTGTGAGGATAGGCAGACCGAGATCTTTACCCATCCATGAGGCGGCGGTGATCGCTTCGAGCCGGACCCGACCGTGATTATCGTTCGCAGCGGCCATCAGGAGTGATGCTTGATCGTCAATGGCGTGACTATTGAAACGTAGGACGCGGACTGCGGCAGCACGAATCTTGTGATCGGATGATTTGAGAAGTTGTTGCAACAAATCTTTATCAACCTGATTGAGTCCCCAGGAAACCCAGAGAGCTTCAAGTTTGTGACGTTCATCCGATTGTTTAGCGGCCCAGGACTTAAGTGCAGGAAGCACATCGCTGGCATTGCGGCCACGAAGTTCGCGGCGGGTACGGTAGCGGCTACGAGCCTCGTGAAGTTTTAAGTTATCAAGTAGGACAGCGATGCTGGCTCCGTGAATATTGGCAGGTTTAACCAGTGGCCGTGATGGATAGGTGACACGGTAGATCCGACCATGCACGTGGTCGCGATGTGGATCACGTGCGTTGTGCTGCATGTGGCCAATGAGCACGTTGTGCCAGTCGGCTACGTAGAGTGATCCGTCAGGAGCAAACTCGAGGTCGACAGGGCGGAAGTTTTTATCGGCTGAGCTGAATAGATCATGTCGGTATTTGGTAGTAAATCCTGTGCCATCTTCGATCAGTTGGTGCTGTTTTGCCCCAAGATATCCGATGTTGTTGTTGAGGATGAAATCACCTTGGACATCATCGGGGAAGTGACTACTGGAAACAAATTCAATACCTGATGTGGGTCTGACTTTATTGCTCGTTAGAATGTTGGGGGCTTTCATGTTCACACCGTAGCGAGGTTTGACAGAGCCCGGCATCATCCATGTAGCGGATGTACCGGAGGTGTGGAGGAAAAAATCCTGACCGTAATCGTCAAAGGCGATACCCCACGGGTTTGGGATATTAAACTGGGCGTAGCGGATGAGCTTTTTACGTTGCGGTGAATAGCGGAAGAACCCTCCGTTAGTTCCCCGGACTGGGCCGTAGGCGGTTTCAACATTGGAGTGGAGGAATATTCCTTCACCCATGACGATTGCACCTGAGGGATCTGCACAGAAGGCGGAGATGGCGTGGTGGGTATCGTGGTCGTCAAAGCCGCTCATGATCACTTCCTTGACGTCATATTTGTCGTCGCCATTGGTATCTTTTAATAAGACTAAGCTGCCGCTTTGAGAAACGTAGACACCTTCTGGGGCGATTTCGAATCCGATCGGGATATGCAGGTCACCGGCGAAGGTCGTTTGTTTATCGGCTTTGCCATCATTATTAGTGTCTTCAAGAATGATGAGCTTATCCTTGGGCTTTGAGTCACCAATTTTGTAGTGAGGGTAGCTTGCCATGGTGGCGACCCAGAGACGGCCTTTGTTATCGAAGGCGATCTGAACGGGGTTGGCGAGATCTTTGAATTCCTTTTCGGAAGCAAAGAGTTCCATCTTGTATCCCTCGGGGAGGGTAATCTTAGTCTGTGACGACTTACCGGGTTGGTAGTCGGGGTTACCGTTTTTGCCACTTGGTTTGAAGTTGCTTTTGACCGGCGGGAGTTTGTGGGTTTGGGCATCGGCGGTGGCGAGGTCAAACTTCTTGCCGTCGAGAGCACGCCAGATCGCGTGATCGCGTAGGGCGGTCATTTCGCGAGTTTTCTTCAGTTCGTCGGGGTAGTTTTGTGGTCCGAATGGCTTGTAGCGCCGACCGTAAACATGGACACCGTTAGGGATTTTAAAGTCGTTGAGCCAGCACCAGTTTTTTTCAGTCACGGCGGCGTGTACAAGTTTCTGGTGAGTGTTGGTTGAGGTCTTTTTCCCGTAAATGGAATCGGCAAGTCGCTGAGCTAGCCATGTGTAGCCTTTATCATTGAGCAGCGCGCCATCGTTGGTGAGTTCCTCTTTGGTAGAATCAAAGGCGGCCTTTGAAGGGGTGTAGACATCAATAAAGAGAACCCCCTTTTCAGCACACACGACCTTCATCGCTTGGGTGTAGAGAGCTAAATTAGTATTGGTAGTTGCTCCATCGGGTGAACCATACTTATCAGATAGATCCTGAAAAGCAGTGGGAGATACGATGACAAGTTGAGGTGCACTTTTACCATTATATTTCTGGCTAAGTGTATGCTGAATGAATGCAGCGAGCTCGGCCTTGTAGTTGGCGACACCTGGTTCACCCGCGAAGGATGAGTTGTATCCAAAGAAGGCGATAATGGTATCAGCTTTAAGTCGGGTGATCCATTGATCGGGTGTTTCAAAGTGCCCTTTGCTTCCAGTGCCTTTTGCGAGGTTAGTCTGGAACTTTTCTGCTCCTGGAAATGCCCAAGGAGACCGACGACCAGGTTGTGGTCTGAAGCCCGGGGTGTTGCCCTCGTCACACATGTTGCGGATGACGAGCTTGCTCTGCGGGTTACGCAATTGTAATTCGGTCTCAAAGTGACCGAAGTGATTCATGCGTGAGCCAAGGCCACTACCAATGAGCACGATGTGCTCGCTGGTTCGAATTTTAAGGGGTTGGTCTGCCGCTTGCGTCATTTGCGTGGAGGCAGCGCATAAACACAATAGGGTGAGTTTTTTGAATGAACAGTTCATAGAAAGTGAGTTGATTGGATTTGTTAATCGAGTTGAAGCGCAGCCATCAAAAACATTCACGCAACGCCCCCAGTATTACATCAGAATCCACCGTTTGAATACTACCTGAATGGGTAGTTTCTTGAATGTAGAATCGTGAATGCACATCCTACGGTAAGATAGGCCTCTGGCCTGTCATCAACCCAAGCCGGAGAATAGGGAATACTCAACTCAAGCCATATCAACTTCGCGTCATTTCGCATATTTCGCGGTTAAAAATGAAGTATTAACCCAAAAAAATACCGCAACCGAGAGCAAGCCCAGTGGCGACATTTGGAAAATTTGAATCTTCTCTGAGTCAGATTACTTTCTGCGACGCAGAATCAAAGCAAATCCACCCAGTCCGAGAAGGGCTGTGGAGGAGGGTTCGGGAACAGCCACCGCGTCATTAAACTTCATGATGCCGAATAACGATGTCGCATCTTCGACGCTGTTGTAGATCCGCACATTATCGATCAGCCCATCGAAGCTTCGGTTGGCAGCATTGTTGTTGCCGATGCGCAGCGAGATAGAGTTGGAGCCGGTTGCTCCCTGGTCAAGAGTAACCGTGTCGGCGCCCGAAAGCGTTGTCCCGTCACCGGTATAGAAGGTGGCCTCCTTTGTAACTGAGTCGTAGGTCATCGCGATAAATCTCCAGGACCCGAAGCCAATCGCGCCATCAGCAGCGGCACACGCGTCCCGCCTTCCATCACCGAGATCTTGCCCTGATCCAACGGAGCGTTGTCGGTATAAACCGCATTCCGGTCGCCTTCCATGCCACCGTTGTCTGAGGTGAATATGACATAGGTATTTTCAATCAGCTTATGGCCCGGCCAGCGCGGGTCATCGGTGTTCTCGAGGTATCTGAACAGCTGTCCGCAATAATAATCGAACTGCTCGACCATCGCGCAATAAAACGGATTGGTCTGACCTTCCTTTTTCCAGTATTTCCGATGCTCTTCGGTCAGTTCGACCCCCAGTTTATCGCAATATTTGTTCAGCAGCAGCTCGCTGCGGGTCATCATCGGCGCATGCACCAGCCAGGTGGCGAAATAGAGGAAGAACGGCTTGTCCTTGTTGTCCTGAAGAAACGTCATCGCATCCTCCGTGGTCTGGTTGAACGGGAATCCGTTTTCATCCAGACGGTACGGATCCTCGGGAGCCTTCGTGGCGAAGCCGGTCAGACGGTTCGGTAAACCGGTGTGGGCACCGCGGCTGTGGCGCGTGTAGTCAAAGCCCTGATCCTCCGGCTGCGGATAGCCTTGATCATGCCCCATGGAGATATGCCATTTTCCGCTGTGCCCGGTGGTGTAGCCGCCGGCTTTAAGCGCCTCGGCGATCGTAACCGTTTCGGCGGGCATCCGCGCGGAGTACCACGGCGCCATCATGCTCCAGCCGGTTTTGTGATGCGGGCGCGGTGGATAGCCTCCGGCGACATGGGTCATCTGCGCCCGCGCCGGATGATCTCCACTCAGGATTGCGGCGCGCGACGGGGAACAGGTCGGCGCGGGCGAGTAAGCCTGCCAAAACTGGATCCCTTTTTTTGCAAAGGCATCAATATGCGGGGTCTCATACGGGCTCGGAGCATCAATGTCGTAGCATTTTACATCCTGCCAACCAAGATCATCCGCCAGCAGCAGAATCACATTGGGTTTCGCCGGACGCGATGCTTCCTCCGCAGTCGTTTCCTTTACGGCCAGCAAACTCAGCAAAAAGCATGCGATGACATGAAGGTTTTTTTGTGGTGATATCTTCATTGTTTTTTGTCGATCATTGAACCCAAACTCCCTAACCCCACTGCGTTCCAGGAATAAAAACCGCTGTATGAAAGGCGATTTTCAAGGGGGTAAGCTGGTATGTTTAGGAACCGCAAATACACTAACTTTCTACCCAAATTGGTCTATAGGCATTTTTACCTATGCACGCCGCCCGGATCTTGAGATACCGTTGAACGTAAGAAATGAAGAATTCTATGTGGCGACTCCAAACTCTACTCACAGTAACCCTCCTGACGGGTACACTCTCCGCCATCGCATCCGCTGGCAGGGATAGAGACGCACCTGAACAAATGTCTCTGTCACAACTCGAAAAGAGATTGACGAAAATCGATACCGAACTCAGCCAACTTGTCCCCACTAGCCTGCGTAGCGGCATAGGAGCCATAGGCTATCAATCAACCTATCACATAAGCCCCAACAACACCGAGTGGGCTCAGATCAACTTGGGCGAGGAGATCCTCATCGATCAGATCGTGCTGGTGCCCATCATTGAGCGCGATTCCAAAACCGGACTCCAGGCCGAAGGTTTCCCAGTCGAATTTCAGATTCTAGCAGGCACCACGGACACGAGCCAGGTGGTGGCATCCTTTACCGCAGAAGATAACCTTTTGCCGCGGATTGCCCCTGTCGTTGTGCCGATCGACCCCCTCAAAGCCTCGTGGGTCCGCATAGAATGCACCCATCTTTCGCGCAGAAATTGGGGTAATCAACGTCATGAGTTAATGCTCGCTGAAATGATGGTTTTCAGTGGTCAGAGGAATGTGGCCTTGCTAAAACCTGTCGAGGTATCGTCGTCCTTTCGTTCAGGTTCAGGCCGTCACGAGCGATTTCTCGTGGACGGATTCGTCCCTTACCTCATGGATGCCATGCACGGAAAGAGGAGTCCGGCCCGTAGCTTCCGCTTTAACCCCAAGGAAAACAGCCCCACCTTCACGATCGACCTGGGTGCGACCTTTCCGGTCAATCAGATCAAGCTTCATGCCGTCGATCAGAGCCACACCATTCCTGCATCCGTTACGGACGATTATGCCATACCCCGGCTGCTTCGAGTTACGGGAGCGAATCACCCCGACTTCTCAGACCAGGTGCTTTTATTCGAATACGAAAGAAATTCCATCTATGATGCGGGGCCGATCATTATGCGTAACTTCCCGGAGACCCTCTGCCGCTATGTGTTGATTACTGCCCTTGACGATCAAACCCTTACAGCCCCCAAGGTTCCCAATATAAAAACATCCCGAATCGGTTTTGCAGAAATCGAGATTTTTGCCAACCATCAAAACAAAGCCTTAGGCCGCCCTGTTACCGCTGACCCCGATCTCCAAGCTCCCGATCTCGCCCATCAACGCATCACAGACGGACATAACTTCTATGGAGAAATTCTGCCCCTCCGGGATTGGATGGACCAACTCGCTCGCCGCCATGACCTTGAAACCGAACGTCCGCGCGTAGTTGAAGAATTGTCCCGCCGTTATGCACGACAAAAAACCACCCTCAAGTGGTCCATCTGGATCATTGCTCTCCTCCTAGGCAGTGGTGTCATTCTCGTGCTGATCGAACAGATCCTTCGCCAACGAGCCGTATTTAGAACTCGCGAGCGCATTGCGGCCAACCTGCACGATGAGTTGGGTGCCAACCTCCATGCTATTGGGCTGTTAGGAGATACCGCAAAAAAGGTCGTTGATCAGAAAAACGCCTCGGAAGAGTGGTCAGACCTGATCGAAATCATCGACGATGTGAGAGACCTCACCGAGGAGACAGGATCAGCCGCGAGATCCTGTTCCAATATGCTTGAAGCGCACGGACTCTACCAAAACTTGGTCGAAGAGATGAGACGAACGGCAGACCGCCTGCTTGCCGATCTAGAGCATGACTTTTCAGTTCTCTCTGAAGATAGATTGCACAGGGTCAGCCCCCGCAGACGTGTCGATCTCATCCTCTTCTACAAGGAATGCCTGACCAACATTATTCGCCACTCCGGCGCCACCGTCGTTTCGACCCAACTTAGTGCTGAAAAAAAAGAAATCAGCCTCTGCATCAGCGACAACGGCGGCGGCACCCAAGGCGAAGTCCCCTCCTCCCTCAAACGCCGCGCTCGTTTACTCGGCGGCAGCGTTACCGCAGCAAGCCTAACGAATGGTGGAACGCTCATCTCGCTAAGCTTCCGCCCCCGCAGGAGACTCCCCACGTGGCGAGTGTCAGACTTCATTGTGTCAAAAATTGAATCCCGAAACCGAAAAAATTAACTTAGCAAAAAGTCTAACTTAGCGGAAAATCTAACTTAGCAAAAACTTTCACTCAGAATCATTATGAAACACCCGATTAACGTCATGCTGGTTGAAGACAGCGTCGCCTACCGCAAAGCGATTGCTCGCTCCCTGGGAGTCGAGCCCAATATCGAACTCGTCAGCGAATTTGGCACCGCAGAAATCGCCCTGCGCAGCCTGCAAGACACAGCAGATCAGATGGCCCCCGACGTTATCCTTCTGGATCTCAACCTGCCGGGCATGTCTGGACTGGAGGCCATCCCCTGGATTAAAAAATATGCGCCCAACACAGAGATCATTGTGCTCACACAGTCGGATAGAGAATCCGATGTGGTGCAAGCCGTCTCAGCTGGCGCCAGCGGCTACCTGCTCAAATCCACGACACGTGACCAGCTTGAAGACAGCATCCGAACGGTCGTCGAAGGGGGCGCGACTCTGGATCCCAGTGTCGCGCGCTTCCTGCTCCGCAGCATGCAGCATGCGGCTCCTGAGCAAACCTCCGAGGACGACGCCCTTACCGAGCGCGAGCTAGAAGTTTTAAAACTGATAGGAGAAGGTCTCTCGAAAAAAATGGTAGCCAATCAGCTTGGCATTAGCCCCAAAACCGTCGCCATCCACGCGGGTCATATCTACAAAAAGCTCAACGTTCCCAATGCCCCCTCCGCTGTCAACCGAGCCCATCAGCTAGGGATCTTCTCGAAGGAAGATCAGTAGCAGGTAGAGTGCGTTTCATGGTATGATAGGCCTCCGGCCTGTCGGCTCACTGTCGCGCGAGCTAATGGAGAATTGTTTGGTTAAGTGATGGGTATTTAATCAGTAAAGAGATGATTGCCTTGGTGGCTCAGCGATAGGCAGTCGACAGGCCGGAGGCCTATCCTACGTTCTCTCTTCACATCATCCCTCAGCAATCGCTACTCGACAATCATCAATCCATTCATTGGCGAGTGATGATTGATGATTGATGATTGATGATTTTTGAAGGACGAAGTTTGCTTGGGTTGATTAATCAGGATGTGGTATTCCTAATAACCAATAACGAATAACTGGCCCGCAGGGCTCAATGAATCAGCATATGAATTCCTAATAACTAGTAACCCCTAACTGATAACTACCCCTCCGTTGATACTTCATTTGTTTCACGCGAAGGCGCTAAGCCACAAAGTGATCAGCAAACTCTTTCCTTGGCGGCTTTGCGTGAGTTTTCAATAGGGGTCCAATAGGGGTCAGGCATGACCCCTATTTTTGGCCCTGTTTTCTACCGTAATGTTAGGGCGCCAATCATAAGGGAAAATAAAAACCGGCGAGTAGAGAAAACTCCACCCGCCGGCTAAAACTAAAACAATACAAAATTTACTTACGACGGCGCAGGATGAGGGCAAAGCCACCTAAGCCAAGCAAAGCGGCGGATGATGGCTCGGGGACAGCAGTCATGTTGAAATTGTCGATAGAGATTGCACCATCTCCTACCGCGCCAGCATTTACGGTGAAAACGGCCAGCACATTGCTGACATCCGCAATGCTGAAGTCGCCGCCGCCAAATCCGGAGATATCATAGGTCTGACTGAAGGTTCCTGAAGTGCCCCCGACAAACGAAGTGACGGCATTGGCCGTATTGGAGCTGGTAGTCGAGCCTCCGGTGAGGTTGTACTCCGGACCTTCAAAACCCTTAAAAGGAGCTGATCCCCATTGATTACTGAAGTCGTTCGCCCAGAAAGTCCCGTCCGTTTTTGATGTTCTGGCAGCCATACTAGTGGCCGCCTCTCCGGTAAACAGGGTTGAATAGAAATAGAGCGTGGTTCCAGCTCCCACTGAATAGTCGAAGGAAAGTGTCACTTGAGTCAGGCTTGTGTCTGTACTGCTCACAGAGTTGATCAGATGCGTACTTCCCCCGGCGGTAGCCGCGTTTGTCAATGCCCCGCCTGAAACGGTCCAGAGATCGCTGGCTGCTCGCCACGTATCAGTATCTATATCACCCTTATTAAAGCGAGTGTCGACCACAGCGGTGCTTGAACTGAAGTCGTCGTCAATGAGAGCAACCACCGCCTGCGAAGCCAGGCTTGTCCCGAGGATTCCTGCGGTGACGAGTGATGTGATTTTCGTTTTCATAATATGTATTATATTTTGGTGGTTGTTCGTTTTTTGGTTGAACTCGATTCCCATCGAGCTTTTGTTACCAGACAGTTTTTATAATACAAAAAAAACAGAGGCCGCCTATAGGCATTTATACCTATACCCCCTTTTTTTTCAAATGATGGTATTTTACCCCGCAACCGCACGTACCTGGCCATTCCTCAGAGGGAGCAGTCAATGAGGCCGGAAGGAATGGCACTTAGTGAAGCCGGGCGCTTTCTCGAAATGGCTGCGTTACTCCTCGGTCATGGTGCCCGACTGGTTCCAATCCCAACGGGATGGTGGATCAAAGCCCGGGGTTGTTCCGCGTAGCGGGGCTACCCTGGGAACCAGGTTTTTTTCACAAATCCTACCCCAACTGGGGTTGTGAAATCATCGTCCCATCACTCTACACATATCGCACGTCGGATTCCACGTGATGGTGTTGCCAATCGAGCCGATCGAGGCGGTCAGTATATCCACGGTTACGCAATCCTTTCACCAACCAAGGATAGATATCGGTTGGCGATGATATTCCCGGGGTAGACAGCTTCGCTGATCAACCCCGGGCTATGTTACAGAATCCCGTTGGGATTCCCCCCTTCAACCGGCGCACCATCATAGGGCTAACAAACAAGAATGGGGTCCAGGAAGAGATAAGGTGCATGATAGATTATTACGTGAAGTCCGGAGTTGCTGGGAGGGTGATGCCGAGATGAATGTGTTTGAGGCGACCAGCGGTGTCGTAGCCATAAGAGGCTCAGCCAGAGGTTGTAAAAACAAATCTTGCAAAATTAAGGACATTGTTCACTGTTTACTTAAATTAAACCAATGGCGGCTCACCAACATATCAACAAAACGGATCTTCTTCTAGAATTTGCGAAAGAACGACCTCTACTGCTAGCTAGAGAGCTACGCGAGGCTGGGATTAGTCATTCTACGCTTTCCGCCGTAATGGCGTCGGGGCAGATCGAGCGTGTTAGCCGAGGAGTTTACCGGCATGTGGATGCCTCATGGGATGAACACCTCCACCTTTCAGAAGTGGCTGCGCGTGTGCCCAAGGCTGTGATCGTGCTGGTAAGCGCACTCAACTACCACCAGATTGGCACCCACCAGGCACATCGTGTTTGGATTCAGCTTAAGCAAAATGCCGTGACGCCACGCATCGACTACCCAGCCATCGAAGTGATTCGCACGCGGAACGATTGGGCATTTACAAAGGGAGTAGAAATTCACGATCTCAATGGCATTGAGGTTTCCATCACGAACTCAGCGCGCACAGTGGCAGATTGTTTTAAACACCGGAGCAAACTAGGACTAGATCTCTGCCTTGAAGCACTGCGTGAGGTGCTAGGCTCTGGCACGAAACCAAGTGAAATCCTTTCCTACGCGCGACTCAACCGGGTAGAAAACATCATGATCCCTTACCTCCAAACCCTGTCATGAAGAACATTCCAGCATCCATCAAAGCCAAGTTGCAGAATCAGGCACGGGCGGAAAAGATTCAGCTCAATCAACTCCTTGAGTGCCCTGCCGCACCACTCCTTCGTCTAGCCTTGATTTCTAAAAAAATCACTCCAGCATGAGTCTCTTTTCAAACTCTAAGTAGTATTACACCTCATAACCTCAGGCTATCACTGTCAAAAAAACGACGAGTCTCTGAGCCCTCTGAGTCATAACCCAACAAACTTCCGTGCTGTTATTCTAAACTGATGCACCGCCTAACAATCATTTACTTCGCTATTCTGCTGGCGGCTATCCTGCCGACCACGGCGGCTGAAACGCACCTGAAAGCACCCGTCGAATCGCTTTCGCTGACCCAGTTAGAAAAACGCCGGGCTGAGATTGAATCCGAACTCTCACAACTTTCCCGCTACAGTCTGCGCAGTGGCATCGGCTCCATCGGCTACCGCTCCAAGGCTGTCTTAGACGATCGCCAGGCGCAATGGGCCAGAATCGATTTCGCTCAGGAGTTCCGCATCGACGAGATCGTGCTGGTGCCCACCCTATGGCGGGATGCCACCACGGGGTTCAAAGCCGATGGTTTTCCACCGGAATTCCGTATTGTAGCTGGCACTACCGGCGATACCAACGGCACCGTGGTCGCCGAATTTAACGCTGCAGATGCGATCCTGCCACGTATTGCTCCACTGGTGGTAGCCACGCCCGGGACCAGGGCATCGTGGATTAGGATCGAAACAACTCGGCTTTCGCGTCGTGCCTTCGATGGCAAGTTTGTTTTCCAACTTGCAGAGATTTTCGTATTCAGTGGTTCCAAAAATATCGCCCTTCAGCGTCCGGTGCAAACGGACACCAACAGACCGAATGCCTCGTGGGACAGGCGTTACCTGGTCGACGGCTTTGTGCCCTACCTAATGGACTCCGCTGAGGGCAAGCCCAGCTCTGCTTATATCAGCAATATGAACGAGCGCCCCGCCTTGACGATTGATCTGGGTGAGACTTTCCCGATCTCGCATGTTGAACTGCATGCCGTGGATCAGAGTGACACCGTCCCCCAGGCCTTTGCTGGAAATCTAGGCATCCCGCGCCACTTCTGGATCGAGGGGGCGAACAGCTCCGACTTCTCAGATGCCACGTTACTACGGGATTTCTCCTATCAAGACATCACGGAAACAGGCCCCATCCTGATGTTGGATGTACCTGAAACCAACTGCCGCTACATCCGAGTCACCTCCAAAGAGTCTCGTGATACTGTCGAGGCTAACAAAGAAGTTTTTCGAATTGGATTTTCTGAAATTACGATCTTTGCTGACGGCAAGAACGTCGCCCTCGGCAAAACGACCCATTCCGACTCCAAAGTCCTTAGGCCCAACCGACCGACGACTACGCTGACGGACGGCAACAACCTCTATGGCAGCATCCTACCTATCCGGAAATGGTTAAACGAACTCGCCCGCCGGCATCAGCTTGAGAAGGAACGCCCCCTCGTCGATCACGAACTCACGCTCCGCTATGCGAGGCAAAAGACGATACTCACCCGGGTCAGTTGGCTAGCCGCCATACTCGCGGTAGGCATTGGCTTCACCATCCTCATTGAGCGCTATTTCCGCCTACGACAACTGGCACGCATCAAGGAACGTATCGCCGCTGACCTGCATGACGAACTGGGTGCTAATCTACACACCATCGGTATGCTCGGAGACCTGGCCAAGGAGGCCATTGATTCTCCAGACGAACTTGTCGAACTACTCGATCAAACCAGAGAATACACCGAGCGCAGTGGTCTTGCCGTACGCCATTGCACCAACATGTTAGCCACCGAGGGATATGGTGGGGGTTTGGTCGAAGAGATGACACGCTCCTCAAATCGCCTCTTGGCAGACCTGGATCATCACATTACATTTGAAGGCGAGGAATTCCTGCAGACGCTAAGATCACAGCGGCGTAGCGACCTGTTCTTTTTCTACAAAGAATGTCTCACCAATATCATTCGCCACTCCGGCGCAACCCGTGTCTCAACACAGGTCAAGGCCGACCGAAAAAGCATCTTCCTAACCGTCACCGACAATGGACGGGGAATGGACGAGGCTAACATGAACAGCTCCCCCCCTCCCTCTCTCAAACGCCGCGCACGACTACTCGTCGCCGAGGTATCTACCGATCAACCTTCCGGTGGAGGAAGCTGCATCACCCTGAAACTAAAAAGACGATGGTGGCGGGGCATCATTGCCCGAGTAAGAGGTATCGGGCGAGAAACCTAAAAACACCCTAACTGATTGATGATTGATGATTGATGATTGATGATTAGTGATTACTGACTCCTGACTCCTGACTCCTGACTTCTGACTCCCCGACTTCCCGACTCCCAGACTCCCCAAAATATACTATGAAATCAAAAACTCGCGTCATGATCGTCGAAGATCATCCTGGATACAGGGAAGTGATCACTCGGGCTCTCAAAGGGCAACCCGACATGAAACTCATCAGTAAGTTCGGCACCGCAGAGATTGCGTTGCGGGGCCTTGAGTCATCATCCACCAATGATACTCCAGATCTCGTATTGCTCGACCTCAACCTGCCAGGCATGTCCGGGCTGGATGCCATTTCTTGGTTTAAAAAGTATTTACCTGAAATCAAAATCATCATCCTAACTCAATCCAACCAGGAAGCCGATATCCTCAGTGCCATTTCGCAGGGAGCCGAGGGCTACCTCTTGAAGTCCTCTACGATTGCCCAAGTTCGGGAAGCTATCCGAGTGGTCATGGCAGGTGGTTCTTCGCTTGATCCCGATGTGGCCCGCTTCATTTTAAATACCTTTGAAGGTAAAGCACCAGTGACCACCTCAGACTCTGATCTCTCCGAGCGGGAGTTGGACATTCTTACTCTGATCGGAGAAGGGCTGGTCAAAAAAGAAATCGCCAGTCGATTAGGCATCTCAACGGACACGGTCTCCTACCATGTCAAACACATATACAGTAAGCTTAATGTTCCCAATGCGCCCGCCGCGGTAAGTAAAGCCTACCGTAAGGGAATTTTGCCGTCGGAGGATTAGAAATATAATTTCCCGATCGCGCTTTTCTGCCCCAGCAACTAGGCGGTCAAGCTAGGGAAAAAATAACAAAGAGAGTATTGATTAGACCGCGAAATACGCCAAATACGCTAAATTTTCATATCCTGCTGTATCATTTCGTCTGACGCCTATGAAAGTTTTTGCTGAGAACATTAGAAACACTCAAAATCATCCTTTTTTTCGCGTACTTGGCGTATTTCGCGGTTCAAAAACCCCAAGCTTGATCGCCCTGGGGGTGAAGAGCCTTTTTATTTTCATGATCAATCAATCACATTGTTAGTTAGGAATGTGACCGACTATAAAGTCGATAGATTTCTTAACGATCACATTCACACCTGGCTCAATCGGAGTTTTGCCGTCTGCCTTTCGCCAATTATGGCCTGCATGCTTGATGATCATCGTGTCAACTGGTGCACCCAGTTCCTTGGCTCGCTTTTTCATGTAGTAGGCGTGTTTAACCGGAATCGTGGTATCGGAATCGCCTTGGATCATTAAAAGTGGGGGGCTCTCCTTCTTTAAATAATTGATCGGACTCATTTCTCGATACATCGCCAGCTTATCCTCTGGCTTGGTATCAGGATAAAGGATCCGCGCTCCGAAACGATCACGGAAGTTTTTTCGGTCGTCGTGATTAAACAGGCCCGTTTTTTCAAAGTCGCAGGGGCCATACCAAGATAACCCGGCAACTACTTGATAGGTAGATCCCTTTAAGGCCTCATCGCCAGGTAATGACTCCGGTGATGACAACAGGAGAATTTGCGCGATCTGACCGCCGGCCGAATCGCCAAACGTGAAGACCTGATCGGTGTTTACATGGAGTGTTTTACGATTCTTTGCAAGGAATCGGATCGCGTCCTTGGCATCGATGACGCAATCGCGCATGGCGGTGGCGCCGCCACTTTTCCAGAGACGGTATTGCACCGCCACGACGCAGAAACCTTGTTTCACGAGACCTTGGTTGACTTGGCCTATTTTTGCAGACCATGCTTTACTCTTACTACCTGCCGCCCAGCCTCCGCCGTGGGTGTAGATCATCACGGGATACTCCCCTTTCAGGGTCTTTTCAGGGTAGTAGATGTCGATCAACAAGTCTCCTTGCGGCGTGGTCTTATAGAGCACATTCTTCTTGATGTGAACTGGTTGATCGATTGCCGAAGAAACCACAGTACTTCCGAGGCAGAGGGTTAAAATGACCCACATCGAAAGGACGCGGGACAGAGTGGCAACATTTCGGGTTGGCAGTTTTCTCACTTCTTCTTAGATTTTTTAACTTGCGGTGGGACACGGCCATAGGATGGATCGTACACCAAAATTCCCATGCCTTGAGGAGTTTGCCAACCAGACTTAGGCGTATGTGTTACATAGGAGTAGTAAGGTGTTGCCTTATTTTTGGGTCCGATAAAAACCGGGGAAAGTTTCGTGATTCCCTTTTTCAAAGTGACCTTGAAGGTAACTTCCTTTGCCCCCTCGGGAATGTCTTTAGTAACATCAATGTCGCCAATGCGCATACGAGCCTGCTTGTAGTTAAAGGCCTTGCCGTAGGTGCCATCGTTAATGCCTTTATCAGCTTCGACCGGCCAGCGGCGTAGGGAAATTTCATATTCACCGTCGCGTTCAACCTCAATGGCCCAGTGAGATATTTCAGCCACGGCACCTGATTTAATATGAGCCTGGTTCCATGGCGGAAGTCTGTCGATCAGCCAATCGTGTGAGGAAAGCGAGACAACCGGTGAGTGGTCGGAGCCGATCACCATGTAGCTGGTCATGTCGTGCTCCTTAGAAACTTCGTCCCAGAATTTGTCATACTCACCACGAAGACGGGCTAAGACTTCAGGATGTTGCGCAGCAACGTCGTTCGCCTGTTTGGGATCATCCTTGAGGCTGAAAAGTTCTTTACCGTTAACGAGGCGCCAGTCATCAGTCATGACGGCACTCTTACGCCATTTGATAGGATCAACTACGCGTTGAGACTCCACCATCAATGTGCGGCCTGGCCATTCTTTACCATCTCCGCGAAGCAAATCATATATGTTAGATCCGTCAAACTTGATTTCAGGTGCCTTAAGCCCGCAGAGCTCGATGAACGTGGGTAGGACATCGATATGTGCTGTGAGGCTCTCGACTGATTTGCCGGCCTCGATTTTTCCGTTAGGCCAGCGAATAATCAATGGAACACGGTGACCACCCTCATACTCTGAGTTTTTTTTGCCGCGCATGCCGCCATCATAGCCTCGACCTTTGTTCAATCCTCCTGCGGTGCCATTGTCGGTCATGAAAATCAGAATGGTATTATCAGTAAGCCCCTCGTCATCGAGCAGCTTCATCAACTTCGCCATATTATCGTCAATGTTAGTGACCATGCCATAGAACACGGAGTTGGATACCTTCGGATTTCCCTCATAGGGTTTGGTATATTTCTCAGGACAGTAGTTAGGACTATGCGGAGCGTTGGTTGAGATATAGGCAAAGAACGGCTTATCCTTGTTAGCCTTGATGAACTTCATGCCCTCGGCGAACCAGATGTCCGTGCAATATCCTTCAAAGCGCTGATGCTTTCCATTGACGATGTAGGTATCGTCGAAATAGTCATTCCCCCAGTAGTCTGGTGCCTGGCCTACACCACCGGCCTGATGATAGACCACGTGTTGGAATCCACGGTCTTCGGGTCGGTAGGGATAACAGTCGCCCAAATGCCACTTGCCAAACATGCCTGTGGCGTAGCCGTTATCGCTAAAAACATTGGCCATGGTAATCTCGCGTCGACGCAGCATGCTGCGCCCTTGAACCGTATGCCAAACACCAACACGATTCGAATAACGACCCGTCATAAGCGCCGAGCGAGTGGGTGCACAGGTGGGATCAACATGGAAATTATTCAGGAGCGTACCCTGGGTTCGTAACTTATCGATGTTAGGAGTTTTGATGGCAGGATTGCCCGTGAAGCCCAAGTCTCCGTAGCCTTGATCATCCGTGATAACGATGACGACATTAGGTTTTTCTACAGCAAATGCATTGGCCGCTGTCGCAAGGCTACTCGCGAGGATTGCTAAGATCGCGAGCCGAATCGAATGTGTGATTTTCATGAGTCTCTAGGGTAGAAAAAGAAGTTGATGGCATTTTATTAGCGACGCCACTGAATATCGGCGGTTCGCTTTGTGAGATCAAGAGTTACGGTTGCGTGTTCAAATGTTCGCGTATAACGGAAACCATCTTTCTTGGCCGGACCGCTCGGAGGACCGAGTGGGCGGTCATACTCTGGAAACGTGCGCATCCAGCGATCGTTCTTATCTGCCGCATATCCCTCGTGGACACGGAAGTAGCTGTATTTCTCGGCACAGATCAGGAAAACGCCCAGATGATAGATGAGAGCGGCACGGGCAACCTTATCAGAATCAGCAGCAGCGTGTTGTTCATCGATCCCCATTTTACTCGAATTTTTCGGTGCCGCAAGCCCAGCGGTGAACGCGATGATCTTCCCCTGACGTGCCGCTTTCTGCATCGTTTCAATGCCCTTGGCCACGTAATCTTCATAGCTTACATCACCCACGGTATGGAAAAAATTCTCCAGATATGATCCATCGAAGTAGTCCAGATACTCAAGCCCCCCATTGTTGAATCGTGCACGGAGAATGTTCGCGACCATCAACTTGTTGGGCCCAATGGCTTCACGCGTTTTTTTCATCATAAGATGGTAGCCGTCGGCAACCTCCTTCTTTTTTTCCACGCCTATCTGCCGTTTGAGATAGACGGGTTCCAGTGCCTTGATGTTACCGTCGAGGAAAATCCCATCGATGGCAGGGTCTGAAGTCATGCTCTTGCAGGTGTCCACCCACCAGCTACGCAGCTTAGGGTTGGACAAGTCGTAAGCCGGAACCTGATTACGAACCAGCTTGGTCTCCCCCTTCCCGCCCACGAGAAACGCTCCGGGAATCCCCTCAAGATCCTTGTTAGCCGCATAGCTTCCGTAGTGAACGATGACGTTGCGGTAGTAGAGAATTTTTGCCTTTGGGTTTACTTTCTTTACGGCCCTAGCAGATACCAACGTTCCTTTTTCGATTGAGCCATGGTCCTTATGACCGTTGGCTTTTTCGAATGTGATCAGTGGAAACTTGGCCATGAACGCAATTTCTTTGTCGGTGTAAGAAGTCGCCTTGCGAATATGCATGTAGAGAGGAATCCGGTCCCATGTGAACTCGGGGTATGAGCTCTTGCGATCATCACCACTGACTGTTAGGGGCCGCGTTCCTATTTCTTGGGCAGAAGATTCTGAAGAACACATCAATAGGAGCCCAACGGTGGCGACGATGCTGCTGATCAGAGTGAATGGATAAAGAGTTATTTTTTCATTGGTTATCATTAAATGATTGGGTCGTTGGAGGCGCCTTGTATAATCCCTTCCAAGATTTTCGGCCGTAATTGAAGCATCTGACTAAAATCAATTCGGCTTTGATTTTACGCGAGCTGGTAGAGGTTTTACTGGGATGCCTCGGATTTTCATGCGCTTGGTTTTGGGATCCAAGTAGGCGCAGAGCAGGGAGCGCTTTTCTTTTTCGTTCACCCAGCGAGTCCGGCCAAAGGTTTTCCAATCGCTAGCACGCCTGTATTGGAAATGCACATCCAAAAAATCCTCACGATTCCCAGAGGGATTGAAAGACGTAATCTTTTTTGAGGGAGCAATGATTTTAGTCCTCCCGACGAGCCCGCGGATATCACTGGGCGAAACGTTGATGATTTTATAGCTGCCTTTGGGGAAATTATCTATGCTTCGATCCACGATGATCGCCCTGTACGCCAGTCTTCCCGATGCAGGGAACAGGATCAGAAGAGGCTGCTTGATACCGGGTGGCATTTTGGCTCTGCAAATGGCCGGATGTATAGTGACACCCTCTTTATCTTTCGCCTGTGTCCTGAGTGTTATGATCGCATTTTTATCGAGAGTGGTTTTGAAAGGCCCCAGCATATTTGCATTTGAGAGCTTAACCTCTTTGACTTGATTTTTGTTCTCAGTAAGGAAAACCGATTGATGCCCCTTGGCGTATTCAAAGGCATAAATAAATACCTCAATACTCGTCTCTTCTTTTTTCTGACCAAAAAGTGAGCCGCCCATAAATATGAGAATCCAAAATGTATAGAAAATGTTATTCATTCATTGAGATAAGTATTAGATTTCCAAATCGGATAACCAGCGGAATGAGACGATCTTGAAGCGGCGCCCATAGGTTTGGTTGGTTGCGTTAAGTGCGGCTGAGTCGGTGGTGGATGCTTGAGTGCTATCGACAAAGTCATGACTGCGCTGAACAAGAGCCTCACACCATACTCGGCTCGTATGGCTGCCAACCGTGGCCTCTCCGTAGGTTCTAATGAGGAAGGTGTCACCACGGACGGTGATGGACGAGGCTAATCGATTAAGTAGGTCCGCTTGAGTGATCTGGGTGGCGGCTCCATCAGAGCTATTTCCGGTGAGATTACTTGAAGTTAATTCGTTATGATTTTTAGGAGTAGCCAGGCCGAAATCCGTATTGATGTTTGAGTTCTCAATGGCCGTTTGCAGAGTTCCCGAGTTAGCCGTGGCTGGATCGCTATCTAGGCGACGGTTAACAAACTCGGCAACCGATTGGAAAGGACCGCGAGCCTTCACCTCTGCGACTACATTCCGAGCAAGAGTTCTAATCTGATCCCCCGTTAATCGACGATGACCTTTCCAGCGGTTCTGGTCATCGATACTCGCGTCTACTTCATCCCCAATCATGGGTGCAAAACGTGAATACGGAGAGTCGTCAGATGAAGCCGCCGTCGTTAAACTACTGCTCGCAGTGAGCATATCGAGGATAGGGAGAGCGTCATTACCACCACTGGCAAGAAACAATGCCCATGCTTCCTCGGATGTTGAGTTCACATTGAAAGCACCTTTGTTATACAGATACTGAGCAAATGTATCGTAATCAGAAGCGATCACTACGGGGCTCGTATTAGTCACTGGCTCGAAGTTTCGATTCGGCAGTGCCTGGGTGAGATCAAAAAACTCATCAATCACGGTATCCAGCGGACGGGTTGACGTACCATAAATAGCTTGCGTTTGACCCGTTGCTGTCGAGAGGAAATAGCTGTCAAAGAGGCTGGCATTCGCCATGTAAGAATGATCAAGGTGGGTGCCTAAAGAGCCTGGCGTTGAGGTTAAGTCTAAGGGGACCGATGGTGAGGCAAATGAGTTACCGACGATCTGAGTGGTCAAAGGAGCTTGCCCACCACTATTGAGCGGGGCATGTGAGAACTGAGCGAGGGAACTGGCAGGCGCGAGGGGAACCTGCAAGAAAGGTGCGGAATTCACCCCTGATCCAGAGGTCACCCCTGATCCCCCATACCCGCGATTCTGTCCATCAATCTCTACAGTAGGAATATTAGTCCAGGATGTCATGGGCTCCCAGGTCAGCTCATACTGATGCGTTTTTTCATGCTCACTCTGATCACCTGTAATCCCAGCGGTGAAGTAAGGGTTCGCGATTCCATTATGCAGCCACAAAGAAGCATTCGGCTGCCCATCGATCGCATCTGAATCCTGCTCAGTTTTAAGACGGAGCGAAGCGATTAATAAGGGGACTTTCCCTTGTAAGATATTACCATTAATGTCTGCAAGAGCAGGAATAGTGAGCTTGCTCATCTCATCCGGACCATAAGTAGGCAACAGGCTAGCCATGGCAGCATCAGACAGATCCATCTCGATCGCTCCAATTTGGGTTCTTCTTTGATCCAATAAACGCTTAACATCACCAAGCCCTGTGGTGTTACTCAGATTACCTCCATCCCCCTGAAACACCTTAAGATAGGCTGCAATTTCCTGATCATTCGTTTCGAGAAAGCTGCTGCTGTTTACTGACGAATTCACTTTAGCAGCACTGACCTCTACTGAATAGACGTCTCCGGGGACTGCTTTGATGTAAGCGGTCGTTCCGCTACCGCTACGAGGTATTCCTATATTTCCGTTATTATCATCTTTTAAAATAAGCCTAGCTAGTACTCCCCCAGCGTAGGGATCCCAACCTTCCCTCAGAGTCATCCCCTTGAGATAGTGCCAATTTTGGTGGTGATGAGTCGCATTCACAGGGCTGAAAACCTTGTATTCACCAGGTTTCAGTGTAATGGTGCTTCCTTGCGACGCCCCTTGAATCCTCGCCCGATACGGAATGGTGTTTTGAGCTCCCCAGACCTCTCCGGTTCCGAGATTACCGGCATTAAACATATTGGCGATATGAGCAGGCTCCCTTGTCATTAGGGTGCCATTACGGAAAAAATCGACCTGCAATGGGAAGCGGTAAAACTCGATCTCCATATCAGAAAACTCTAAATTGACATCGTAGGGATTCCACAGGGTGATCACGGTATCAATGACAAATTGAACGTATATAGTAGACCGCCCATTGCGAACGTGGTTCTGTGGTGTGATCGAAAAAATAAACTGAGCATTAGAAATAACGGGAAGGAGTTGCTGCTGTTCAAAAAAATCAGGATTGGGGTCTTTGACGGGGTTATCTACGGTGTCGTATCCCGAGCCCTTCAGAAAACGTGCATTCTCACTGGCGTTTACACTATATTTGCTTCCAGAGGTGGAGACGCTGCGATAAAGCTTATAGTGAGAATGTAGAAGGGACCATTTGGGATCCGGTGAAGGAATTGGTTCTGCAAAGACGCTCCCCCCCCCTCCTCCAAAGCGATCCGGCTTAGGCGCGACTGGGGTATCACTTTCGCTATAGATATGGCGATCTGCATAATCCGCAGGTAAAGTCGCGTTTTCAAAGAGTAGTGAAAGGTCTTTCTGATACCCCCCATTGGCGACATCGACGAGCAGGCTTTTTGATCCAGTCGTCAGATAATGGAATGTGCTGTTGGTAACTGAATCAAACGAAACGAGTTCCGAGCTATCCAGCGAGATAAGCTTTTCCCGATTAGCATCACTTAGATTTTCTAGATTCTCATAGACAGCGTTAATCTGAAAACCAGGTTTTCCACCTGTGCCAAGAGAGGCAATCCGCTCTGCATCCGTTGTTGGGGTATCGCTGTTGAGGGTAAGGTTGGCTTTTTGAGATTCGTCAAAGACATGCCAGGCATACCTCCCTGTTTTGCTCGTAGAGCTTGTCACGTCAATGGCGGAAGCACTGATGTAGTTAGTGGGGGCGCTTGGATCTGATGGATCAGAGACAGTCCCTGTGCCGATGAGCTTAACCGGATTATCTGGACTTTGAGTAGGGTAAGTGGGGCTAATTTTATTAGCGGTGGTCGAGGAACTCAGCCATTGGACAAAGTCACCGTCTTTTTGAGAGCTGTAATTAATGGCATCCGTCGTTGTATTGCTTTGTGTGAAGGATTTCCACACACCCAGAAGGTGAGGTTGAGAGGTGTTCGCTGTGTCGACACTCGCAAGGGCCGTCACCCGCTGATCAGGCCCAGCGGATTTCTGCAACTCCCCAATCGCGAGCATCAGTGCCATGCGGGCATTCGCACGGGCGGTGTTCATCGCATCATTGTGGCCGGAACTGCGCGTCTCAATGGTCGCCAGACTGAGCATGGCGAGAGCAACCATGACGAGTAACACCATCACACTAATCGTCGCTATGAGAGCAAAACCCGAATGACACTTTACCTGACACCGCAGTTGCCCCTGAGGGCGCAGTAGTCGAGTATTTATATGGCTTTCCATTTAAAGTTACGTGTTTATTCAGAGCTGGGCATCGATAGGCACCGCGATCAAACACATGCATATTGATGAACATTGATGCATGAGAATGGACGTTACAACAGATTCATCCGTTTGGATACTACCCTTATTGGTAGTAATCAGGCCCATTGGTGCAAAAAATTGCCATCACGCCCACACGACAAAAAATCACTACCGTGATCTGATTCTGAAGAAAACCCACCCAGCAAACCCCACTGCCAACAATAATGCCAACACTCCAGAAGGTCTACGAAGGTCGAGGACGAAACAACCCCTATAACTAACTTAGTATCAATGACTAAAAACTCCTTGGTCCTGGGTTCGAGTCCCAGTCTGCGTACCATATGAAAGCCCTTTAGCATCAATGCTTTAGGGCTTTCTCCTTTTACAGGAAAACGCTCGTGTAGACACCAACTGTAGACACTTTGATGTCACACGACTTCTAGGCTACTCAATTGCATGTGATATAGGGACGACTTCTTAATTAAAATTCGTCAGCAGAAGGGGTCTACACCAAAGTTTGGGGACAGGGCATTCTTTCTGGACTCTACATATCAATGAATACAATTTTGCACAATTTCGCTGTTCAAATCCTATAATATGCCCTTGTATTTCAAGACTTACAACCCACATAAAATCAAGGAAAAGCCCATCCTATTCCCACCCAATCATGAGCAAGCCCCCGAACCCTGTTTCTTGGGATACCCAACAAGCCAACGACCTCTACGGAATTGATAACTGGGCCAACGATTTTTTTAGTATCTCTAAAAACGGTCATCTGCATGTTCATCTCCGTGATGGAGATCAGAAAACCTCGGTTAGCCTGCCCGACATTGTTACTGGTATTCGCGAGCGCGGACTAGATACTCCATTGCTGCTACGCTTTCACGATTTGCTCGCCGATCGTATTCGGAATCTCAACATGGCATTCAACTCTGCCATCAACGATTCGGGCTATCAAGGTGATTACCGAGGTGTTTATCCTATTAAGGTTAATCAGCAACAGCAAGTCATCGAAGAGATCACTCAATTTGGCGAACAATATCACTACGGACTTGAGGCAGGTAGTAAGCCGGAACTCCTCGCCGCCCTCGCCTACATGCACGATCCCGAGGCATACATCATCTGCAACGGATATAAAGATCAGGAGTTTATCGACCTTGCCCTGCAAAGCACCAAGATGGGTTTGCAAATCGTGCTAGTCATCGAAATGCCCACCGAGTTAAACTTGATCCTTGAACGGTCTGAGGCACTTGGAATCCAACCCATGTTAGGCATCCGAGCCAAACTCTCTACCTGCAACAATAGCCACTGGTCCCACTCAAGTGGCGAGAACAGCGTCTTCGGCCTAACCACCAACCAGATACTTAACACTGTCGACACACTGCGTGAGCATGGCATGCTGGATACACTACGCCTTCTCCACTACCACCAAGGATCACAGGTTCCCGATATTCGATCGATCCGCGAAGCGGCCACCGAAGCCTCCCGCATCTATATCGAACTCATCAAGGAGGGCGCTACCATGGGCTTGTTAGATATCGGTGGCGGCTTGGGTATTGATTACGATGGTTCGCGCAGTGATAGCCTTAGCAGTCGCAACTACGGAATCCAAGAATACGCGGTTGATATTGTTGATGTCGTCAAAACCGTATGTGATGAAGCACAGCTAAACCACCCGACGATTATCAGCGAGTCAGGACGCGCCGTCGCAGCCTACTATTCTGTTCTCATTTTCAATATCCTCGATGTCAACAGCCCTTCTGCAGACTCCTTGTCTCAGCACATCCCCAGCAAGCCTCACCCACACCTGATCAAACTCAGCGAGGTGGAAAGCTATCTCGACGAAGAAAATCTTCAGGAGTGTTACAACGATGCTCTTTACTACCGGGAGGAAATCCTTTCTCTATTCAAGTATGGCAATGTAACACTTCGTGAACGAGCCTACTGTAACGCCCTCTTTACCCGCATCATAACGCGCATCCATGAGATTGCTGATACGATGGAGCAGGTGCCCGAAGTCTTAGCAGAGGGTAATCCATTTTTAGATGTCTACTACGGCAACTTCAGCCTTTTTCAATCTCTCCCCGACTCCTGGGCCATCGACCAGCTTTTCCCGGTCATGCCTATTCACCGGCTTGATGAGAAACCCACCGCCAGAGCCACTCTCGCAGACATTACCTGCGACTGTGATGGGCGCATCGATAATTTCATTATCAATGGCGAGCATCAAGCCCATCTCCCCTTACACCAGCTCAACGACGACGAAGACTACCTCCTCGGAGTTTTTCTTGTAGGTGCCTATCAGGAAACACTCGGAGACCTCCACAACCTGCTCGGAGATACGAATGTCGTGAGTGTTGGTGTCAAAAATGGAAATATCCAATACCTTCGTGAACTAGCAGGTGATACCATTTCCGATGTTCTTACCTACGTCGAATACGATACCAAAAATCTCGTCGAGCGTTTCCGAAGCCTTGCCGAACGATCCGTCGAGGAAGGCAAAATCACTCCAAGTCAACGCCGCCAAATCATGGATGCTTACCGCGAAAGCATTGTCGGCTACACCTACTACGAATCTCCTAACACTTAAACACCATACCTCCCCATTATGAAATCTACACTCATCATCGGAGCCGGCGGCGTAGGCCGTGTCGTTGTCCACAAATGCGCTCAACTCCCAGATACGTTCGGGAAAATCACCCTTGCTTCACGCACCAAGTCAAAATGCGACATCATCGCCTCAGAAATTGATTACCCAATCGATACCGTTACTGTTGATGCCGATGACGTAACGGCCACAGTAGCATTGATGCGCGAGATCAAACCCGACATCCTTATCAACGTGGCGCTCCCCTATCAAGACCTCACTCTCATGGAGGCTTGCCTTAAAGCCGGTGTCGACTATCTCGATACTGCCAACTACGAGCCGAAGGACGATCCACGTTTTTCCTACGAATACCAATGGCCATATCATCAGCGATTCGTAGATGCCGGGCTTACCGCACTGCTCGGATCAGGTTTCGATCCAGGTGTTACCAATGTCTTTTGCGCTTACGCTCAGAAACACTTCTTCGATGAAATTCACACCGTCGACATTATTGACGCCAATGCTGGTGACCACGGCCTGCCCTTTGCCACGAACTTCAATCCAGAAATCAACATCCGCGAAATCACAGCCAAAGGTCGCTACTGGCAAGAAGGCGAATGGAAAGAAACAGACCCGTTAGAGATTCACCAAACATTCGACTTCCCTCACCCTGAAGTCGGCACCAAAGATATTTACCTCCTCTACCATGAGGAAATGGAATCCCTCTGTCGCAATCTTAAAGGTGTGAAACGACTCCGCTTCTGGATGACGTTTTCACAGAACTACATCAACCACCTCACCGTGTTGCAAAACGTCGGCATGACAGCCATTGAACCGATCGATTTCCAAGGCCAACAAGTCGCACCTCTGGAATTCCTCAAATCCGTACTCCCAGACCCGGCCTCGCTTGGCCCACTCACTAAAGGAAAGACATGTATCGGCTGCGTCATCGATGGCATCAAAGACGGGCAACGGTTACAAAAGTATATCTACAACGTATGTGACCACCAGGAATCCTACGCCGAAACCAAGTCCCAAGCCATCTCCTACACCACAGGTGTGCCTGCCATGATCGGTGCTAAAATGATTCTCGAAGGTCACTGGAAAAAACCCGGAGTCAACAACATGGAACAAAACGACCCCGATCCCTTCATGGACGCCCTCAACCAATACGGTCTTCCATGGGAAGTCGTCGACGGCGCGCCCTTCCTCGAACAGTTGCAAAGGCACAACCCCTAAGACATGCACCAGATTCAAGAAATCTGCCACCGCCCGGAGGTTCCAACGCCCTGCTTCTTGGTCGATGAGTCTCTGCTTGCACGCAACTTGGACATCCTTGACCATGTCCAGCATCAGTCGGGAGCTAAGATCATCCTTGCCCTCAAAGGCTTTGCTATGTGGTCCACCTTCCCCCAGCTTTCCAATACCCTCCACGGTACCACTGCAAGCTCACTCAGTGAAGCAAAACTTGGACTCGAAAAGTTTGGCGGCGAAGTCCACGCCTACTGCGTCGCCTACCAAGATGAAGAAATGGACTTTCTTAGGAAAAATTGTCACCACATAAGCCTCAACAGCCTGAGTCAGTGGCAACGCTTCCGACATCACGCAGGCCAAACTGACACCTCCGCATCCTTCGGGCTTCGCATCAACCCTCAGTATTCAGAGGTCGAAACAGAAATCTACAACCCCTGCCGCAAAGGCACGCGCTTTGGCATCACGGTAGATGATCTTGAAAATGCCGGGGCATCCATTCTCGAGGGTATCGATGGAATGCACTTCCACACGATGTGTGAGCAGAACTCCGACACCCTCGAGCGAACTCTTGAACATGTCGAATCCAAGTTTGGAACCTACCTCCATCAGATGAAGTGGCTGAACTGCGGCGGCGGACACCACATTACCCGAGCCGACTACGACACAGCTAAACTCATCGAGCTCATCAAGTACCTGCGATCGACCTACAACATTGATGTTTACATAGAACCAGGCGAAGCAGTGGCTCTCAACACAGGGTTTCTCGTTACCAGTGTCATTGATCGGTTCGACTCAGATGGTCACCCCATTGCCATCCTCAACGCCTCCGCCAGCGCCCACATGCCAGACGTGTTAGAAATGCCCTACCGCCCCGAAATTATTGATGCTGACGACCCTGGGAAAAAATCTCACACTGTCACCCTGGGCGGCACTACTTGCCTCGCAGGTGATATCATTGGCGACTGGTCATTCGACAACGATCTTAAGGTTGGCGATCGACTCATCTTCACCGATATGGCTCATTACTCGATGGTTAAAACCAACCATTTCAACGGCGTCAATCACCCTGCCATCGCTCGTTACCGCCCCGAAACAGACGAGGTCATCATCGACCGCCAATTCACCTACCACGACTACCGCGACCGGCTTTCGTAAGCTTTTACCAGTAACCCAATGCACTTCCTCTCCTCTGAATTCCCCCAGTCCTCGCCCGAAGACGCCCTGTTTCACATCATCCCGATGCCCATGGAACAAACCGTTTCTTACGGCAGTGGCACAGCTCTCGGTCCCGACGCGATTCTCGATGCCTCATATCAGCTCGAAGCCTTTGATGGCAAATCCTACCCGGGCGAACTCGGCATCCACACCACTGGTGCTATCGATTGCTCTGGTGATGCTGAATCCTGTTTTGCCAATCTTGAGGCAGCCTGTTTACCCGTCTATCAGTCAGGAAAAATCCCTGTTACTCTCGGCGGTGAGCACTCACTCACTATCGCGCCCGTCCGAGCATTGCACTCAATCCGGCAAGACTTCGGTGTTGTTCAAATCGACGCGCACGCAGATCTCCGTGACAGCTACGAAGGCAGCCCGAGCAGCCACGCTTGTGTCATGCGACGTGTCCACGAACTCGGCATCCCCATTTTTCAAATTGGTATTCGCAATCTATGTAAAGAGGAAATCTCCTGCCGCACCTCAGAGAAGATCGGGCACCTCGACGCCCTTGAAATTTACCGCAACGGTATCCCCCCAGATCTCTTACCTTCTGATTTCCCAGAAAACATCTACCTCACATTCGATGTGGATGGTCTTGACGCCTCCCTGATGCCCGCCACTGGCACCCCAGAACCCGGTGGCCTTGGCTGGTGGCAAGCCCTTGACGCCTGTGAAGCCACCGCTAAAGGCAGAAATATCCTAGGTCTCGACGTCGTCGAACTCGCACCCCGCCCCGAGCTCCATTCCTGTTCCTACACCGCTGCTAAACTCACCTATGCCCTCATGGGGATCGCTGCACGCAGTTTAAAGGGAATATCAATGTTCGCCATTATTGGATTTCAACTCTCCCACTTCGTGATATCGCATTCCTAATCATCCATTTCGCTAAATTCAAATCTACCCTATAGACTGAAAAGTGTTTCAACCTCTTTTTACAAACAACTAAAATGCATTTAACCATTCTTTCAAGAGCACCAGAGTGCTACTCCACCCGCCGTCTTGTAGAGGCCGCCAAAAATAGGGGGCACAAAGTGCTCGTTCAAGATCCGTTACACTTTTCTATCGACATGGAAGAAGGTGAGCCGGATCTCTATTACAGAGGTAAAGCTATCAACGTCCCAGATGCTATTTTACCTCGTGTTGGGACGTCAATCACTCGTTATGGAACAACGGTGGTACGCCAGTTTGAGCAAATGGATGTTTACACACCGAACACAGCAAGCGGGATAGGAAATTCACGGGATAAATTAAGAAGTCTACAGATATTATCACGGCACGATATTGGTATACCGCGTACTGCCTACGTGAGCCATAAGAACGATGTTTCGGATGCGATTGCTCGTGTGGGAGGAACACCCGTGATCATTAAATTGATCGAGGGAACCCAGGGAGTAGGTGTAATTTTAGCGGATAAACCCGAAATCGCAAAAGCCATTATCGAGACCTTACATAGCGCCAATCAAAATGTTCTTATCCAAAAATTTGTCGCCGAAAGTAAGGGAAAAGATGTGCGAGCCTTTGTCATCAATGACCGTGTCGTTGGGGCGATTCGCCGGACAGCTCAGGGACAAGAATTTCGCAGCAATGTGCACCGTGGTGGTGTCGCGACCGCGATTGATTTGGATCCAGCATATGAAAAGGCCGCTGTGCGTGCTGCTCAGATTATGGGGTTAAAGGTATGCGGTGTCGATATGCTGGAAGGTAAAAACGGACCTCAAATTATGGAGATCAATTCATCACCAGGCCTTGAGGGTATCGAAGGTGCTACAGGCTTAGATATTGCTAGCGCGGTGATCGATTTTATTTGCGACCAAGCCAATATGCCGGAAATCGATTTGAGACAACGTCTCACAGTAAGCCGAGGCTATGGTGTAACGGACATTACTATTCAAGAAGGTAGTATTTTTGTGGGCCAAACGGTTGCGCAAACTGGCCTCAGAGAACAGGACGTTGTGGTGCTAACACTCAAGCGCGGCGACTCTGTAATTTCCAATCCCAAGTCATCGCGTCTGCTTGAAGCAAATGATACGCTACTCTGTTATGGAAAAGTTGAGACCATGAAATCCATGATCCCAGATAGGCCAAAACGCCGTCGCAAGCTTAAGCCTCTGCCGTCAACGCCTGTCACCGAAGGAACAACACACGACGAAAACACAAATTCATGAGTGAAAGACCACATCACGGAGGAAGAGAAAAACGAGATAATAACAAAAGACAGTAACGACATATGAAGCAACTCAGAACCATAGGGTGGAAAGAATGGGCTAGCCTTCCCGAATGGGATCTAGAGATTCGAGCTAAAGCTGATACAGGTGCTCGAAGTAGTGCTATTGACTGTTCTAACATTGAGGAACTTCCCGGTGACCGAGTCCGCTTCACAGTACGTCTCTCACGAAAAACGAACCGTAACATCACCCGCGAAGCACCTATTGCGATGCGCAAGCACGTCCGCAGCAGCACTGGCCACGGTCATGATCGATTATTTGTAGAGACCACTCTACGGCTAGCTGGCAGAGAAAAAAAGATTCTTATCAGCCTGACTTGTCGCAAGCAAATGATCCACCGTATGTTACTCGGGCGTGAGGCCCTTTCTGGCGATTTTCTAGTCGATAGCAATGTCGATCATTGGGCAACGCCTCGGAAAAAAAAATCAATTCGCCCATAGTTGTTCAGGCGAAAAAGCGGTCAAAGTTGAGTGAGAGGAACTTTGGAATAGTCCCCCTCTCCGTGAGGAAAACTCCACCCAGCAGACCCCACTGCCAACAATAATGCCAACACTCCAGAAGGTCGCAGAAGGTCGAGGACGAAACAACCCCCGTAACTACCTTAGTATCAATGGTTAAAAACTCCTTGGACCTGGGTTCGAGTCCCAGTCTGCGTACTTTGTTTTTTAATCAACCCGCCTACACCAAGGCGGGTTTTTTGTGTCTAGATGCCACCCACCATTACCCAAGCAGATTGAGACGAGAACGCTGGTTCGACTACACAAGCCTTCGCGCATCGCGACGAACCTTATCCTCAAGGTCGACGGAGGAGGAGGCCTGCTAGCCAGTAGAGCGCGAATGGATGAGCGCAATCCCAGTCTGCGTACTTTTTTTTAATCAACCCGCCTACACCAAGGCGGGTTTTTTGTGTCTAGATGCCACCCACCATTCACCCAAGCAGATTGGGACGAGAACCTTGGTTCGACTACACAAGCCGTCGCGTATCAAGCTGATGAAGTGATTATCCGCTATTTAAGCAGGAGCCGATTGATGAATTCTTGTCGGCTTATGGCGGGTTTGGGTTTGTCTTTTTCCCAGTATTGCAGGTGACATTCCACGCCGATTTCCCTGCATGCTTCGAGCATGATTTCTCCGAAGATCGGACTGTGAATTCCGTTGGATGATTTTGTTGTCGGAAACTCGCGGTTGACGTTGTAGAAAAGATGCAATGGCGGATCGTCTTTGCTGAGGTGGGTAACCGGGGAGCACCTCAAGACCAGTTCTTTGTGTTTGTCCCAGTTGTCCATGAGCTCTTGAGCGGTCTCGACCCCAAAAGGTTTGTAGGGCATTGGATTGCCGAAGGTTATTTCGCCGATACGTTTTTTGATCACAAAGGGATTCATAGTCGTCTGCGCTCCGGCGACCACGGCACCACTCACCCGTGATGAAAATCGTTCCACTGGGTCGCTGCTTTTCGGGTTTGCCACATCTTCATGCAGAGCCACAAGCAGGCTGGAACATCCTCCCGCCGAACCACCGGTTACGACAATGCGCTTGGGATCGATGTTCCATTCCTTTGCTTTGAATCGTAGAAATTGCACAGCACGTAGAGCCGAGTGAAGCATGGCTGGCTGCACCGCCCCTTCGTTGACAAGAGGATAACTGATAGAGGCCAAATGGTAACCTTGTTTGAGCTGATGCGGACGCATCGTCTCTGCCTTTTTGCCACCCATCCAGCCGCCGCCGTGAATATCGAGTAATACGCCTGCGGGTTTCTCGGACTGACATTGCCAGAAGTTAACCAACTCCTTTTTATGCGACCCGTATTTAACATCTTTAGCGGTGGGAGCGACCGTGTTCGGCTTTTGATCCGCCGCATCACAGTCGATAGAAACAACTAGAGCAGCTGAAATACAAGAAACAAGCGAAGCAAGCAAACGAATCATACTTCTACTTACGTGACTGATGGGCATACCATTATCCCCATTTCATAGGATAACAAATTCATATCGATCTTCAGCTCGCGCCCGCCTTGCTTAGGTAACGATCGCTACTGCTGATGCGCAAGCAAACGTAATGGGTAAAGCACTGAGTAAGTTTCTTCTTCCGATGAAAGCCTTTCGTGATTCCGTTGTTCTTGGGGAACCCCCATTTAATATCTTATCGACAGTGGTCACGACGCTATGTCAGGACAAAGCCGACTCGGTGAGCTTGGTAAAGGCGGTAATGATTTTCTGCGGGGCTTCACTGAGCATGGTGCCCATGCTTTTACCGATTAGCGGGTTTTCTATTTCGTGAACAACTCACCAATCAGCCGACGATCGCCAGCGGCGCTGTGGTTTTCCACTGGCCGCGGGTAAAGTCTGGGAAATCCTGTGGCATCCCATCTTCGGCAACTGACTTGCGTGATAGAGGAGTCACAGCGGACCAGAGACACCCCTCGTAGACATTCTGATCAAGCGGCTGACCTTTGCGCAAGCACTCGACCACGCGAAAGTTCATGATTGCATCCATGCCGCCGTGTCCGCCCATTTTTTTGGCAACATCAGCCATACGCTTGTAGAGCGGGTGGTCAAACTCATCGTAGAACGCTCGTTGATCCGTAGACCAGCCATGATAATTGGTGCGATTTTTTTTGCCTGCGAGTTTTTGGAATAGCTTCTCAGGGAGTCCTTCGTTTTTGCCGTAGTCCAGCGCAATTCCGAACGGAAATCCTTTCCCCGTCCCCTTAGTTCCTTGGATTAGATTGTGACGGGTGTAAGGTCGAGGGCTACTCTCATCCCACTGCACCATGATGGTTCTTCCCATGGTTGTCTTGATGATGGAAGTGTTTAAATCACCACCCTTTGTGTAATCGATCTTATTAAGTTTGCTGTCCGGTTTAAAGCGCTTCTTGGCATAGAGCTCATGGTTACGAGCGGGAGATGAAAACGATACGAGGCGGCGGAAGTTGTCGTCAGTCCGGCCAATATTCATATACTGTGCCACAGGTCCAAGACCATGAGTCGGGTAGAGGTTGCCATTTTCCTTAGCCCAGTGGTGGGTGCGCCAGCTTCCGGTGCCGCGCCCCCTTTCGACTGCATGCATCTGGCCACGCAGCTCATGAATGTAGGCTGCTTCACCGTGAAGAATTTCGCCAAAGATTCCTTTGCGGCACATGTTGAGATACATGAGTTCCTCACGACCGTAGTTCACATTCTCAAGCATCATACAGTGCTTCTGTGTTTTCTCAGATGTGTCGATCACGTCCCAGCACTCTTTAATGGATGTGGTTAATGGAACCTCGACACAGACATGGGCTCCGGCATTCATAGCATCGATCGCCATGGGTGCGTGCCATTCCCACGGAGTAACGACGTAAACGAGGTCAGGCTTGGTTTCGGCGAGCATCTTTTTGTAGGCAAACTTATCACCAGTATAAAGCTTCACATTCTGGTGGCGCGTGCCCTTGCCATTGGCTAAGACCTTTTTCTTGGCCCTCTCTGCCAGATCTTGATAGAGATCGCAAATACCTACAAATTCAGTACCCTCAAAAGCTGATACATGATTGTAATGTGTACCACCTCGGGCGCCGCAGCCGATGATAGCGACTTTGATTTTATCAAGTTTGGGAGCGATGAAACCACCCATGTATTTGGATTTTTCAGGCCGTGCAGGATCGGTGGCTCTGGCAGAAG
>Ga0222717_10000283_pt1 | contig 44215 bp, 33 predicted proteins | sample C33_18DmetaG_FD_165053 | JGI IMG/M metagenome (GOLD analysis project Ga0222717, IMG submission 165053) | Estuarine water microbial communities from San Francisco Bay, California, United States - C33_18D | ecosystem: Environmental > Aquatic > Marine > Unclassified | place: USA: California... | reverse complement strand
ATCGTTTAAGCCCCCAAAAAGTAATTCAAATTATCAACTTGTCTCAAGAGCGTATCGGTATTTTGGATGAGGAAATTGAGGTAGAATACCAAGGGGAAACCATTGGAAAATACGGTTTAGGTTTTGATGGTATTAATTTTCAGTTAATAACCAAAGCTACTGACTGTTTGGCAAGAGACCATTGTGGTGTTCCAGAAAAGAAGGTGGAGTCAGTGATGGTAGGCAAGGGAGGAAATTCTTGTGATCCAGGCAGCGGGTGTTGTTGATTTCCTTTTAATAAAATCATTTTATCGGTCTTATTATCTGCCTTAAATCAGGGGGATTTGTCTATTTTTGTGCTTTAAATTTTTGACTATGCAAAGAGACACCGCTATATTTGATTTAATCCAGCAAGAAGAACAACGCCAACGCAATGGTATTGAATTAATTGCTTCTGAAAATTTCACCAGTCCTGCTGTCATGGAGGCCACAGGATCTGTTTTGACCAACAAATACGCCGAAGGCTATCCAGGAAAGCGCTATTATGGCGGCTGTGAAGTGGTTGACCAAATAGAGCAATTGGCTATAGATCGCGCAAAAGAATTGTTTGGAGCGGCTTATGCTAATGTGCAACCCCATTCCGGTTCTCAAGCAAATACCGCTGTTTTTCATGCATTTATCAAGCCAGGAGATAAGATTCTAGGTTTTGACCTTTCCCATGGTGGACACTTAACGCATGGCTCGCCCGTTAATTTCTCAGGACGTTTGTACCAAGCCCATTTTTACGGAGTAGAAGAGTCCACCGGACTGTTGAATTATGACAATATTAGAGCGATTGCCAAAGAGGTGCAACCCAAGATGATCATAGCAGGGGCTTCTGCATATTCTCGTGATATTAATTTTGAGAAGTTCAGAGAAATTGCAGATGAAGTAGGTGCCTTTTTATTGGCTGACATTTCCCATCCCTCTGGAATGATTGCTACTGGATTACTCAGCAACCCAATGCCGCATTGCCACGTAGTGACCACAACAACCCACAAAACCCTCAGAGGACCCAGAGGAGGTCTTATCCTGATGGGACAAGATTTTGATAATCCTTTTGGATTGACACTCAAGAATGGAACGCCTCAAAAAATGTCGCATTTATTGAATATGGCCGTTTTTCCCGGAAACCAAGGCGGACCCTTAGAGCATGTAATAGCCGCCAAAGCCATTGCCTTTCAAGAAGCGATTCAACCTTCGTTTAAGGTCTATATGCAGCAAGTGCAGAAAAATGCCCAAGCGATGGCAGCAGCTTTTGTTACCAAAGGATATCATTTGATTTCAGAGGGAACAGACAACCACATGATGTTAATTGATTTACGCAATAAAGACATTAGCGGAAAAGCAGCAGAGCAGGCACTGGTAAAAGCAGAAATTACTGCCAACAAAAACATGGTGCCTTTTGATGATAAATCTCCCTTTGTGACTTCTGGAATTCGCGTGGGAACGGCAGCGATTACCACTAGAGGATTGAAAGAAACCGATATGGCTGGTATAGTAGATTTGATTGACGAAGTTATTCAAAACCATGATGATACCGCTGTGCTTGAGGCCGTAGGAGCCAAAGTACATGCCTTGATGGACGGGCGGGAGTTGTTTTATTATTAAAGTTGAGCGTTTAGTATATAACAAGTAGGGCAGTAGAAAGTGATATGCTTTCAAGTTTGTAATGAGCCATATTTTGTTTTTAACTTATTCATCTTAAAATCCAAATTAAAAATTTGGAGATGTTTGTAAATAGTACTGAACTTTCATAAACCACAGAATGCCCTATTTGTTATATACATTGTTAGCATTCGTTTTTACAATAAGTCATTTAAACTGCTTACCATCCATACACTTTAAAGATACTTCGAACAATTTCTGGATGGATATCAAAATTTTCTGAATTAGTCATAATCACAAGGCCTTTGCCATCTTCCATGCTACCATAATAGTAGCACTTAAATCCTTCATTACTTCCACCATGCGTAAAGTAATTATGTCCCTTTAAACTCTCGAAAAAAACACCTAAACCTGTCATTCCATCTTTCAGGTGTGGAGACAACATCCTTTTTGTCATTTCTTGAGACAATAGCATATTCGATTCTCCTATCAAGGATTTTTGCATTTCAATGATATATTTACTTAGCTCGATTGGATTAGTCCAAAGTCCAGCTGCTGCCATTTCTGGATAAATATGATATTTACCATCTAAAGGTGTGCCTTGAGCCCAATATGCTGTTGCAAGCCTTGTATCATTTGGTGAAGGTTTTGAGAAAAAACTCTCTGTCAATCCTAACGGATTCAAGATTGTTTCTTTCATATATTTATCATAGGGAACCCCTGTATTTTGTGACAACATCAATTGGGTAATCATTACGCCACTACCAGAGTATTTGAATATTCGGTTAGGTTGAGAAATCGATTTTATTTTCTTAGAATTTGATGGCTTTTTTCCATCAAGGATTTGTTCAGTTGTTGGAGTAGGTTCTCCTACTTTATATCCATTAAAACCATGACCCGAAAGACCCGATGTATGTGACAATAAATTGGCTATGCTGATTTTCTTACCGTTTGCGCCTTTTCTGTTCTTTATTTTCCAGCTTTCAAGGTAATTATCGATATCGGCATTTAAATCGATATTATTCGACTCAGTCCAATTTAAAATACCAACAGCATTTAGAGATTTACTTATTGATGCTGCTTGAAAAAGTGTTTTAGTTGTAGCAGGAACTTTCGCTTCTTTATTTGCCCAGCCATAAGCTTTTGCCCAGCTTAATTGATAGTTGTCAATAACTGCGATACTAACGGCTGGAATTTTGTAAAATTCCATTCGTTCAGAAATAGTCCAAGTTGTATTAGTAGAATCACTACTAGGAGGCATAAGAGTGTTTTCGACTCTTTTGATAAGTTTTTTAATTTCTGTAGAATCAATTTGATTGGTTTGAGCCGATAAATCAGAAAGGGAAAAGATCACTATTATTAATAAACAGAATTGAGTAATGACAGAGAATTTACTTGCAGGTGGATTTTTCATATTTTATTACCGCTAACGGTTTGTGTATGGTTTCGTTGCGTGTTTAAGCACTAAAGTTAGCAAATAAATCACAGAAAAAAAGTCCGCGAGGGCTTTCGTAATTAGGCTTTAACTAGCAATGAATTATACACATTGTTACCTGCTGGCTTTTATTTATTTCAGTTCTTAAGTTGTCATAATCAGTATAAAAATCAATGTTATTATTCCAACTATCGTTGTAAATATTCCCATTCTCTTTGATTTTGTCCAACCTGACATAGAAATCATAATCAATAGAGAAATTATTCCAAAAAGAAATGAAATCGCTCCTATAGTTCTATAAGGTGTTAAATCATTAATAAGCACTTTTGTTGGATATCCTTTGGTTGTCATCATAAGAACTTTCGTCATTGCAAAAAGAGTTACAAGAAAGAAGCAAGCAGCGAAAATTGATGTTCCCATAATTCTGTTAGTTAATCGAGATTTCGTGTCCGAAACTAAAAAGTTTGCAATTATTGCTATCGAAAAACCTCCAAGCAATGAGCAAATCGTTATTATTTGACTTGCAAGTTTATTCAAATATTCAAAAGTGATTTCGGTCATATTTCTTTAATTTTCATTCAGCTTGCAGGTAACTAGTGTATATATACCCTAGGTGTATTTATTTCCATTATATTTTCGTTTTTGTTCAATAATACTTCCTGAATTAGCATGTATTGTTGAACTTTTAGTTCTTAAAAAAATTATCTAAGGTGTTTTTATTTTTCCCATTTCTCGTGTAGAGACTTGACTAAATATTACTTTAGTTTTACCACTGTCTTGCCCTAATAGCCCCTGTGTAAAAGAGACATCGATACTCTTTTCCAAAAAAGACGTAATACGAGCAAGGAAGGAGTGGAATGAGGATAGGGGCTGTTGGCTCATAATTTTTAGGGTATAGAAATGGGTTATGATACTAAGTTACAAAAAAAAAGAAAAGCATCCCGAGGGAGGGATTAAAAAAAAATCGTGAAGAAAACAGCTAGGAAAACAAACGCTGAATTTCATTAGGGATTCGGAGGAGTTTTTGGGTGCTGGCATCCAGATAACACCATTGGGTGGTGCAGAGTGCAACGAGAGTGGGAGTATCTTTAAAATAAATCTTGACAATCCGTTCAGAGAGAAACCCTTGGGTGAGGGCAACATGGGTTTTGAGGGTTAACCAATCGTTTTGTTTTGCAGGGCGTTTGTAGTCAATTTTATGGCTTCTCACCACCCAAATCCCATAGGAATCGGTTTCCTTTTCAGTCAGTGCTTCCCAATGCGCTCCTGCAATTTCTTGCACCCACTGGAGGTATTGTACATTGTTGACATGCTCCAACGCATCGAGGTGCTCTTTCTTTACCTGTAGGTCGTATTGATAGGTTTTACTCATTTTTTGGGTAGAATGCTTACTTCAAAAAGTTTACTCCAGTTTTTTCCTGTAACAAAAAAAGTATTTCGTGTTTTATGATAGGCAATTCCGTTCAATACATTGAGTTGAGGATGTTGCTCTACTTGTTTTTTTAAACCTGAAAAATCAATTACACCTTCCACCGCGCCACTAATCGGATCGATGATGACACTTACTTCTTTTTCAAATTGGTAGGTGTTGGCATAAATTTTACCCTTTACCCATTCCAGCTCATTGATGTTTTTTACTGAAGATTTATGGGTCATGACTTGAATGCTTTTGAGCTCTTCATAGGTGGTTGGATCTAAAACCCAGATGCGGTTCGTTCCGTCCGATTTATACAGATAGTGCCCGTCATTGCACAAGCCCCAACCTTCTTTACTTTCTTCATAGGGGAAGGACTTTTTCATGGCTAAACTTGCTTTGTCATAAACAAAACCTTTTTGCGCTTTCCAAGTAAGTTGTATGATCTGTTCGTTGAGCAAGGTCAAGCCTTCCCCAAAATAAGCCTCATCTAGGGGTTTGTTTTCAATGATTGCTCCTGTTTTATAATCAACAGTACGAAGACTGGATTTCCCATTCAGTCCTGTACTTTCATAGAGTGTTTCCTCATCAAACTCCAAACCTTGGGTATAAGCAGTTTTGTCGTGAGGATAGGTATTTAAGATTTCATAGGTATAGAGCAGTGGAGGGGTAGCCGCCAAAAGAGTTAAGGTCGTTTCTACTTCTTGTGTGCTTTCTCCTGTGTTAATAACCGCTTTAAGTACCTGGTCTCCCAAAGGTTCATTCGTGAGTACATGATTGGGTGTGATGGGGGTATTGTTTAAAAAGTAGCTTACTTTTTCGGGGGTATTGTTTTTGATTTTCAGCTGAAGGGTATCGCCCCATTTTGCTTTATTAGCTTTCATGCCCGTGGCAATTTTATAATTCGGTGTGCTCGGGCCACCACATTTGAGTAAAACTAGGGCTGAAAGTAAAGAAATAAAGATTTTCATGGGATAAAGCAATTGAATTTAATTAAAGATTGCAAAGCACGAAATTAAGCAATTAAAATGATTGTTGAAATCAGATGAAGGGCTTATATTTGTGCCGGGCAAGTCCTACACAACCAGCTCCTGTTGAATCCCCCAGGGCGGGAACGCAGCAAGGGTAGATGGTCGTAGCGGTGTGATGTGGGTCGCTTGCCCTTTTTTTATTTTTGTGCTTACTCACCCAGCATTCAAAAATCAAAACAGGAAACATGAAAAAAGTAGTATTGATCACCGGTGCTTCATCTGGTTTAGGCCTCGCTACCGCTTTATACCTTAATGAGCAAGGATTTCATGTTTTTGGAACCAGTAGAAATCCCAGTCAGTACAGCGATCCTTTACCCTTTCCGCTACTTCAATTGGAAATTACAGATTCTAATTCGATCACAAACTGTGTTGCTGAAGTTTTAAAAGAAACCCACCGACTTGATGTTTTAGTCAATAATGCAGGAGTAGGAATTACAGGCCCCATGGAGGAAATTAGTGACGATGCGGTTGCGGCTAACTTTGCGACCAATTGTTTTGGTCCCCTACAAATGGCACAAGCGGTAATTCCACAAATGCGCCTACAAAAAGCAGGTTTGATTCTCAATGTAACTTCTATTGCAGGAATCATGGGATTGCCTTTTAGAGGGGTGTATTCCGCTTCCAAAAGTGCCTTGTCTATTATGACCGAAAGCCTTCGAATGGAAGTCAAATCTTTTGGGATTGAGGTGTGTACCTTGGCTCCTGGAGATTACGCAACGGACATTGCTTCCCGACGCTATCATGCCCCCGTAATGGAAAACTCTCCCTATCAAAAAATATATCAAGCGAGTTTAGACACCATGGATGAACATGTGGAAGAAGGCAATCCTCCAGAAGAAATAGCCATAGCGATTGCAAACATAATTGAAAAAGGAAACCCCAAAGTGCATTATCAAGTGGGTCCTTTTATGCAAAAGTTATCCAAAACCTTAAAAAGCATTCTCCCCAGTCGTATATTTGAAAAACTAATTATGAATCATTATAAACTTTAATCCTTTTCTATGAAATTTTTTATCGATACTGCCAATTTAGACCAAATTAGAGAAGCGCAAGCGCTTGGCGTTCTAGACGGCGTAACCACCAACCCTTCCTTGATGGCTAAAGAAGGCATTACAGGAGAGAAAAACATCATCCAACACTATGTGGACATCTGTAATATTGTAGACGGAGATGTATCTGCGGAAGTGATTTCTATAGATTTTGACGGAATGGTAAGAGAAGGGAAAGCCCTTGCTGCACTACACCCTCAAATTGTGGTGAAAATTCCTATGATTGAGGAGGGTATAAAAGCATTAAAATATTTTTCTGATGAAGGGATCAAAACCAATTGTACTTTAATCTTTTCTACTGGGCAAGCTTTGTTAGCCGCTAAGGCGGGAGCCACTTATATGTCTCCGTTTATTGGTCGTTTAGACGATATCTCTACGGATGGATTAAACCTGATTCAAGAGATTCGTGAGATATATGATAACTATGGTTTTGAAACGCAAATTCTTGCTGCTTCCGTGCGCCACACCATGCACGTGATAGAATGTGCCAAAATTGGTGCCGACGTTATGACAGGCCCCCTTTCTTCGATCAAAGGACTTTTAAACCATCCTTTAACGGATATTGGACTGGCCAAGTTTTTAGAAGATTATTCAAAAGGGAATCAATAATATAAATCATCCCTTTTCATCGCTTTAAAAGGCGCTCTATTTAGAGTGCCTTTTTTTATTGCTTGATTAATGGTGTTTTCTTTTCCTCTTCTATATTTGTTATTGAAGTTCTGTCAAGGTCTTTTCAAATTTAGCATCAGAGAAATTCCCAAAGCCCTCAAGAATGCGTCCTTTGGGGTTGAGAATGATGGCTTTATTGAGGAGGGTAAGCACCCAGGCTTCGCTTGCTTTTTCAAAATCGACTAGGGAAAATTGATCATCAATATTGATTTCCATCATTTTTTGAACTTGATCTACCATACTGTTAAAGGGCTGAATACAAATTCCGACAAAACGAATGTTGGGAAAGCGATTTTGAAAATCTTTTACACGTTCTAAGGTGTTTTTATAATGATTCATTTGCGTTTGAGACCAAAAATAAATGACCGTCGTTTTCTTGTATAAGAGCTCATTGCTACTTATCGTTTCCCGCTTTACGTTTTGTAATGTTATTTCAGGCAAAGCTTGGTTTGCTTCCATATTACTGATGTTGGCATGAAGTGCTAGGACTTCGGCAAGATAGATGGGGGAGCTGTTTACCGTCGCATAGTATTGCAAAAAGCGTTCGTGTTGCCCATGGTTTTCGAAAGTAAGAACTTCTTCAAAAGCAATGGCACGTGCCAAATTGTTTCGTAATAGTGAACCTTTCACTTCTTGATCCAATACCTTTAAGCGTTCTATGTTATAGGGTGTAGTTTGTTTTTGTTTAAGGTAAGAACTGCCTTTGTCTAGGGCCTTTTGACTGATGAAATTTAAGATGTAATTAATATAGGGATCAAAAAAAGCCAAATCATTGTCTCCATAATTTAAAAAGGTTCTGTAACCAAAAAAGAGGCTGTTTTCTTCGGCTGTCCACTTGGAGCCTCTCAGCAAAGCATAGCGTTCACGAATGTTGGCGTAATGATAGATGTAGGCGGCTTGAGTAACTTTTTGAGCAATAGGAGAGAGTGTGTTTACCGAATCCATTTGAATCCACAATTGCTTCTTTTCTAAAAGTAAAGAGTCTATAATGGCATTAAAGGTGTTGCTGTTGCTTGCGTATTTGGAGGAAAGGTAGTTGGACTCTGATTTTTGTTTTAAAATCAACTCCATTAAAAAATTATTCTTTGAAGCGCCAACTCCAGAAAAAACAATCGACTCATCAAAAGCAGCTGCATTGATACGTACCCAAAGGCTGTCTTTTTCCTCCAATAAAACCGTTTGAAACTCAGGGAGGTGTTCTAATTTATAAATGCCACTTTTTAGGGAATCAAATTTCTTTTGAAAACGTAAGCTTTTGTCTAATTCCAACATTTCAGTCACTTTATTGCCTTGATAAAGTGTTACCTCTCGAGAAGAGGGATTGACGATTTGTCCTCCAAAGAAAATCCCGCTTCGCATGTATGAGTTGGATTGACACCCAATACAGAGAAGGATTATTATAGTACTAAAAATTGTTTTTTGATTCACAAGTCAAAAATAACATTTTAAACGATTAAAAAATCTTAGCTTGAAGTTAAAAAAATAGGGAAGTCTGCCAAGGATTTGTGTAAATTTGCATTTTTAAAATCAATCACTATGTTGTCGGTTTCAAACCTTTCAGTTCAATTTGGAAAACGGATTTTATTTGATGAAGTCAATACTACGTTTACTTCAGGAAATTGCTACGGAATCATTGGCGCCAATGGGGCTGGAAAGTCCACTTTTCTTAAAATTATTTCAGGAAAACAAGATGCAAATTCCGGGAATGTTCATCTCGAGCCTGGAAAACGCCTTTCAGTATTGGAACAAAACCACAATGCCTATGACGAAAGTCCTGTTCTAGAAACAGTTTTAAAGGGGAACACATCCCTTTTTAAGGTAAAGGCTGAAATGGATGCGCTCTATGCAAAAGAAGATTTTTCTGATGCCGATGGGGATCGAGTAGGGGAATTGCAAATTCAGTTTGAGGAAATGAATGGCTGGAATGCAGATAGTGAAGCGGCTGCCCTGCTTTCTAACCTAGAAATTCCAGAAGCTTTACATTATTCATTAATGAGTGAATTGGACGGAAAGCAAAAGGTTCGTGTTTTGTTGGCCCAAGCTTTGTTTGGCAATCCCGATGTGTTGATCATGGATGAGCCGACTAACGACCTTGATTATGATACCATTATGTGGTTAGAAAATTTTTTAGCCAATTATGATAATACGGTTATAGTAGTGTCTCACGACCGACATTTCTTAGATGCAGTATGCACCCATATTTCCGATATTGATTTTGGAAAAATAAATCATTTTTCAGGGAATTATACCTTTTGGTATGAATCTTCACAGCTGGCGGCGCGTCAACGGGCTCAACAAAACAAAAAATCGGAAGAAAAGAAAAAAGAATTGCAAGAGTTTATTGCTCGTTTTTCTGCCAATGTTGCTAAGTCGAAGCAAGCAACTTCACGAAAAAAGATGATCGATAAATTAGATATTGAAGAAATCAAGCCATCCAGTCGGCGTTATCCTGCCATCATTTATGATCAGGAAAGAGAAGCAGGAGATCAAATTTTAAACATTGAAAATCTATCGGCCTCTGTTGATGGTGTGCCCCTTTTTAAGGAGGTTCATTTGAATTTAGCTAAAGGGGATAAGGTTATTGTTTATGCTAAAGATACTCGTGCACTTTCTGCCTTTTACGAAATTTTAATGGGGGAGCGTAAAGCGGATACCGGAAGTTTTGATTGGGGAATTACAACCTCCCAAGCCTATCTTCCAGTGGATCACGATCACTTTTTTGAAAACCCTATGAGTTTAGTGGATTGGCTCCGGCAGTATGCCAAAACAGAGGAAGAGCGAGAAGAAGTTTTTCTTCGAGGCTTTCTTGGGAAAATGCTTTTCAGTGGGGAAGAAGCCTTGAAAAAGTCAAACGTCCTTTCTGGAGGAGAAAAAGTGCGTTGCATGCTTTCTAAAATGATGATGGAACGTGCCAATGTATTGCTGTTGGAAGAACCGACCAATCACCTAGATCTAGAATCCATTACTGCCTTCAACAACTCACTCAATAATTTTAAAGGCACCCTCCTTTGTAGCACAAGTGACCATGCTTTTGCACAAACTTTGGGAACGCGAATTGTAGAACTTACTCCCAAAGGAATTATTGACCGCCACACTACTTTTGATGAGTATATGACTGATCCAAAAATCAAAGAACTGCGTGAGAAGATGTTGGGGTAGTAACGCCATCAGCTAAATTTCATGAATTTATTTTTTCACTATCTCTAACATATTTTCCAGTGCTGGATTGCGATTGTTTTGATTCCAAACCACTGAAAGTGTTGTACGGTGCGATAAATAATCTAAACGTATAAACTTTACTCCTTGGGTGTTTTTGTGTTGTAAAGACTGGGGTATGATGGAGATGCCAAAATTATTTTCAACCAGCTTATATATGGTGTTGGAGTGAATCGTATTGTGAGAAATTTTAGGTTGAAAGTCACTTTCATCAAATAATTGCATGACTTTGTGAAAATAAGAAGGACTATATTTTTGGTCAAATAAAATGAACGATTCATCCTTAAACTGGGATAAACTTTTGAAATTAAGTGAGTTTATTGGGTGGCTCTCTGGCAATACCAAACAAAAAGGCTCATGAAATATTGCATGTGCTTTTAGTCCGCGAGGGAAATTTTCTAAACGAACAAAGGCGAGATCAATTTCTTTGGATAGTAAGCCCTCTATCTGACTCTGATTGTCCATTTCTTTCAGGTTGAATAATATTTTTGGATGTTGCTTTTGAAATGCCAACAAAAGGTTGGGAATTATTTCTTGCATTGCTGATCCTACATAGCCTAATCTTAAATTTCCAACAATGTCCTGGTCCAACAACTGAGTATGTTCGATTATATGATCTAAGTTTTTAAATAAACGCGACAATTCTCCTTTTAAGTAGGCACCAGAGGGCGTAAGTGCAACTTTTCTATTGTGTCGTTCTAAAAGTTCAACACCCAAATTTGTTTCTAATTCCTTGATTTGTTTACTCAAGCCGGGTTGCGATATATAAAGCTTTTGAGCTGCTTTTCTAAAATGCAATTCATCGGCAACAGCCTGAAAATAGCGCAAATGTCGATACTCCAACTGATAACTCATAGCGTTAGTGCCCCTTCACCACTAGGATTTTCTCCAAATTTCTTTTTTAAAGTATTAGGTTATCTAATGAAGAGCAAAAAGGTAGTTGCTGTAGACCTTGCAGAATTAAATCCAAATTTTGATCGAGACCATACCACAGCTATTCTAGCTGTTAGGATTATAGATGCAGTAGTTGAGGGACTGTAACTAGGCTGTTTTAAGTAAAAATAAAGTAAGTGCTAATGACAATGATCGTAATAATAATACCATACGTTCTAACCGGCTTCCATGGAGTAATATCTACTTGTTCTGTATAGTTTTGTACATAAGCCACTTCACGAGGTCTCAACTTTCCAATGAGTAGCATAACCCCTATGTTAAATAAGAAAATAATTGCCATAATATGAAGGTAATGGGGATATTCACCACCATTTGAAATCACATAATCCTTGAGTACAAATTGACTCATTGAATACATGACAACTCCAATAGCCATAGCTACTTTAGCAGCAAAAGCAGGAACGTATTTAGTCAAATAGCCCACAAGAATAATGGTCAAAATAGGAATGGTGTAGCACCCGTTAATTTCTTGAAGATATCCAAAAAGACCATCGGGAGCATTCGCAATACTCGGAGCGATAATCATGGAGAGTAATGCAAGACCAATTCCAAACATCTTTCCTGCACGAACAACCTCCTTTTCATTTGCATTCTTCTTGATGTATTGTTTGTAAATATCAAGTCCAAAAAGGGTGACAGAGCTATTCAAGGCAGAGTTAAAAGAACTCAATATGGCGCCAAAAAGGACAGCAGCAAAAAAACCAAGTAATACGGGTGGTAAGACTTTATTTACCAATAAACCATAAGACAAATCCGCTTGACTAGCATCAAGTTGTCCACCAAAAATATAATAGGCAATTATTCCAGGAAGTACTACGATTAGTGGCCCTAAAATTTTCACAAAAGCAGCTAAGATTAAACCTTTTTGTCCTTCAACTAAATTTTTAGCTCCCAGGGCTCTCTGAATAATAGCCTGATTGGTTCCCCAATAAAATAACTGTACCAAAACCATACCAGTAAACAGGGTGCTAAAGGGGATTGCAGAATCTGAACTTCCCATTGCTTTAAATTTAGTGGGCTCATGTGCATAAAGGGCCTCTATCCCATTCATTAGACTTCCATCACCAATAAAGATCAATCCAAAAACAGGAATCATAATTCCACCGATGAGTAAACCAATGGCATTTACTGTATCCGAAACGGCAACAGCTTTGAGACCTCCAAAAATTGCATAAACCGATCCAATGATTCCTATTGACCAGACGGTTATAATTAGCGTGCTGGTTTCACCTAAGTCAAAAAGGGTTGTAAGATCAAACATTCCAATAAGAGCAATGGCACCCGAATACAAAACGATAGGAAGTAATACCACTACATAACCAGATAAAAAGAGTCCTGAAGTAATTGATTTAGTGGCAGTATCATAACGTCTTTCCAGAAACTGCGGAATGGTTGTTAAGCCCCCCTTAAGGTATCTAGGGAGCAATACGACAGCCGTGATGACCATAGCAATTGCTGCCAAGGTTTCCCATGCCATTACCACAACTCCTTCATTGAATGCGGATCCATTCAGACCGACAAGTTGTTCAGTAGATAAATTGGTCAATAATAAAGAACTTGCGATCACAGGGGCGGTGAGACTTCTTCCTCCTAGAAAATAGCCATCCTCAGTATTTTCGTTTGTATTTCGTGTGGCGAGATAAGCAATAACCCCCACTAGAACAGTGAAAGCAATAAAGATGATAAATTGCATGATAAGTTAAATTCGTTAGATTGAAGCTAAAAATAAGAAAACTTATCCTAAAGGGAGAGGCTTTCTAAAATTTCCTTAGCTTGTTTTTCTTCATCCGGATGAATCCAAACCTCTTGGTCCGATGAAAACGATCCAAATCCAGCCAATCTTGCTGATTCTGCACGATCTTTTATTACAGGAACAATGGAGACTTCTTCCAGTGCATTGCAGAGGTTTATTACTTGTACCGCAGGACCTAAGAAAATTTTAATGTATTTGAGGGACATAAGTATAGATTTAAGCTTTATTGTATTTATTGTTCCAAATGGCTGGATTAAAGTTTTTGCCTAAAGCAAAACCATAAAACAAAACAATGGAGGCAATAGCTTTAAAGTTAAAGAATAAGAGCATCCAATAGGTTGTAGCATCGGGAGATTTTGTAAACAAGTTTATGGGCATAATTTCCGTAGCAATAAAACTTATGGCTAACACTAATACAAGTAAATTCCAAATATTCATAAAAGGCCACATCATAATCCTTCTCAAGGGATGAAGGTCATTCCCCCATTGGTGAATCAAATAATAATATTCATTCCCTAGGGGAGCGAAAAGTAAGGGGTCATCGGCTTTTTCAAGACGAAAAAGTGCAGAAGGTGCCATGATCTTAAATCCACTTAATTTAGTTTCATGAATTGCCTCGAGATGTTGAATATCATGATGGGCAGAGTCTGGAAGCTTGTTTTTAAAATACTTCAAGTCCAAAAAACGAAGACGATAATTGATACTCACCTTTCTAATTTGATCGATATGATAGATTTTATTACTATCCAATAAATCGAATTTAAAGGCATTTATTGTTCGAATTTCGAAAGACTGGTACAGCGATTTTAAAGCAATTTCTTGCTCTTTATCAGTGAGTTCATTAGCTCTAATTTTATCTAAAGCTAGCTTAACATTTGTTCTTGGGAGTACATTCAACTTCATAATTCCTTCTCATTTAACACAAAAATAGTAATAAAATATAGCTTTTTAAAACCTCAGCTGAAATAAGTTATTAGCGCAGTTGTGCACCATACTCCTTTTCGAAATTTCGCTTTAATTTATCCATTACTTTATCAACCTGCTTATCGGTTAATGTTTTGTTTTTATCTTGAAATGTAAAGCTCAATCCATAGGATTTTTTACCCTTTTCTAAGTTTTTACCTTCATACACATCAAACAAACGAACCTCTTTTAGGATTTTACGATCAGTTTTTAAGGCCATTTCTCTCAGGGCTTCAAAACTAATTACTTCGTCTAATAAAAGAGCGAAATCTCTGCGTACTAAAGGAAATTTAGTAATCTCTTCAAATCGCAGGGGTTGATCATATGCCTTTTCAATAAGGTCTCCCCAATTCAACTCTGCGATATAAACCTCTTGATCAATACCAAAGGAATTGTTTAACTTTTTTGAAACTAAACCATAAACACCCAAATTCTTTTTACGATAAGTAATTTGGAAAGCTTCATCGAAGTGAGGATGTTGCTGAGCTACCCATTCTAAATCAGCAAAGCCAATACTCGCGAACATATCTTGAATAACTCCTTTTCCGTAAAAGAAATTACTGGGGGCTTTTGTCAGGTCCCAGTGAGCGTCTAGTGAATTACCCACTAAGGCAACACTCAGGCGTTTTGCTTCAACAAAGGCCTCATTCTTTTTACCATAGATAGATCCAAATTCAAAAAGTTTTAAGTTCTTGTTTTGTCTGTTCAAATTAAATGAAACTACTTCTAATGCATTGTATATCAGCGATTGGCGCATTAATGCCAGTTCTTTTCCCAGTGGATTTACTAAAGTAACGGGATCATGAAAATCGGCACTATACTCTGGAGAGGTTAGGGAGTTATTCATAATCTCCATGTATCCATGCCCAGTTAGTTTTTGAGCTATTGCAGCTTCCAATTTATAAGAATCTCTCCAGTTGTAGGGAGGATTCGCTTCGTATTGTAAAGGCTTGTCTTCTAGATTGTTATATCCATAGACTCTCAGTATTTCTTCAATAATATCTGCGGGTCGGGTAACATCGACGCGATATCTAGGGATGGTCATACCAATTCCAGTTTCTGACACATTATTAATGTTAATTTCAAGTGCGTTTAAGATTGTGTTTAAATCTTTCTGTTCAATGGGCTGACCAATTGTACGCTCTAATTCGTTAAAACTTAAGAAAATTTGATTGGGTTTATCTAAGGGCTTGGTAAAATCTTGAATATCACTGGTGATTTCACCTCCTGCTATCTTTTTAATTAAGATTGCAGCTCGTTTCAATGCGGTAACTCCAATTTCTGGGTCAATGCCACGTTCGAAACGAAAAGAAGCATCCGTATTTAAGGCGTGACGTTTTGCTGTTTTTCGTATGCTTACTGGGTCAAAATAAGCGCTTTCTAAAAAGACTGTAGTTGTTTCTTTAGAAACACCAGAATCAAGACCTCCAAAAATACCTGCAATACAAAGGGGTTTTACAGCATCACAAATCATTAAATCTTCATTCTCTAATTCCCTTACTGTTCCATCTAAAGTTGTAAAAGAGGTTTTATTGGCACAGGTTTTTACAACAATTTCTTTTACTATTTTATTGGCATCAAAAGCATGAAGCGGTTGGCCTAGTTCGTGTAACACATAATTGGTAATGTCTACCACATTGTTTTTTATACCTATACCAATGGCTTTCAGTCGATTTTGTAGCCATGTAGGAGATGGAGCCACCTTAATCCCTGAAATAGTAAGGCCGTAATATTGACTGCATTTAGCACTATCTTGAACATCAACATTAATGACTTTTTGATTATTATCAACATGAAAAGAAGAGGTTTCAGGAAAAGTCCATTCAAAAGGGATGCTTTTCAACATACAAATCGCTTTTAAATCTCGAGCTACCCCCATATGACTCATAGCATCTGCTCGATTTGGGGTTAAACCAATTTCGAATACATAATCTTCTTCTAATTCAAATAAACTAGCCGCTGCTGTACCCGGTTGGAGTGTTTCATCTAGTACCATAATACCCTCATGGCTTTCTCCCAAACCTAATTCATCTTCAGCACAAATCATTCCCATGCTTACTTCACCACGTATTTTACTTTTACTAATCTTCAAAGTGTTTCCATCTTGCATGGATAAGGTAGTTCCCACGGTTGCAACAAGTACTTTTTGACCTTTAGATACATTGGGCGCACCACAAACAATGGGAACAATTTCGTTATTTCCTAAGTTAACTTCCGTTTTTTTAAGCCGATCCGCATTGGGGTGTTGTTCACAAGAGAGCACCTCACCAACGATTACTCCTTTTAACCCCCCTTTAATGCTTTCAAAATGTTGTGTGCCTTCTACTTCCAGACCCAAATCGGTCAGTAGAACGGAGATTTCCTCAATTGGAAGATCTGTTTTAAGAAATTGCTGTAACCAGTTATAAGATATTTTCAATGAATGTGTCTTTTCAATTTATAAATGCAAATATAAGAATCTCTTTGGCCATTTTTAACTTATGAAATTCCAAATATTAGAATCAAATCGAAGTGCAGAAAGTGTACGCTTAATCACTTGATGATCCTTGTTGTTAAACGCTGAATCTTTTTTAATGATTTGCTGCGCCGTATCGCGTGCCGCTTTTAATAATTCGGTGTCCTTGATTACATCTGCTATTTTGAGTTGTAAAACACCGCTTTGTTGTGTTCCCATTAAGTTTCCTGGTCCTCGTAGGCGTAAATCAACTTCTGCAATTTCAAAACCGTCATTACTTTTAACCATGGTTTGTAAGCGTGTTTTTCCTTCCTCTGAAAGTTTTGACCCACTCATCAAGATGCAATAGCTTTGCTCCGAACCTCTCCCCACGCGTCCACGAAGCTGATGCAGTTGTGATAAGCCAAAACGCTCTGCACTTTCTATAATCATTACCGATGCATTTGGAACATTTACTCCCACTTCGATTACAGTAGTCGCCACCATGATTTGCGTTTTGCCCTGAACAAAGCGTTCCATTTCATAAGCCTTATCCTCTGATTTCATTTTTCCATGAACAATACTGATTTGATGCTTTGGTGGTGGAAAACTTCTTGAAATGCTTTCATAACCATCCATTAAATCTTTATAATCTAAAGTTTCAGATTCTTGGATCAATGGGTACACGATATATACCTGACGACCCAATTCAATTTGTTCTTTAACAAAGCCAAAAACAGCAAGCCTATTGTTGTCATAGCGGTGTAATGTTTTGATTGGTTTTCTTCCTGGCGGTAAGGTGTCTATAAGGGAAATGTCTAAATCACCATAGATGCTCATGGCTAGCGTTCTTGGAATTGGAGTTGCTGTCATCACTAAAACATGGGGAGGAATATCATTTTTTTGCCATAATTTGGCTCGCTGAGCAACACCAAAACGATGTTGTTCATCAATAATGGCTAATCCTAAATTATGAAACTGTACTTTTTCTTCAAAAACAGCATGAGTTCCCACCAATATGGAAAGTTCCCCAGATTCTAACGCTTGATGTAATACAATACGTTCCTTTTTTGAGCTACTTCCTGTTAGCAAGGCACAGTGTATCCCTGTCCCCTCTAAAAGTGATTTTAACGAATGATAGTGTTGTTGTGCAAGGATTTCTGTTGGAGCAACTAAGGTTCCCTGAAAACCATTGTCAATTGCAATTAACATTGAGAGTAAAGCAACAATCGTTTTTCCCGATCCCACATCTCCTTGTAATAACCTATTCATTTGCCGTCCCGTTCCCAAATCGGTTCGAATTTCTTTCACCACTCGCTTTTGGGCTTCGGTAAGCGTAAAAGGGAGATGGTTGTCAAAAAAGTTTCTAAAAACAGATCCTACTGTTGCAAATACATGTCCTTTTATTTTCTGTTTTCGTTGATGGTTTTTTAAAATCAATTGCAATTGCATATAAAAAAACTCTTCAAATTTTAAACGCATTTGCGCTCTTGAAAGTAAATTCTGTGTTGAAGGATAGTGTACTTGATGTAGTGCCTCTTTTTTTGAAATTAGCTTAAAGTGATTCAATAAATAAGAGGGTAAAGTTTCTGAAAACTCCCCCTCTTTTTGTTGTAAAAGGCTTGCAACTAATTTTTGAATGACCCTTTGTGACACCCCTTTATTGATTAATTTTTCGGAGGAAGGATAGATCGGATAAAAAGCCGCTTTTACTCCTTGTTGAAAAACATGTTCCAATTCCATTTCAGGGTGGGGCATACTCGCCTGACCCTTGAACCAGTTAATCCGACCAAAAATGACATAGGGTTGATTTAAACGCATGCTGTCTCTCAACCATTGATAACCACGAAACCAAACCAATTGCATGCTTCCTGTTTCATCTTGAAAATGAGCGACCATCCGCTTCCCTCTTTTTTGTTGAACATACTCAATAGAAGTGATCACTCCTTTGATTTGGACTTCCGCATTGGTGTTGGGAAGTTGGTTGATTGGATGAAACCGACTGCGGTCGATATAGCGATTAGGGAAAAAATGGAGTAAATCTTGAAAGGTTTTAATGTTGAGTTCTTCCTTTAGTAAACGCGCACGTTCAGGACCTACACCCTTTAAATACGCTATTTCAGTTTGCATTGAATCCATTTATCTTTTAAAACAAGTACTTTTGAACAAGAAAGAGTGTAAATTTAAAATAGTAATCCCAAATAATAATCAAATGAGAGCATTAGTTATTTCAGGAGGAGGAAGCAAAGGGGCTTTTGCTGGAGGTGTAGCCCAATATTTAATCGAAGAAGAAAAGCGAAAATATGATTTTTACTTGGGTACTTCTACAGGTAGCCTATTGGTTTCGCACTTAGCATTGAATAAAATTAAAGAGATAAAAAGAGCCTTTACAAGTGTCAATCAGAAAAGTATTTTTGACAACTGTCCTTATCTAATTGTAAAAAGAGAAGGGGAGGAGCGTATAAAAATCAATCATTTGAATGTACTTAAAAATTTCATTCGAGGAAGAAAAACCTTTGGAGAGAGCAACAACCTTAGAAAGTTACTTTCTATAGAGTTTCCAGAATCAAATTTCGCTTCACTAAAAGAAACAAGTAAAGAAGTTATTGTCTGTGTTTCAAACTTAACGGCAAACACCGTGGAATATAAGCGTTTGAAAGATTGTTGTTATGAAGAGTTTTTAGATTGGATTTGGATTTCTTGTAATTTCGTTCCTTTTATGACTCTAGTGGTTAAACATGGATGTGAATATGCTGATGGCGGTTTAGGCTGTATCATTCCTATAGAAGAAGCTATACGAAGGGGGGCAACTCATGTAGATGCTATTTTGTTGGACACTCAATTTCAACATACCAATCGCTTGCATGCTAAAAACGTATTTGATGCCTTGGGGAGTATTTTTGGATTCATTTCAGATCGAATCGAAATTCAAAACATGCATATTGGAAAGTTGATCGCAGAAGATTATAAAGCGACGCTTCGTGTTTTCTATACCCCAAAAATATTGACCACCAACTCCCTGATTTTTAATAAAACCAAAATGGAAAATTGGTGGCAAATGGGTTGGGAACACGCTAAAAAGCTTTCAACTACGGCTTGAAATAGTCAAGTGTTAATTGTGTAAGCGCTTTAACTCCTAACTTCATGCCAGCATCATCCACAACAAAAGATGGGGTATGATGCGAAGGTGCTTCAGCTTCGGTCATGTTCAAGGGGGTGCCCCCAAGAAAGAAAAAGAAACCAGGCACCTCATTTTGAAAATAGGAAAAATCTTCCGCTCCTGTGATGGCATCAATTTCAATTACTTTGTCTTTCCCAGCTACTTTTTGCAACGTAGGAATCATCTGCTTGGTCAGCGCTAAGTTATTGAACGTGATGTCTGCTCCGTCCTCAATCTTAACAGTAGCTTCGGCTCTGTAAGCTTTTGCAATTGTAGGAACCATTTCGAGCATTCGATTGCGAATTAATTCTTTCATGTCTTTGTCCAGTGTCCGAATCGTACCGATCATTTCTAAACTTTCAGGGATAATATTGAAACGAATGCCAGAATGGATAGATCCTACTGAGATAACCGCTCCCTCTTTTGTTAGTTGAGATTCGCGACTAATAAGGGTTTGTAAACCATTAATTATTTGAGCACTTGCTACAATTGGATCGACGCTTTGCCAAGGTGTTGAACCATGTGCCTGTTTTCCTTTTACATTGATCACAAAACGCTGTGACGCCGCCATCATCCCGCCGGGTTTGTAAGAAATTTTTCCTACATGGGTACCTGAGTTAATGTGCAAACCAAAAATTGCATCCACCTCAGGATTGTCTAACACTCCTTCTTTTACCATAAGTTTTGCTCCGCCTTCTTCTCCCGGAGGCGCACCTTCTTCGGCAGGTTGGAAAATGAATTTCACGGTTCCAGCAAAATCCCTGTTTTGAGATAATACTTCTGCTACTCCCATTAAAATAGCAACATGGGTATCGTGACCACAGGCATGCATCACTCCAGTTTCTTGTCCATTAAAAACAGAAGTGACCATTGATTTATAGGGGAGGTCATTGCGTTCAAGAACAGGCAAGGCGTCCATATCGGCACGTAGGGCAACAACTTTTCCAGCACGTTTTCCTTTTAAAATACCAACGACTCCAGTATGAGCTACTTCTGTTTGAACTTCAATCCCTAAACTTTTTAAATGAGCCGCTACATACTCGGCGGTTTTAAATTCTCGATTGGAAAGTTCGGGATTCTGATGAAGGTGATGCCTCCATTCAATTACTTTAGATTCTAATGCATCAAATACGGGATCGTTAATTTGAGCAAAGCCAGGGGTCACAAAGAGAATGAAACCAACTGTAAAAAAGGATAAGGGATGTTTCAAAATGTATATTTTTTTTTAAATATAGATGTTTATAATTAATTGGATGAAAAGAATTTAAAAATTAGGAAATCCCTACTTTTAAAGTCGATATGGAAGATCCAGAAAAAACTTATATAGATACTTTAAATGAAGCGCAAAGAGCGCCTGTATTGCACAAAGAAGGTCCATTGATCGTAATTGCAGGGGCAGGTTCTGGAAAAACCCGAGTTTTGACCTATCGAATCGCCCATTTGATGGCTGCTGGGGTGGATTCTTTTTCTATTCTAGCCTTAACCTTTACCAATAAAGCGGCGCGCGAAATGAAAGCTCGAATTGGCGAATTAGTGGGAGAGGGAGAAGCAAAGAACCTGTGGATGGGTACTTTTCACTCCGTCTTCGCTCGTATTTTGCGACAAGAAGCAGACAAACTAGGATTTCCTTCCAATTTCACCATCTACGACACTCAAGATTCTGATCGCCTGATTTCTTCCATTATCAAAGAAATGGGATTGGATAAGGATATTTACAAATACAAACAAGTAAGGAGTCGTATCTCGGCCTTTAAAAATAGTTTAATTACCGTTAAAGCGTATTTCAATGATTCGGATTTGCAAGAGTCCGACACCCTGTCGAGGAGACCAGAAATGGGAACGATTTATAAAGAATATGTAGAACGTTGTTTTAAGGCAGGTGCAATGGATTTTGATGATTTATTGCTCCGGACTAATGAATTGTTAAATCGTTATCCTGAGGTGCTGGCTAAGTACCAAGAGCGATTTCGCTATATTTTGGTTGATGAGTATCAAGACACCAACCATTCTCAGTATTTGATTGTAAGAGCTTTATCTGACCGCTATCAGAATATTTGTGTGGTGGGAGATGATGCACAGAGTATTTATGCTTTTCGTGGTGCTAATATCAATAATATATTGAATTTCCAAAAGGATTATGATGCAGTAGCCTTATATCGTTTGGAACAAAATTATCGATCCACCAAAACGATTGTCAATGCGGCAAATTCCATCATCAGCCACAATAAAACTAAAATTGACAAAGTGGTTTGGACATCGAATACCCAAGGGGAATCGATACAAGTAAATCGTTTAGCGACAGATGCCGAAGAAGGACGTCATGTGGCGTCAAACATTTTTGATTTTAAAATGCAAGAACAACGCAAAAACGCAGATTTTGCCATTTTATATCGAACGAATGCGCAATCCAGAGCCATGGAAGATGCGTTACGGAAGCGTGACATCCCCTATAGAATTTATGGAGGCTTGTCTTTCTATCAGCGAAAAGAGATTAAAGACATACTGGCTTATCTGCGGATGCTTGTTAATCCTAAAGATGAAGAAAGTTTAAAACGAGTGATTAATTACCCACCTCGTGGAATTGGTCAAACCACGGTTGATAAACTTGTGGTGGGTTCAAAGCAACATAATTTGCCGCTTTTTGAAACCATCGTAAGGGCTAAAGAACTTCAATTACCCTTGAATGCTGGAACGCTTTTGAAATTGAATGAATTTGCCACATTAATGCAGCGATTTCAAATTGAAAATGAAAGCTTAAATGCTTTTGAAATTACAGATTTAGTAACAAAAAAGATTGGGCTTGTTCAGGAATTAAAAAAGGATGCTACGCCAGAAGGTATCGCCCGAATTGAGAATATAGAAGAACTCTTAAACGGTATTCGTGATTTTACTGAAGGGCAAGAAGAATTAGCCGATGCTACGGGAAGCTTGTCAGAATTTTTGGAAGATGTTGCCTTAGCCACTGATTTGGATAAAGATGATGATCCCAATAGCGATCGCGTCGCTTTGATGACCATTCATCTTGCTAAAGGCTTAGAGTTTCCTTATGTGTTTATTGTTGGACTGGAAGAAGATTTATTCCCTTCAGCCATGAGTTTAAACACCCGTACCGAGCTAGAGGAAGAGCGTCGTTTGTTTTATGTAGCATTAACTCGAGCGGAGGAAAGAGCTTTCCTTTCCTATACACTCTCTCGCTATCGTTGGGGTAAATTAATTGATGCAGAACCCAGCCGATTTATTGAAGAAATAGATCCACAGTATCTACACAAAGTTATACCCAAAGAGGACTACTCATTTAAGCCACTTATAAATACCTCGATTTTTGACGAACCGACCTCACAAAGACAGTGGACCAAACCCGCTAATAAAGTACCCAAGGAAAAACTTGTCAGCACACCTACACCCGCTCAATTAAAAAAATTACGTAAAATCGAACCGGCTGTAGCATCACAACAACAAGATGCTTTAGTGCTTACAGAAGGGATGGAAGTAGAGCATGCTCGTTTTGGAAAAGGTGTTGTTCAAGCCATAGAAGGGAAGGGAGCAGATAAAAAAGCTGCCATCGCATTTAAAGGATTTGGAGTTAAAAATCTACTCTTACGTTTTGCCAAACTGAAAATTAAATAGCATGGCTGAACTAAGAACGCTCTATTCTAGCAACCCAAATCCAAAAGTTTTAGAGGAAGCAGCGCGGATACTCAATCAAGGGGGCTTGATCATTTTTCCCACAGATACGGTCTATGGCTTAGGTTGCTTGAGTAATAATGAGGAAGGACTTTCTCGATTTGCGAAAATTAAAGCGATCAAAATTGAAAAGGCTCCTCTCAGTTTTTTATTTCAAGACATTCGTGAATTGACACACTATGTTCAGCACATGAATTCAGCTACTTTTAAGTTGGTTAAAAAACTATTGCCTGGGCCTTATGCCTTGATCATGAATGCTGCACCTAAGTTACCCAAGCCTTTTCATAAAAGAAAAACAATTGGTGTACGTATTTCAAGTCATATTGTTTTACAACAGTTGTTATCTCTTTTGGATGCCCCTTTAATTACATCCTCCCTTCATGATTCAGATGAGATTTTAGATTACACCACAGACCCTGAAGTACTTTTTGAAGAGTGGGAGTCACGGATAGATCTCATGCTTTCTGACGGTTATGGCCAAAATGTTCCTTCTACTGTTTTGGATTTAACCGAGGAACCTTTTCAGGTGGTTAGAGAAGGATTAGGAGCAATTCCTTTTTGATATTAGCTAAAAAAAAAGACCGCCCATTTGGGCAGCCTTAATTATAATAATTTTATTAAACTACTATTGAGCAGCTTGCATTCCTTGTTCGATCAAGTCATAAAACTGATCTAATTTAGGAAGTACTACGATTCGAGTACGTCTGTTTTTAGCACGATTTGCAGCTGTATCGTTGTCAGCAATAGGAATGTAAAAACTTCTTCCGGCAGCTGTCATGCGTGCAGGTGCTACGCCGAAATCTTTTTCAAGAATACGAACCACTGCAGTCGCTCTTTTTACAGAAAGATCCCAGTTGTCAACAATACCCTCAGATTTAATTGGCACATTATCCGTGTGGCCTTCAACCATGAATTCAAGTTCAGGTTTGTTGTTTACTACCGTAGCAACTTTTCCTAAAACTTCTTTAGCACGAGAGGTTACCGTATAACTTCCACTACGGAACAATAATTTGTCAGAAATAGAAACATATACTACTCCTTTTTCAACGTTGATTTCAATATCCTCGTCACTCATATTTCCTAACACACCTTTAAGACTGGTAACTAAGGCAAGAGTAACAGAATCTTTCTTAGTCACTGCATCTTGCATACGTTGGATTCGAATGTCTTTTTCTTTCATGCTTTCTAGAGACATCTCAAGATTTTCGGCACCTTTTTGAGAAAGAGTAGTTAGATTACCAATGTTGTTGATTAAATCTTGATTATTGGCTTTTAAAAACTGATTTTGTTCTGTGAGTGTAGCTAAGGAAGCTAATGCAGCTTCTTTATCCTCATTACAAGAATTTAGTTTTACCGTAGCAGAATCTAGAAGGTTTTTTGTGTTTTGCTGTAATTCTTCTAATTCAGTGAATTTTTTTTGTGATACACAAGAAGACAAAAGTACTCCAGAGATCACTAAAGCTATTGCTTTTTTCATAGTGTGATTTTTTTTAAATTTTAGTTTTACAAATTAACAGAAATTATTTTATTCTTTATTCAAATCCTTGAAATTTAATTTTTTACGAAGAAAATACTTTAAAACAATGTTCTTGACGTGAAAATAGTCAGCGTGGTGAATCTCGAAAGTACGTTTTTTCAACATGGATTTTAAACCACTATAAAACGCAGCATGTGCTTTAATTATTGCCCAAGTAGAGGAGTAATTAAAACCTAACAAATAATAAACTCCTGCCAATCCATCCCAGCACATTCGTAAAAAAAGACGAAGGTATAATCCTTTTCTAGGAAGATTTTTTGTTAACATCCACAATGAATTTCGATGATTCAGAAATATTTTTCTTGGAGAAGGGGCTAAAGTGGCACCCCCCACATGGTAAACCTTTACGTTTCCAATAGCCATGGCTATGTAACCTTGGTTGTGCATTCTCCAACATAAATCAATTTCTTCCTGATGCGCAAAGAAATCAGCATCAAAACCATTTAGCTCCCAAAACAATTTACTTCTTATAAAGAAACAGGCTCCACTTGCCCAAAATATTTGTGTAGGATCATCATACTGTCCAAGATCTTCCTCTACTGTTGAAAAGATTCGTCCTCTGCAATAAGGCACCCCATTCAGGTCTAAATAGCCCCCAGCTGCACCAGCATATTCAAAATGAGAAGGTTTTTTATAATCTAAAATATGGGGTTGTAAGATTGCTGTTTTAGGATGGGATTCAAAATGATCTAGTAGGGGAGGGAGCCAGTTGAAAGTGACCAGAACATCCGTATTCAATAAGCAATAAATTTCCGCCTCAATCTGTTTTAATCCTTCATTATATCCACCAGCATAGCCTAAGTTTTGATTCAGTTCTAAACATTGAATAAAGGGGTAATTTTCTCTTAGCCAAGCTACAGACGCATCGTTGGATTTGTTGTCAATGACGTATATACTAGCTTCTGGACTATATTCCACAACCTTGGGAAGGAATTGCTTGAGTAATGCAATCCCATTGTAATTCAATAAAACGACTGCAATAGATTTCATTGGCGCTCGAAATTAGGTAGCTCTTCAATAAAATGATAACGCTTCTGTTTATAATCCATTTGACAAAAATAATGATCAAAGCCATTTGAAACCATCAAATAATGACTTTGAATATTTAGGTTGTAACGGGCTATTTGATCGAAAGTAGACTGCGTGATGGAAACTGAGGGTGCTTTACATTCAACCAAGAGTCGATTTCCTCCCTGAGGGTCAACCGCAACAATATCAATTCGTTTTTTTGTTTCAAATACTTTAATCTCTTTTTCAATGAGGATCCAAGAGGCTGGATACCCTTTAGTTTCAATAAGATATTCCACACAATGGACTCTAACCCACTCCTCTGGAGTATAGTGCAACCATTTTTTACGGATTCGATCAAAGATATAGGGTTTATTTTCCTTATTTTTGATCAACACTTTACCAATGGGAAAATTCAGTTTTTCCATGCTGTAAAAATGCAATAATTTTTTAAGATGCAAGCGTTCAACACGCTACTTTCCAAGATTAAGCAAGAACAGTTTTCGCCATTTTATCTTTTGTCGGGAACGGAGTCCTACTATATTGATGCAATTACCAATGCCTTAACAGAGAAATTGGTCGATGAGCAATCCCGTGATTTTGATTTCACTCTTTTTTATGGAAAAGAAGCTATTCCTGCTGAAATTATAGAAACTGCAAAGCGCTATCCCATGATTGCGACTTACAATGTTGTGATTGTCAAGGAAGCTCAATTCATGCCTCCTTCTTCTTGGGATGATTTGGCTGCCTATGTGGAAAGTCCAACCTCACAATCTATTGTTGTTTTCTGTTTCAAACACAAGGCTTTTGATAAAAGGAAAAAACTTTATAAAGCCGCAGAGAGAGTAGGGGAAGTGTTGACGGTAAAGCCGCTCTATGATAATCAAATTTCTAAATGGGTTTCTGATGAGGCTAAAAATTTAAAGATTAACCTTTCGCCGGCAGCTGCAACACTACTTTCAGAGTATATAGGATCAAATCTTAGTGCACTTCACAATGAGTTGGTTAAATTACAGCTTGTAGTTAAAAATGGGGAAACGATTTCACCCGACCATATTGAAACTCATGTGGGAATCAGTAAAGAATTTAATAGTTTTGAATTACAAAAAGCCATTGGATTAGGGCAGTTTTCAAAGGCCTTTCAAATCATTCAATACCTGAATAGAAACCCTAAAAATCACCCAATGGTATTGACTTTAGCAACTTTGCATAATTATTTTCAAAAGCTTTTGTTGTTAAAAGGTTTGAGTAATCCCGCTGAGGCACCAAAAGTTTTGGGTGTTAATCCTTTTTTTGTAAAAGAGTATCAAAGTGCTGCGGCCCGTTTTTCTATGAAACAAATTACTGAGGCAATGCGTTCGGTCTTGGATGCTGATTTAAAGAGTAAAGGAATCAAAGGATTCAACACAACTCCACAACAAATCATGGAGGAATTACTTTTAAAGTTATTTACACTTTAGTAAACTGGGAATTTTTTTGGATTGGTCTCATGCATTATCGCATAAGCTGCCTCAAAAACATCATCTTCTGAAGGTTTGGAAAAGTAGTCCCCATCACCACCATAGGCTGGGCGGTGTGCTTTAGCAGAAATTAATTTTGGTGCACTATCGAGTAAAGAAAATGCAGCTTGTTTTTCAATCAATTGTTGGAGAATATAGGAGGAGGCTCCGCCAGGAACATCTTCATCTACTATGAGTAGTCGGTTAGTTTTTGCAATACTTTCTCTGATTTCCTCTTTTAAATCAAAGGGAATTAAACTTTGAGCATCAATCACTTCAATAGAAATTCCAGCTTGTTCCAATCGTTTAGATGCTTCTTCTACAATTCTTAAGGTTGAACCATAGGAAACTACAGTAATATCCGTGCCTTGTTTTAGAATTTCAATTTTCCCTAATTGCAATGTGAATTCCCCTAAATTGCTAGGACATTTCTCCTTCAAACGGTATCCATTTAATGATTCAACAACAATGGCAGGTTGTTCAATTTGCATTAAGGTGTTGTAAAAGCCAGCAGCTTGAACCATATTTCTTGGCACTAAAATATGCATTCCCCTCAGTAAATGAACCATACCACCCATGGGAGATCCAGAATGCCAAATTCCTTCCAAACGGTGCCCACGTGTACGGATAATCAAAGGAGCAATTTGTTGCCCTACAGTTCGATAATTCATACTGGCTAAATCATCACTTAGGATTTGAATACAATATAATATATAATCTAAATATTGTATCTCAGCAATAGGACGCAATCCGCGGAGTGCCATACCAATTCCTTGTCCAGCAATGGAGGTCTCACGAATTCCAGTATCGGCAACACGAAGTGCTCCAAATTTTGCTTGTAGTCCTTCCAAACCTTGATTTACATCACCAATTTTGCCAACATCTTCTCCAAAAATCAAAAGATTATCATGTTTTTTCAGAAGCGCTTCAAAATTATCTCTGATGATCATACGACCATCGATGGCTATAGAATCCTCAGAGTACTTGGGAGGTGTGGACTTAAAAGCAAGAAGATCTTCCTTTGAAATGTTATAGAGATGAGAAGATATTTTTTGACTTACCTGCTGAGTCAAATGAGTCAACCATGAGTTAAACTCACTCGTTTCTTCGTTTGGATATTGAGCTAAAACATTTTTTATTTGACGTCCTGCAGAAATGATATCTTTAAAACCTAAATCCAAAACCTTTTCTAATTCTGAAAAAATGATCTGGATGTTGGTATCATTGTGAGTCACTTTTTTTAAAAGATCAAAATAACTTGTGAGTTTTTCTTTTTCTTTTAGGATTGGAGTAATGTAACTATCCCAAGCTGATCTTCTAGCGGTACGGACTTTTTTCTTAGCCTCTTCCTCAATTTGATCTAAAAAAGCTTCGGTTGCAAAACCCTCTGAGATGATCCAAGAACGCATTTTACTATTACAATCGTATTCTTTTTCCCAAGCAAGACGCTCTTTTGATTTATAGCGTTCATGCGAACCAGATGAAGAATGCCCCAGGGGTTGAGTTAGTTCAATTACATGAACCAAAACGGGTACATGCTTTTCTCTTGCGATTTTTGAAGCAAATGCATATGCTTCAATTAATGCAAGGTAATCCCATCCTTTGACTTGAATAATTTCAAAGCCAGGCATCTCTTCGGATCTTTGGAATCCTTTCAAGGCTTCAGAAATACTTTCTTTGACCGTTTGGTCTTTATTGGAAACAGAAATTCCATATTCATCATCCCAAACACTAATCACCATAGGAACTTGCATTACACCTGCGGCATTGAGTGTTTCAAAAAACATTCCTTCACTGGTGGAAGCATTTCCAATAGTTCCCCACGCAATTTCATTTCCATTGTCGGAAAACAGCTTGTCGTTATGTGTTTTTTGACTACGATACACTTTAGAGGCTTGCGCTAACCCTAAAAGGCGAGGCATTTGTGATCCTGTAGGAGAAATGTCACCACTGTGATTTTTTTGCTCCAATAAATTTTTCCAATTGCCTTTTGAGTCTCTACTTGATGTTACAAAATGTCCTCCCATTTGACGTCCTCCAGACATAGGCTCACGTTCCAAATCTAAGTCTGCATACAGGGCTGCAAATACATTTTCTACTGTGAGTAATCCTTGGGCAAATAATAGCGTTTGATCACGGTAGTACCCCGATCTAAAATCTCCCTTTTTAAAATAATGATTGAGTGCGAGCTGAGGCAATTCTTTACCGTCTCCAAAAATACCAAACTTACCTTTTCCTGAGAAAACTTCACGTCTCCCCATATAGCTGCATTCTCTACTTAAAACGGCAAGCTTGTAATCCTCTAAAACTTGATCTTTAAAGGTATTAAAGCTGATTTTAAGATCGTCTTTTTGGTTTTGGACTTTCATTGTGAGTTGCAAAAATACAAAAAATATAGTGGTCTTTGAGTAGGGAGCTTAAGGCGATTTTATTAAAATTCTTTAAGTAATTCGTTTAAAACCACTTACGTGAAAATAAGTTTGTGAGTGTTCTAAATCCCGGACTTAAAATGAAACGGATTTTCGTCGCAAATCGAGCTTGTGTTACTTCAAATCCATTGGAAGAAAATACTGGAAGATAAATTTCTAAATAATCTGGACTTAAATTTAATTTTACTCCTGAATCAAAATAAGCCTTTGCTGGCCTTCCTTGATTTTTCAACACCCCCAAATCACCATAAACTTCAAGCCACTTCCATATTCCCATGGATGCATTCACAGAAAGCATATAGTCGTTTGCTGAGGACTCTTCAAATTTTGACTTAAAACCTCCCTCAGCAGGAATAAATTGTTGACTGTAAATTCCTGTTGTTTCAGATCTTCCTAAATAACCATATCTAAAAAGATAATCAGAGGGGCGATTTAAATTAAAATCAAAAAATTGAGTATCGATGGAGTTGTGCCATAAAAACTTTCCAAGGAACACACGACCACTTATTTGTCTTCCGCTAGGAAAAAGTTTACGTGCTTCTCCCGTAAATTGAATTTTACCAAAAGAATCTGACAATTCAATATTCGTTCCTGAGCTTAAATAGTCAATTGTATTATTGCGAACAAAAATATGCCGCAAATTTAAAATGCTGTAATCTGGAGTGCTAACCACGTTGGGTGATTTTTCTCTAAAAACATTATACCAAATTAGCTGCAAGCTTTGTCTTTTATTGTCACGGATATTGTCGGGTCTAAATGACCATCCTATGGAGGGAATCAAGACAGTATAGCGATAATTCGTATCGTAATGAAAACTACTTCCGGAAATTCTAAAGCGTGTTAAATAATTGTTGCTATTTGCTTTAAATAATTTATAATCTGCTTTAAAAAAACCAACTACACTTTTTTCTAGAAAACTATATTGGGGATGAAAGTCAAACTCAAAGGGTCGGTTCTTTATTTTGCTATTGTATAAACGAACCCCCGAAGTAATTCCATCATATACGTTAAAATCAAATACGGGGTGAAAAAAGATCTGCTCTTTTTTTAAGTTTTCAGCGTCTTTAAACAAAGTGAACTTTAATGGCTTTAAGCCAACGGTGTTTTTAATCGATTTCCAGTTATTCCCTTTATTGGCCTCAGGAAAATTAACCTTTGGATTAATGGCTATATAATCTGACTTGGAGTGTTTCCAAGTTATTACGGTGTCTCTGGCTTTGAGTTGAATCCATTCTTGCTTTATAATGGTATCCTCTTTGACTAAACCGACCAAAACCGGCAATGCTCTTTGGTCTCTACTCGTTATCTTAAAACGTATCCAATCATTTGTCTTTTGACTTTCTCGAATTTTTAAATCAAATGATTTTCGCTCTGTCAAATACAAGTCAAAAAACCAGTCTAGATTACTGTTTCCGTCTCTAAGGAGCGCTTCGAAGCCTACCTTTCCTTTAGCATCTAAATACCGTTTAAGGGTTTCTGGAAGCCAGTTGCTTTTTTGATAAGTTTCTATATAGCGCAATCCAACACCCACATGGTATGGCCCTGCAATTTTCTCATTAAACTTTGAGAGTTTATCCTTAGGTTGTTTGTCTTCTTGATGAATATTGGAGTTCTCCGCAAACTCATAAATAAATTCATAAGCATCATTGAAACCTAGTTTATTTATACTGTAGTTGTCAAATAATCTTAAGGGTTTGAACCCAAAAACTTTAAACTTTGTAAAGTTGCCCAAGAATTTTTGATCGGGATAAAACTCTTCTACATATTTGATCATGGCATAGGTATGGAGCCCTCCAATGACCCAATGATCTTTACGTTTATCGATGCTAAGAGTTTGATTAATATATCTTCCGAAATAGGCCTTTAATAATTTGATTTCATAAAAAAAAGTGTCAGAAAAAAACTTTAAATTAAGTGTCTTTTTCTTAGATATTTTAACTTCGGTTTGCAATTGGCTCAATCCATAAAAGGGATTTTTATTGTAATTTGATTTGAGAATTAATATTTTATCGTTGGGAAAAGGGGTATAGAGTTTGTCTGCGTATTGAGTGACACGTTCGAGCGTGTTTTTCAAATTAACATCACCAGAACTAGGCGGGAGTAGGTCAGTTACAACTTCTTTTCCATTTTCTAGGAAAACTGAAATGAAACGATTGGAAGTGTCGAAAACAAAATCCGCCTGAATCCGATTAGTGTCATTGAAGGAAGTGGTTTTTAGCACATCATTTTCTTCATTTTTGTTTTCAATTAAATTACTAGTCAAGTAGTATCGTTTTGGGTAATGCCATGTTAATTCATAATCTGATGGTAACCCACTGTAATCATCTAGGTTTAGATTGCTCTGAAGCTGCCAAAGATCATTTCGAAATGGAGCAACAACGATATTCCAATGTTTTAAGTTTATTCGCCCCGAATCATTTATTCCCATACCTGTGAATTTACTGTCGGGAATTTTTATTGTATAGTTTAAGGTTAATGTGGTGGTTGCTCCCGGTGCAAGATATTCGGGAAGAAAAACTTTAAGAATATCGGGTTGATCTCTAAGTCTTTGATATACTAGAGGGTAAGTCTGATTATGAAGGGTGTCTATTGAAGTAAATCCTCTCTTGCTTTTGGCAGAAGAATAAAAACTTCTGTTGAAATCTTCAGCATATCTTTTCGCAAGGGGAGTTTGCGTGTTTTTGTATGCATTTATCCAATCTTGAAGATAAAGTACATGGAGTTTTTTACTGTCGGGATTGGTAAATAGTATCTCTTGTTTTACATCGATTAATTCTGTTTCAGGGATTAAAGTTGCCTCAATTTTATATTTTGTTTTTTGTGCTATCAATCCAGACGAGAACATCATCAAGACTATCCAAGCATTTGTTTTGGCAGATAAAACAAAAGAGTTGTGCATTAAAAATTTGGTTTAAAATTCTCTTTACTATAAAATTGATTTAAGTTTTTCATCACTTCCTCAACAGTATCCACAACAACAAAAAAATCCAAATCTTCTGGGCTGATATTTTTCTCTGCTAATAAGGTGTTTTTAATCCAATCAATCAATCCATTCCAATAAGAAGTACCCACCAAAATTATAGGAAACTTTGCTACTTTAGAGGTTTGCAGAAGGGTGAAGGCTTCAAAAAGCTCATCCAAAGTACCCACCCCTCCAGGCATTACCACAAAACCTTGTGCGTATTTAACAAACATAACCTTACGAACAAAGAAGTATTGGAAATCAATCAATTTATCTTGGTCTATGTAGGGATTGCTTTGTTGTTCAAAAGGAAGATTGATATTTAAGCCCACAGAAATTCCCCCGGCATTTTGTGCGCCTCGATTTGCAGCTTCCATAATCCCAGGACCGCCACCACTAATGATCCCATAACCCGATTGAGCAATTGCTTCTGAAATCGCTACCGTGAGTTTATACGTTGGGTGATCTTCAGGGGTTCTGGCAGACCCAAAGATCGAGATGCAAGGTCCAATGGCACTCATTTTTTCGTATCCCTCAACAAATTCACTCATGATCTTGAATAAGGCCCATGAATCATTTGTTTTTATCTCATTCCAATTTTTGTGTGCTTTCATACTAAGTTTTGGGTTAATTGTGCGTCAAATTCTTTCTTTAAAAAGCGTGCCGTATGACTATTTTCATTCTTTATAATCTCTTCAGGTGTTCCTTGGAAAATCAACTCCCCTCCATAGCGGCCTCCTTCAGGACCAATATCGATAATATAATCTGCTTGTTTAACAACATCAAGATTATGTTCAATGATTAGGACAGTATTACCTTTCTCAACTAAGATTGTCAAAACTTCAAGAAGTACACGAATGTCTTCAAAATGAAGTCCCGTTGTGGGTTCATCTAAAATATAGAACGTATTTCCTGTGTCTTTTTTAGACAATTCACTGGCCAATTTAATTCGTTGTGCTTCCCCACCGGAAAGGGTGGTAGAAGATTGTCCTAGTGTGATATAACCCAATCCAACGTCTTGAATCATTTTGATTTTTCTATAAATCTTAGGAATGGCTTCAAAAAAAGCACAGGCCTCATTAATGGACATGTTTAAAACATCTGAAATCGATTTACCCTTATAGCGAATTTCAAGCGTTTCACGATTAAAACGTTTTCCTTGGCAGGTTTCACACTCAACATAAACATCCGGTAGAAAATTCATTTCAATAACCTTCATGCCACCTCCTTGGCAGGTTTCACATCGCCCCCCCACCACGTTAAAACTAAAACGCCCGGGTTTATAGCCTCTGATTTGCGCTTCAGGAGTCAAGGTAAATAAAGTTCGGATTTCACTGAAAACACCACAATAGGTAGCAGGATTGCTTCGGGGAGTTCTCCCGATGGGACTTTGGTTGATGTCCACTACCTTGTCAATATATTCTAAGCCTGTAATTTTCTTGTATGCCAAAGGTACTTTTACTCCATTGAAAATATGTGCGTTTAAGATAGGATAGAGGGTCTCATTTACTAAAGTAGATTTTCCGCTGCCCGAAACGCCAGTGACTCCAATCATTACCCCTAAAGGAAAATCAACCGTTATATCTTTTAGATTATTTCCCGTACATCCTGAAAGCGTCAATTTAGTTCCTTTTCCTTTTCTTCTGGCGGTTGGAATTTCAATTTCAAGTGCACCGCTTAAATAATTAGAAGTAAGCGTATTTTCAGCTAAAATGGCTTTAGGGGTTCCTTGAGAAATAATTTCTCCTCCATTTTTCCCCGCATAAGGCCCCATATCGATTAAATAGTCAGAACGAAGCATCATATCTTTGTCATGCTCTACAACAATTACAGAATTCCCTAAATCTCTCAAGGCAGTCAAAGAATTGATCAACCGATCATTATCTCTTTGATGCAAACCGATGCTGGGTTCGTCTAAGATATAGAGCACACCAACTAGTTGTGATCCTATTTGTGTGGCTAAGCGAATACGTTGTGCCTCCCCTCCAGAAAGAGATTTAGAAGAGCGGTTTAACTGTAAGTACTCTAAACCTACATTTAACAGAAACTGTAAACGTGATGAAATTTCCTTAATGATTTCAGAGGCAATTTTGTTTTCGCTTTCAGAAAGACTTTTAGAAAGAGTATTTATCCAAAGATGTAAATCCTTTAAATCCATTTGTACCACCTCTGCAATGGTTTGTTCTGCTATTTTAAAATGAAGTGCTTCTTTTTTTAGTCGAGAGCCTTTACAACTTTTACAATGGTAGCTGTCCATATAACCTGAAGCCCAACGTTTTATACTGGCCGTGGCAGCTTCTTCATAAGAAGATTCTATGTAGTTTTCTAATCCTTCGAAGTCAATCTTGTAAGTTCGAGTGATTCCAAGGGTTGTTGAGGGAATTTCAAATTTTTCTTGGCTTCCCTTCAAAATAATCTCCATTGCCTTTGGTGGAATGTCAGCAATCGGATCTGATAAAGCAAAATCATAACATTTGGCAATGGTTTCAATTTGACGATAGGTCCAATTGTTTTTGTTGGTTCCTAAAGGACTAATTCCTCCTTGAGTAATTGATAAACTGGCATCAGGAATGATCTTTTTTAAATTCACTTTATGTTGGACTCCCAAGCCTTTACAATCTGGACACATTCCTTTTGGAGAATTAAAAGAAAAAGAATTGGGTTCGGGTTTGGGATAGGAAATCCCTGAAGAGGGACACATTAAATTACGACTAAAATAACGCGTGGCTTTGGTTTCCATGTCCAGAGTCATTAGCACATCATTTCCATAGTGCATCGCGGTTATTAGCGATTCATTGAAGCGCTTGACAAAATCTTCTTCCTTTCTAACCGTAAAACGATCAATGACCAACTCAATATCATGTGTTTTATATCGATCTACTTTCATACCAGGTTTCAGATCTAAAACGATTCCATCGACACGTACACGTGAAAATCCCTGACGTGATAAGGAATCAAATAATTCTCTATAATGTCCCTTTCTAGATTTAACAATAGGGGCAAGCAGCATGATTTTTTTATCTGAATAATCTTCAAGAATTAAATTTTGAATTTGCTCATCGGTGTAGCTAACCATTTTCTCTTGAGAAATATAGCTATATGCGGTTCCAATTCTAGCATACAACAATCGTATATAATCATAGAGTTCTGTAATGGTTCCAACGGTGGATCGTGGACTCTTGGAGGTTGTTTTTTGCTCAATGGCAATTACAGGAGATAAGCCATCAATTTTATCTACATCTGGACGTTCCATGTTTCCCAGAAATTGTCTGACATAAGCAGAAAAGGTTTCCATGTAGCGTCTTTGCCCTTCCGCATAAATTGTATCAAAGGCTAGTGATGATTTACCACTCCCAGAAAGTCCGGTAATAACCACCAATTCATCCCGTGGGATGGAAACGTTTAGGTTCTTCAGATTGTGAACCCGAGCTCCTTCAATATGAATGTTGTTGTCTTTCTTTTTCATTAGTATAGCGCACAAAAATAAGATTAAAATAGAACTCTATGCGCTTGTTGTATATTATTTAATAAAGGTGAACTGCGGTATCATCTCCTCTAGGATCTGCTCCTGTAGAAATTATGCTGCCCTCTGAAATATATATCGCATCCACACGTCCAATAATTCTTGAATATTCCTCTGTAACATCATACCCTCTTTTTTTTAAGGATTCAATTAATTCAGGACTAAAAAGGTTGGGTTCAAAAACCACATGATCTGGTAACCATTGATGATGAAAGCGTGGAGCATTAACTGCCCTTTGAATATCCATATCATATTCAAAAACATTTAAAAGAGTTTGCAATACAGAGGTAATGATGGTAGAGCCACCGGGGGTTCCTACCACCATGGCAAGCTTTCCGTCACGCTCAACAATTGTAGGGGTCATGGCGCTCAGCATACGCTTTTGGGGCGCTATTGCATTGGCTTTTCCTCCAATAAGTCCAAACATATTAGGCACTCCAGGTTTACTGCTAAAATCATCCATTTCGTTATTTAAAAAATAACCTCCCTTATCTACAAAAACCTTTGAGCCATAGCTCCCATTGAGTGTAGTCGTTACAGCAACAGCATTTCCCATAGGATCTACAATAGAGTAGTGGGTTGTTTCTTCACTCTCGTCCCATACGATGGTCCCCGGAGCAATGTCCGTTGATTTAGTTGCTTTATCAAAACTAAAAGAGTTCATTCTTTCATTGAGATAATCTATATTCAAAAGACTATCCTGAGGGATATTTATAAAATCAGGGTCTCCTAGATACAGACTTCGATCCGCATAGGAACGTCTTTCAGCTTCAACTATAACTTGAATGGCTTTCATTGAATTTTGTTTGTATTGCCCCACATTATAAGGCTCGATCATTTTCATAATTTGTCCCAGACAAATCCCTCCACTTGATGGGGGAGCCATCGTATATAGGTCCAGATCCTTGTATTTAAAATGAACTGGGTCTCTCCACATGGGTTGATAATTCAACAAATCCTCAAATGTGATAATACCTCCCGTAGCTTGAACACGTTCCACAAGAGCTTCGGCTACAGGACCTTCGTAGAAGCCTTTTTTACCCTTTTCAGCAATAGACTCAAGGGTAACGGCTAGAGCTTCATTTTTGACCCGATCTCCAGTTTTAAAGCCCTGTGCATAAAATGTTTCTTTACCATTTACTGCGATAAAATCTTCTTTTTTACCCTCAAAGCTTTTGAATTGTTTTTCTGTAACCAAATATCCATTTCGAGCTAGATCTATTGCCGGTTGCACCAATTCAGCCCAAGGAGTTTTTCCGAATTTTTGATGAATTTCATACAAACCGGCTACTGTCCCGGGAACTCCAACAGCCAAACCTCCAACCAAACTTTTGTTGGGAATTACATTCCCTTCGGCATCTAAATACATGTCTGCGTTGGCAGCTAAGGGTGCTTTCTCTCGGTAGTCTAAACTTCCTTTAACACCCGCTGCCGTTCTAAAGACAAGAAAACCTCCTCCCGCAATATTTCCAGCATTAGGATAACAAACGGTTAACGCTAAATCAGTCGCAATCATAGCATCAAATGCAGTACCTCCCTTTGCCATCACAGCAACGCCAATGGCAGAGGCTTCCTCTCGGGCACTCACAACAGCTCCTTGGATTGGTTTTGGAGGAGTGCAAGAGTTTAAAAGTAAAAATAGAAGAAGGGAACTTCTCACTAAAATAGTTATACAAAAGGGCTTCATAATGTTTTTATTTCTTTGTTAGAATACTGAATAACATCCTCCATGAAATGGGAAAAATGAGTATGAAAATAGGTATAATTTTCTTTTAATTCTTTTGTAGATGCTCCTAATTTAGAAGGAAATCGTGTTCGCTTTTCCATTTGTGATAAAATGAGTTGCAATCCAGAAACTGATCCATAAGCCTCAAACCAATTGTAGCGAATTAAAGCGGCTGTAAATTTTTGAATGTTTTCAGGAAGTGTTTCAGAATAAACAGCTAGAGTATTATAAAATTCTGCAGAAAATTCATTTAAAGACTGAGGATGATATTGAGTCCAATTAGCAGCTAAATAATGGTCAAAATACATATCTACAATAACCCTGCTGTAATGGCGATAGGTAGTAAATAATTTTGTAACACAAGCTTTGAAGTCAGCGTGATGATCGGTGAAATGATCAATTTTTCGATGTAACAGAATTCCCTTTTGAATTTCCGGCGAAAAGTTCTTAAAGTTTTTTCCATTGACCCTGTCTGCGATAAGGTTTCCCACAGCAAGGGGGATGTCTTTTCCAGATAAATAAACGTGTGCTAAAAAATTCATGCCTCAAAATTACTTTTTTAAAACACCTTCCTTTCATTATTAGTGAAATAGTTTAAAAAAACTACCTTTAGATCCCTACTAAAATTAAATATTACATGTTAGACAAAATCATACAATACAGCTTAGATCATAAGTTAATTGTTATTATTTTTTCCATCGCAATCATAGGATTTGGAAGTTATTCTATGCTAAACATTCCTATTGGAGCCGTTCCTGACATTACAAATAATCAAGTTCAAATCATCACAACTTCAAGAAATTTAGCTACTGAAGATGTCGAAAAATTCATCACCTATCCCATTGAATTAGAAATGGCAAATCTTCCAGAGGTTAAAGAGATTCGTTCAATTTCAAAATTTGGTTTATCAGTTGTTACTGTTGTTTTTAATGATAAAATTAACACCTACCTGCCACGTCAATTAATTGCTGAAAAAATAAAAGCAGCAGAAAGTAAAATTCCTTCTGGCTTTGGAAAGCCCTTTATGGGACCTATTTCTACCGGTTTGGGAGAGATTTATCAATATGTGATTGAAGTGGATGGTGAATATAAAGACAAGTATTCTTTAATGGATATCAGGACAATACAGGATTGGGTGGTGAAACGCCAACTATCGGGTATTTCTGGTGTGGTGGAGGTAAACACTTGGGGAGGACACCTCAAACAATACGAAATAGCAATAAATCCTGAAAAATTAAGAAGCTTAAACCTTTCAATTTCTCAAACATTTTCTGTCCTTGAAAAAAACAATAGTATCGCCGGTGGGGGGTATATTGAAAAAACAAATCAAACTTTTTTTATTCGTGGAGAAGGACTAATCACTTCCATTGAAGATATTGAAAATATCGTTATTGAAAACCGAGAGGGATTCCCCATCTTTATTAAAGATGTTGCTAAAGTAGGATATGGAAAAGCAACTCGTTTTGGAGCAATCACAGGAAATGGGGAAGGAGAGAAGGTTTTAGGTCAAGTGATGATGTTGAAAGGGGCGAACTCTAAAGCAGTCATTGATGCGGTAAAACTCCGTATAGAACAAATAGCACCCTCTCTCCCAAAAGGAATTCGGATCAACCCCTTTTTAGAGCGAAGTGAATTAATTGCCAAAACAACCCGAACGATCTCTGAAAATTTGATTTTAGGATTTCTCATTGTTATTTTTATTGTGGTGTTGCTTTTAGGGAATCTGAGATCGGGTCTTGTTGTTGCTTCTGTTATTCCTTTGTGTCTTCTCTTTGCGCTCACTTTAATGTATGTTTTTGGTGTCGATGCCAATCTGATGAGTTTAGGTGCTATTGATTTTGGAATCATTATTGATGGAGCGGTGATTATTGTGGAATATATTGCATTCAAAATTACAGCCGAACACCATCAATTAATCAATAAACCCGCAGAAGAGCAACAAAAACTCATTGATAAAATCACCTTTCGTAGTGCCAGTAAAATGATGCATTCAGCCATCTTTGGTCAAATTATTATCATTATTGTTTTTATTCCCATTCTTTCTCTTGTTGGGGTAGAAGGAAAAATGTTTCGCCCGATGGCTCTGGTCTTTTGCTTTGCTTTGCTGGGGGCAATGCTGTTGTGTTTTACCTATGTCCCTGTAATGGCTGCATTATTAATAAAACCTAATCCTTCAGAAAAAAATAATTTTTCTTCTCGCTTTATTAATGTATTGCAAAAATATTATGAAGCTATTCTCTCTTGGGCTCTAAATCAACAAAAGATGATTCTCAGCTTCGCGTTTTTACTGTTACTAGGAGCTATCATTTTGTTTAGTAGAATGGGAGGAGAGTTTGTTCCTACTTTAGACGAAGGAGATTTTGTTATACAACCCGTACTTAAGATAGGCACAACCTTAACGAAAACAACGGAGATTACTACTCAAATTGAAACTATTCTAAAGAAATTTCCAGAGGTAAAACAAGTGGTGAGTAGAATAGGTGCAGCAGAAGTCCCCACAGATCCAATGTCCATGGAGGAAAGTGATGTGATTATCAAATTGAAGCCGCGAAAAGAATGGACAAGTACAAAAAGCAAAGATGAATTGGCCGATAAATTCAAAGCTGCATTGGCTATAATTCCAGGGGTTGAGATTGAATTCACGCAACCCATCGAAATGCGTTTCAATGAACTTATAACGGGAGTTAGGGCGGATTTAGCAATAAAAGTATTTGGAGAAGATCTAGACCTACTCTATCAAAAGGCGTTGGAGATTGAAAAGGTAATTCAAGATATTGAAGGTGCAGCAGACATATCTGTAGAAAAAATAGTAGGATTACCTCAAATGATGGTTCAGTATAACCGACAAAAAATAGCGAAATATGGTTTAAATATTGAGGAACTAAACAACATTATAGCGATTGGTTTTGCTGGAAAAACTGCAGGAATGGTCTTTGAAGGAGAGAAGCAGTTTGATTTGGTAGTTCGATTTGACCAAGCCCATCAACAAGATATTCAAGACCTAAAGAACGCTACAATACAATTGCCGAATCATGCACAGCTGCCGTTGAGTGAATTTGCCACTATTACCTATGCTAAAGGACCTGCCAAAATATCAAGAGACAATACCAAGCGCCGAATTGTTGTTGGAGTTAATGTTCGAAATCGAGATTTAGAATCAGTAGTAGAAGATGTGCGAAGTAAAATTGAAAGTGCGATTTCGCTCCCAACAGGCTACATTATAGAATATGGAGGTCAATTTGAAAACCTACGAACAGCAAAAGCAAGACTTGTAATAGCGGTTCCTATTGCTCTGTTGTTAATTTTTATCATTCTATATTTTGCATTTGGATCAATAAAAGAAGCTTTACTGATATATAGTGCCATTCCAATGTCGACAGTGGGAGGGGTGCTCTTCTTGTACATCAGAGGCCTTCCGTTTAGTGTTTCTGCAGGAGTTGGTTTTATTGCACTTTTTGGAATTGCGGTTCTTAATGGTATTGTTTTGATTGAGGAGTTTAAGGAATTAAAGGACAGCGGTGTTTCCGATATTTACGAGCGAATTATAAAGGGTACAAAAAACAGACTACGCCCCGTCCTTCTTACTGCAATGGCAGCGGCTTTAGGGTTTTTACCCATGGCGGTCTCAACTTCTGCAGGGGCTGAAATTCAACGACCCTTAGCTACAGTTGTCATCGGAGGACTCATTTCTGCCACTCTATTGACACTTATTTTATTACCCATACTCTATACCCTTTTTGAAAGAACTCAACTGAGGTTTAACTTTAAAATTCCTATCAAAACCCCAACTCTTTTATTGTTTTTCATTTTGCCTTCTATAGGCTTAAGTCAAGTTAAAGAAGTTGATATATCACAAGCCATTAGTTTAGCCGCTGAAAATAACTTAGGATTGAAAGCTTCAGCTCAAAGAACGGAATTAGGTAAAAGTTTATTGGGCAGTGCTTATGGTCTAAATAAATTAGAAATATTTTATAACAGTGATCAAAACAACATTGCCTCCAATGGTTACCCTTTGGAAGTTTGGGGCATCAATCAATCCATAGAGTTTCCCAGTATTTACGGAGCCAATAAGAAGGTGATGAAAGGAAAAGAACAACTGCTGAAGGATCAATATACTATTGATAAACAAAAGTTAATTAAGGAGGTCTCAGTAGCTTTTTATGAGAGCCTATATTGGAATAAAATGCTTGAAAATTTCATTCCTATCGATAGTCTTTATGCTTCATTTGTCCAGCTTGCAAGCATACAATTTGAACTTGGAGAATCAAATTATTTGGACCAACTCACTGTAAAAGCAAAGAAAAAGGATGCTGAGATTCGATTAACAGTGTTGAAAGAAAACATCAAAAAATCAAATGCAATGCTCAATTATTGGGTACAAGCAGATCAAGAAGTTGTAGCCCAAAGCACTTCGTTTGATAAAATTGTAATCCTTCCGCTGGACACACTCAACAATCCGTCCTTGACCTATTATTCTAATGCGATAAAATTAGCTCAAAAAGAAACGGCTCTTCAAAAACAAAAATTATTACCTGATCTAAATTTTTCTATTTTTCAAGGAAATAATGATCAAATTAATAACAAATCCTATAATGGGGTTCGAGTGGGCTTAGCCTTTCCTCTTTGGTTTGGGAACCAAAAATCAAAAATCGAAGCATCAAAAATCGAAAAGCAAATATTAGAATCGGAAAGTAATAATCTAAAGAATAGTTTAGTCACTAAATATGTTCGTTTGCTGTCAGATATTGAGACGTATGAAGAACAACTTAACTACTACAAATCTGTAGGAGAAAAACTGGCTTCTGAAACTATATATCATGCAGAGAAGTCTTTTGAAAATGGAGAGATTAACATCCTTCAGTACATACAATTTTTAGAGAATGCTAAAAAAATAACGTCTGATTATTTAACAGCATTATTTTTATATAATAAGACCATCCTTGAAGCTAATTATTTGATGCAATGATTTTAAAATTTATCTCAATGTCACCCTCAACCCAATTTAAGATTCACACCATTCTTATCCTCACTGTTTTTTTTAACGGTTGCAACACCAACTCAAAAGCCTCTGAAAAGGAAGTTTTAATGACTGAAGAGGAAGAAATAATAACGCTAACGGAAGAACAATTTCAGTCTTTTAATATGGAATTGGGCTCTGTTTTATTGCATGATTTTTATAATGAAGTTCATGCGAATGGGAAGTTCGATCTGCCCCCAGAAAGCAAAGCTTCTGTGAGTTCTTTTTATGGGGGGTCGATAAAAGAATTAAAACTTCTCCCAGGGGAGTATGTGAAAAAAGGGCAATTACTTTTTAAATTAGAAAATCCTGATTTTATTCAAATGCAGCAAGATTTTTTAGAAGCCCAAGGGCAATTGGACTATTTGAAATCAGACTTTCAAAGACAGCAATCTCTTTTTGAAAATAAAATCACCTCCGAAAAAAACTTTTTAAAAGCAAAATCTGATTTTACTGTAATGCAGGTAAAGGAAAAGTCTCTTAAGGAAAAGCTCAGAATGATGCACATCAATCCTGATGCCTTAAGCATAGAAAATCTTCAAACTTCAATTTCAATTGTATCTCCTATCAATGGATATATTGATCAAGTACTAGGTGTACAAGGAGATTTTTTAAACCCTTCCGCAATTGCGCTGACAATTGTTGACATAGAACATTTACACCTGGAATTGAATATTTTTGAAAAAGACTTGCCTAAACTTGAGATTGGACAGTCGATAGAATTTAAATTATTGGATGATCACATAAACACCCACGCTGCAAAAATTTATTTAATCAACAAAACGGTTGATGCAGAATTAAGAACTATTGGTATTCATGGTCATTTAGTCGATGAATCCATGAAAAACAAATTCAATCCTGGCATGTATGTAGAAGCAAAGATTTATACTTCCTCAGAAACTAAAGTTGCTTTACCTATAGAGTCTATGGTGGAAACGGATGGTAAATATTATGTGCTAATCCTAAAGAATAAAGATGAGGATGGATATTCCTTTGAGAAAAAACAAATTGAAATAGGGCAAGCTGATACAGCTTATGTTGAAATCATTACTCCCAATCAGTTTGAAAAAAATACCTTATTTTTGATAAAAGGAGCATTTTCTTTAATTTCTGAATAAATAACTAA